>Ga0326728_10020009_pt1 | contig 12865 bp, 9 predicted proteins | sample MB3enrmetagenome_FD_207602 | JGI IMG/M metagenome (GOLD analysis project Ga0326728, IMG submission 207602) | Lab enriched peat soil microbial communities from McLean, Ithaca, NY, United States - MB31MN | ecosystem: Environmental > Terrestrial > Soil > Wetlands > Peat | place: USA: New York...
GCCTTGACGACGACTGCCGAGCGCTCCATCCCCTTCTCCCTGTATCTGGCCTGCCCTTGTTCCAGGAGTCGCCGGGATTCTGGAGCGAGGGGTGACACGTCGCGCATGTCGAAGAGCACGCCGAACTTGCCAGTCTGAAGCAAGAGCACGGTGTTCGACTGGTTTACCCATTTCTGCATCTCGTCGGGCGAGATGGCTCCCGTGAATGTGATCTTGAATCCGTACTTCTCCCGGCTGATATCGTACATGGGTCTCCTCTTCGTCTTGCGTCGCACACGCCATCGTCGCAGCGACCTCGAGCCGACGACTGAGCACGCCGCGTGCCACGCGCGCGCCGTCCGAAATTCCTGATCTTCCGGCAGAGAAGACGCTCCTCACGACCAGTAGGCGATCCAACTTTTGGGAACCGTTCTGTTTTCAGGACCGCCTACTCCTGGGTGTCGGAGTGTTCCAGAGTGAGTTTCCAGCGACGCGGGACTCCTGGTCAAGAAGTCACTCGCCTGAGCCGTACATGTCCGTTGCAAAAATGAGCGCGTCGAACGCGTGCTGATGGACGCCGAGGATACCAATGTTCAGGCTCGCTGGACCGTCGGAGCAGGCATCATCCTTGCCGCCCTGCTGGGCGTCGCCCTTTCGTTCTTGATCGGTCGATGTATCTCGACTCCGCTAAAGCGTGCGGGCGACGTTCTCGATCTTGTGGCCGAGGGCGACTCCACGAAGTCGCTCGAAATCAATAGCAGATACGAAGTCGGAGTCCTCTCCCACAGGCTCAATCGGACCGTCGCAAGTGGGCGTCGGGTTATGCTGGAGATTTACGAGTTCTCGATCGCTCTCGCGACGGCGGCCAAGGAGATCAAGGGCCTGATTCACGACTCGCGCCGCAAAGTCGACGAAGGCGCGGCTCACGTCCGCGCCTCGGGCGAGACTGTCGCCGAGATTGTCGGCTCGGTGAAACGGGTGACCGCCATGGTCACGGAGATTTCAGCGGCGTCGCGCGAGCAGAACGCCGGCGTGGATCAAGTGAGCAAGGCGCTGTCGCAGGTGGATCAGGTGACGCAATCCAACGCCGCGAAAACCGAGGAGCTATCCTCCACTGCTCAGTCACTGGCGTCCGACGCCGAGCATCTTCGTGCGCTCGTTGGTCGATTCAAGCTCGGCGCCATCGCCACCGACGAATCGAAGCCGGTTGTCTGTCGTGCGGTCGGCGCCGGGGCAACGTAGGGAACAGGTGCTCTACCACTTCCGTGGTCCACGTGTGTGTGAAGAGGGTCTAAGGTCGGTGGGTGTCGAGCCAATCTGCGCCGGCTGGGATCCGACAACGCCCGTGCCGAGAGTGCGGCGGGTTAGGCTGGGCCTCTCACACGGTGTGATTTGTTCGGCGGTATGCACCGGCCCGCCCGATGTTCAGTGGTCCCGGACGCCGACAGTTCTCACGTAGCGATCGTAGGTGGGCGCGATGAACGAGAACTCGAAAGAATCAGAGCCTCCCTATTCGACCGACCCCGTCCGGCAGAGGCTCCTCCGGCGGATGGTGACTGCCTCGACGATTGTTGTGGCGATCTGCTATCCCCTGACCCTGCTGCGGACGATGTATTTTGGATTCGCAACGATCACCGTGATTCAGACGGTGCTCTTCTGCTTCATGGTGGGAGTATTCTTCGCACGAGACCTCCTGGGTTTGCAGGTTGCAGCCGGCTCCGTCCTGCTAGCGATCTTGGTCTGGATCCTGACTGCGGTCGGAAACTACGGAGTCTTCGCGCCGGCCCATTTGCTGGTGCCGTACGTCGTCATCCTGTCGAGCCTCCTGTTCGGGCGCACCCTTGCGTACCGGCTCCTTGGGCTCCTCATTGTCGGTCTTGGGCTCATCGGCGCTCTCTTTCTTGCCGGAACTCTGCATTACCAGCTCGACGTGCGTTGGTACGCCCGTTCCTGGACGCCGTGGGTTTATCTGCTCACGATTCAGACCGCGGTCGCCTTCTGGTATCTCTTCTTGATCGCGCCGCTCAATGATGTCCATCGCCATCTCGCGGAGCGCCTGGAGGCCGTTCTCGACGGGATCAACGACGCCGTCCTCATCCACGACAAGGACTCCGGCGCTATTCTGCAAGTGAACCAAAAGATGTGCGCGATGTACGGCTGCTCTTCGGAAGAAGCCTTGCGCGCGAACGTGAGCGAGCTCAGCGCGGGCATTGCCCCCTATGATCCTGCGAGTGCTCGGGCGTGGATGATGAAAGCGGTCGACGAAGGGCCTCAGATGTTCGAGTGGCAGGCGAAAGATCGCCAAGGCCGGCTGTTCTGGGTCGAGGTGAACATGCGGCCTGTCCAGCTCGACGGAGCCCAACGGCTTCTCGCGGTGGTGCGCGACATTTCGGCGCGCAAACAGGTCGAGGAAGACTTTCGGCGAGTTCAGTCTGATCTGTGGGAAAGCGAAGTCCGTTTCAATACCGCCTTCCGGTTCATGCCCGTCGGAGCGGGCATTACAACTGTTCACGACGGGCGCTTCCTCGCCGTCAATAAGCACTTTCGAGACGTCTTCGGGTACACTGAGGCCGAGCTCGTGGGCCACACGGCGGGCGAACTCGGGATCTGGGCGAATCCCGAGGATCGGGCGCACGTGGTGTCCATGCTCGCCAAGGGACAGGCAGTTTACGCGTACGAGTGTCCGGTACGCCGCAAGGACGGGAGTCTGCGCTGGGTTGCCTATTCTGGGGATCTGGTCGTTCTGGGAGGCGTCGAGTATCTGCTTTCCGGAGCCATCGATATCACGGAGCGCAAGCGCGCCCAGGAGGCGGAGCTGGAGATACGGAATCGCCTCAATCAGGCGCAAAAGATGGAAGCCATCGGCACGCTCGCCGGGGGCATCGCGCACGACTTCAACAACATTCTCGGTGCCATCATCGGGTATACCGACCTTGCCCTCACGGAGCTGCCCGAAGCATCTCCGGTGAGGGAACTGCTCGAAAATGTGGCGCTCGGTGGTGCCAGGGCTGTCGACCTCGCGCGTCAAATTCTCGCCTTCAGCCGGCAAATCCCGCTCGATCGGAAGCCCATTCAGCCTGTCCTAGCGGTCAAGGAGGCGCTGAAGCTTCTCCGCGCGAGCCTGCCGGCCACGATTGCAGTCCGCGAGCGGTTGGAATCATCGAGCTGGGTTCTGGCGGATGCAGGACAGGTCCACCAGATCGTCATGAACCTGTGCGCCAATGCAGGTCTCGCCATGCGGGAGAGCGGCGGCGAGTTGGATGTGAGACTCCACGAACTCGACAGCGATGCCGCCTCTCTCGCCAAGCACAAAGACGTCCATCCGGGGCGCTACGTGTGCTTGACCGTGAGCGATACAGGCTGCGGGATACCGCCCGACAATCTCGGCCGAATCTTCGATCCGTTCTTCACTACGCGGCCGGTCGGAGAGGGGACCGGGCTCGGTCTCTCGGTTGTCCATGGCATCGTCGCGGGCTGGGGCGGCTCGGTTTACGTGGCCAGCGAGGTCGGGCGCGGGACCACCTTCGAGATCCTTCTCCCGGTCTGCGACGCGCCTGCGAAGGTCGAATCGGAGCCAAATGCGCCCAGCGCCGGCAGCGAGCGGGTGCTGGTCGTCGATGACGAGATCGACTTGACCGATGTTGCGTCGCGCGGCCTCCGACGTCTTGGCTATGACGTGGTGGTGTTCAACGATCCGGCGAAGGCGATCGAGGCCTTCCGTGCCCGACCGAAGGACTTCGACATCGTTGTCACGGACATGACCATGCCGAGGATCACGGGAGACGTCCTCGCCGCCGAAGTTAGACGCATCAGGCCGGAGATCCCCGTCGCCGTGGTGTCTGGGTTTTCGGACCGGTTTACGGCGGAGAAAGCGCGAGTTGCCGGTTTCGACGGATTCGTCGACAAGCCATTGCGGCCGACCGCTCTCGCCCAACTCGTTCGCCGATTGTGCGACCAGCGCGCCGGGTCGGGTCCGGGGCGTGGGATGCCTGCGGAAGGTTCGCGAACCTCGGACCGAGACCGTATCAATCGGGGACGCGCAGACTAAATTCTTTCAGCAGGGCGTACAGTCGGGAGCGGGAGAGCCCCGACAGCTCGCAGGCTCGTTCGATGTCGCCGCCCGTTCGCTTCACGAGGTCTACGAGGTACCGCGATGTCGTTTCGTCCCGAACCTCTTTCAAGGTGCCCAACGGCGCATCCGAAGGAGTGCGGGTTCCGGAGGATGTCGGAGTCGGAGTTGGGGTGTCGGGAACGGCTGCGGACGAAGGGTGGATGGCGCCAACCTGGCATCGGGCGGCGTGGACGCGAATCTCTGTCGGGAGGTGCGTTGCATAGAGCGTGTGATGATGGAGTGCCGACGCCACAGCGTGCTCGATGGCGTGGGTGAGCTCCCGCACGTTGCCCGGCCACGGGTAGCGCTCGATCGCCTCGTAGAACTCGGGAGCAATCCCTTTCGTGCCGAGGCCTTCGCGTTCACAGGTCTTGGCGACGCACGCGTTGGCGATCTCCCGAACGTCTCCCAGTCGCTCGCGAAGCGGCGGAAGGTGCAGCGTCAAGGAACGCAGTCGAAAGAGCAGGTCCTGCCGGAAGGTCCCCTCGGCGGCCATCTTGTCGAGGTCTTTGTTGGTGGCGGTGAGCAGGCGAAAGTCGACCTCGATTTCGTGATCGCTGCCGACAGGCCGAAAGCGCCGTTCTTGCAGGACGCGCAGGAACGTCTTCTGGACGGCAAGCGACATCTCCCCGACCTCGTCGAGAAACAGCGTTCCCCGGTTGGCTTGTTCGAACAGACCCACCCGCGATTCGACGGCACTTGTGAAGGAGCCCTTGCGATGACCAAAGAGAGTGCTCTCGGCGAGGTTCTCGGTGAGGGTCGCGCAGTCGATGACGACGAAGCCCTTGCCGCACCGTTTGCTGTTGCGGTGAATGGCCAGCGCAAAGAGCTCCTTGCCAGTTCCAGATTCACCGGTGATGAGAACGTTTGCGCTGTTGTTGGCCGCTTGCAGAAGCTGATGGAAACTCTGTCGCAATGCGGCGCTCTGTCCGAGAATGCCGCACGTGTCGAGAGCTTGGATCGGGACGGCTTCTTGCTGCTCGCGAAAGGCGAGAGCGCGCTGGAGCGCGACGGTCACGTGGGTCAGGGAACCCTTGCAGACGTAGTCCCAGGCCCCTTCGCGGATGGCGCACTCGGCGCCGTCACTCTCGCCAAGGCCCGTTACGACGATGATCTCGGGATGGCTCGCGGTGTCCTTGAGTCGTCCGATGAATGCGAGCCCTGAGCCGTCGGGGAGGTGCACGTCGAGCAGCACCACGCTCGGACGGAATTCCTCCACGCCGGCGGCGGCCTCGGCGAGCCTCGACGCCAATCGGATCTCGTGGCCGAGCGCCGCTACCGTACGACAGAGAATATCGCCGTAGCTGGCGTCGTCTTCGACGATGAATACTCTGGTCATTCGTGCGAGGGCGGGGCGGGAGCGACCACCCAACGTTCCCGATGGTACGGATCGCCGGCAAGGTCGGCTAGCTCGTTCGATAGAGGAACTGTCCTAAAGGCTGGACCGTTCTCGAATGCCGGACGGATTGCGGGTGTGAATCGCCTCCCTCTCGCGGAGAAACTCGGAGATTTCCGCGACTGATGTCATGGCATGCGTCCTGCTTTGTCCATCGCCTGACCTGGCGAAGAAGCCTCTCAACGGACCGGTCAATACAGAGGAGACAGTGTCGTACTGGTCGGAACCGGGCGACGAGAAAGGGAGATGGAGTATGGCGTCTGCGAACAGGACTGATACCTCGACTGCCCGGCAGATCCTCACGTTGCGATTGGGCGAAGACGAGTACGGACTCGACATTCTTCGAGTGCGGGAAATCAAGGGTTACTCCCTGATCACGCCCATTCCCAACGCGCCTGCCTACGTCAAGGGCGTCATGAATCTCCGCGGTACGGTCGTTCCGGTGGTAGGCCTTCGCGAGCGCTTCGGACTGCCGACCGTAGGGTATGACAGGTTCACGGTCATCGTCATCGTGACCGTCGGCGCGCGCATCGTTGGACTCGTCGTCGATGCCGTGAGCGACGTGATCGATCTTGGCCCCGACGACGTCGAACCCACTCCGGAGTTCGGCGCGCACGTCGACACGTCGATGCTCACGGGCGTCGCCAAGCGCGAAGCCCGCCTCGTAATGCTGCTCGACGTGGAACGGCTCGTCCTCGGCGCGATCGGCGCGGATCTTCCGCAGGCGTGTTCGGGTCTCGGTGCAGGTCAATCGACAACTCCTCGACTGGAGGCGACACCATGAACTGGTTCAGGAACACCAAGACCTCAGGAAAGATAGGGCTTGGATTCGCGGCGATCACGCTGTTGCTGTGCCTCGTCGGATGGCTGGGCGTGACCGGAATCTCGGAGATCAAGGCGTTCCTCGACGACATGGGGCGCCGCGATCTTCCCGCGTGCATCGAAATCCAGCGCGTCGAGTCCCTGATCAACCTGATGAGCCGCGACATCCGCCATGCGCTGCTTGTGCCTAGCGACGCAAAGGCAATGCGCGAGCATGTGACGAGGTACGACGAGGAGATTCGCAATCTGCTCGACAGCATCGCGCCCAAGCTCTTGACGCGGGGCAAAGGAGTGCTCCAGGAGATTAGGTCGTCGTACGAGCCGATCCGGGCGGAGAGCTTCGCCATTGCCGATGCGGCTTTGGTCGGCGATCTGGCCCGCGGTCTGGCAGAAATGGGAAGCGCCAAGGCCGCCAAGGCTCGTCTCACTCAGGCGGTGGCAGATCTGGCTGAAGTGAAGAAGGAGCGCGTCGAAAGGTCCTTTGTCGCTGCCGACGCCACCTACGAGCGTGCCCGCTGGACAGTCATCGGCGCGATCTGTCTGGGGGTCTTGTTGGGCTTCGGCGGGTCGCTCTTCATAGGCAGGTCCGTCGCACGGCCTCTCAAGCGCGCCGGCGACGTGCTCCGTCACGTGGCCGAAGGCGATTTCACCCAATCGCTCCACATCGACTCAAGAGACGAAGTTGGGCTCCTCGTCCAGGAGCTCAACCGCACGGTCGCGAGTGTGCGAACGGTTCTTCTCGAGGTCCACCAAGTCTCGAACAACCTGGCGTCTGCATCGGAGCAGCTCTCGTCCGCGTCGCAGGACATCTCGTCGGGCGCCCAGGAGCAGGCGGCGAGCCTGGAGGAGACCGCGGCGAGTCTCGAGGAGATCTCGTCGACCGTGAAGCAGAACGCTGACAGCGCGCAGCACGCCGCCCAACTTGCGGGTGGAGCTCGCGACGTGGCGGAGAAGGGAGGTCGCGTGGTGGAGTCCGCCGTTTCCGCGATGGGCCAAATCATGGAATCGTCCAAGCGCATTGCCGACATCATCACGGCCATCGACGAGATTGCGTTTCAGACGAACCTCTTGGCACTCAACGCGGCTGTCGAGGCGGCTCGCGCGGGCGAACAGGGGAGAGGATTCGCGGTCGTCGCGGCCGAAGTGCGCACGCTCGCGCAGCGCAGCGCGGCGGCAGCCAAGGAGATCAAAGGGCTCATTCAGGATTCGGGGCGCAAAGTCGACGAAGGCTCTTCGCACGTTAACGCCTCGGGCGCGGCGCTGACCGAAATCGTCGGCTCGGTGAAGCGAGTGACCGACATGGTCACGGAGATCGCAGCGGCGTCGCGCGAGCAGAACACCGGTGTGGACCAGGTGAGCAAGGCGGTGTCGCAGATGGACCAAGTGACCCAGTCCAACGCCGCTCAGACCGAGGAGCTGTCTTCGACGGCGCAGTCTCTGGCGTCGGAGGCCGAACATCTGCAGGAACTCGTCGGTCGGTTCAAGCTCGGCGCCATCGCAAGCGACGGAGCCCGGCCAGTCGCCTCTCGTTCCGGAGGTGCGCAAACGACCGTTACGAAGGTGACCGGCCGCTCCAAGCGCCGGCCGAACGGCACAGTGCCTACCGGTCGGGCCGAGCCGCAGCGTCTGCCGCCGAGTTTGCCGGCACCGAGAGCCGCCGACGGGCGCTTCGAGGAGTTCTGATGGTCCCGCCGAGAAGTCTAAAGATCGCAAGCCAATTGGCCGTTGAAAATGCTGTCCGATATCCGTGAGTGGTCCGTGAAAGCCAGTCGCGGCTGGCGGAGACCACTCGGCCTCGACCGCATGCCCCCAGTGAGCCAACACCGTGAGCAAGACAGCGCTCGTAGTCGACGATTCCGTCACCATCCGGCAGCTCGTGGTCCACACGCTGCGAGGAGCAGCCTTCGACACTCTCGAGGCGTCCAATGGCCAGGAGGGCCTCGCCCGACTCGATGGCGCTTCGGTGCAGCTCATCATCACCGACATCAACATGCCAGTCATGGACGGACTGACATTCGTCAAGAAGGTCCGGGAGCATTCTGCGCACAAGTTCACTCCCATTTTGGTGCTCACCACGGAAGCCGGGGACGCCAAGAAATCGGCCGGGCGCGCGGCCGGGGCGACCGGCTGGCTCGTCAAGCCGTTCCAGCCGGACGCCCTGCTTCAGGTCGTACGGAAGGTTGTCGCGTGAAGGCGGCGAGCACACCATGAGCGAGGACACGAACGTCGGAATCGCCGAGCGCATAGAACGACCGAGAACGCTGAGATTGTCGGGAGCCGTCGACGTGTCGCGCGTGCGGGCGCTGCTCGATGCGGCTCGATCGTGCGGCGCAGGGCGCTCGCCGGTGGTCATCGAATGCTCTGCGGTCGAACGACTCGATGCGGCTGGGCTGCAGGTTCTGCTGGCGCTCGCGAAGAAGCTCCAGAGTGTGAATCTCGATGTGAGATTGCGGAGTCCCTCGGAGGCTGTGCTTGCGGCAGTTCGCCTGGCCGGTGTCGAATCCGAGCTGCCGATTGACGAGAGATCATGAGCCCGCGCCGCCTGCGAGTCGAGGAGGGCGAGTGCCATGCCTCTCACTGAAAAGGACCTCAGTCGATTCGAGGCCACGTTCTTCGAGGAGGCCGAGGAGCACGTCGCCACGATGGAACGGGCGCTCCTCGCGCTCGAGACGAGTCCTGACGATTCGGAGCTCGTGAATTCGGTGTTCCGTGCCGCCCATTCGATCAAGGGCGGTGCCGGGATGTTTGGGTTTGAAGACCTGGCGGGGTTCACGCACGTGCTCGAGACCCTCCTCGACAGGCTTCGCCAAGGCCGCGACCGGCTCACTCCTCGCGTGGCCGACGTGCTCCTTTGCTCGGCCGACACGTTGCGTGGCCTCCTGGACGCGGCGCGCTTGCGCGGTCCCGAGCCTCCGGGAGTGGGCGCCATGCGCGAGTCCCTCGAGAGAGAACTCGACGCTGTCGGGGGAGGTGCGAACGCCCATGGAGCTTACCAAGCGCGCGACGGACACGCCGGTCCCCAGGAAGTACGAGACGTCGAGGTGACCTTCGAGCCAGGCCGCGAGCTGTTCGCTCGAGGCATGGACCCGCTTCTCGTCGTTAGGGACTTGCTCTCGCTCGGGGAGGCCGGACGCGTTCGCTCCGACCTGTCCTCGCTGCCAGACCTTGACGCTCTCGACCCAGAGGTGTGTTACCTGCGCTTCGTCGTCGATCTGCGCACAGCGGCGAGCGATTCTGCGATCCGCGATGTGTTCGCCTTCGTCGAGGACGTCAGCAAGATCGCCATCGCGCGCCCGGTCCCCGCGGCTGAAGGTGGGACATTCGCGCGCGAGGGAGCCCGTGCGGAGGTGACGAAAACGGTGACGACCGCGACGACGGTCCGCGTGTCGACGGAGAAGATCGACAAGATCATCGACCTGGTGGGCGAGCTCGTCATCGCGGAGACGATGATTCTGTCGGCCCTCGCCAGCGAGCAGCCCGATGCCCGCGTTCGACTGCGAGACGCGGCCGAGGCCATCGGCCGCAACACGCGCGAGCTGCAAGAGGAAGTGATGGGCGTGCGCATGGTGCCCGTCGGGACCGTGTTCGGTCGTTTCCCGAGGGTGGTGCGCGATCTCGCGGCCAAGTTCGGCAAAGCGATCGTCCTTCACGTGGAAGGCGAGGACACCGAGATCGATCGGGGGATGGTGGAGCAGCTCGCCGATCCTCTGACCCACCTCGTGCGCAACGCCATCGATCACGGCATCGAGTCCCCCGAGGTGCGCGCCGAACTCGGAAAGCCTGCGGAAGGGCGCATCGGGCTCCGCGCGGCCCATCAAGGAGGGCGCGTCGTCGTCGACGTCGACGATGACGGCGCAGGCCTGAATGTCGAGCGCATCCGCGAGAAGGCACTGGCGTCCGGTCTGCTCGATGCGGATGCGGATCAGGACGAGCAGGCGTTGATGGCTCTCATCTTCGCGCCAGGATTTTCGACGGCGAAGGAAATCACAGACGTGTCCGGTCGCGGGGTCGGGATGGATGTCGTCAAGCGAACGATCGAGGGGGTGGGCGGGGTCATCTCGCTGTCGAGCGAGCTCGGAAAAGGGACCCACGTACGACTGAGTCTGCCGCTGACGACCGCGATCATGGACGGGCTCAGCGTTCGCATCGCGGATCAAACATTCGTGTTGCCGCTTCTGTCGATCGTCGAGTCGTTTCGCCTCAAGCCGGAACATCTTAAGACGGTCCTCGGTGCGGGCGAAGTGGTCCGCGTCCGCGGCGACGCGATTCCCCTCGTACGCATGCATCGCGAGCTCGGCATCGACGTTGAGTCGACGGATCCGTCGCGGTCGATCGTGTGCGTCGTCGACACGTCGTCGGGCCGGGTCGGCCTTCTCGTCGACGAACTCCTCGGTCAGGGGCAGGTCGTCATCAAGACGCTCGAAACGAACTACCGGCGCATCGACGGAATGATGGGCGCCACCATCGCCGGCGATGGTCGCGTAGCGCTGATCGTGGACCCCCAAGGGATCGCGCGTCGCGCAACCGGCGGACGTGGAAAGGAGAAGGAGCATGCCGCTCGAGAAAGCAACTGAGGCAGCGACCGCACGCCAGGTGCTCACCCTGGGCCTGGGGGATGAGGAATACGGACTCGACATTCTCCGGGTGCGGGAGATCAAGGGTTACTCGGTCATCACGCCGATTCCGAACTCGCCCGCCTACGTCAAAGGCGTGATGAACCTCCGCGGAACGGTCGTCCCCGTCGTGGGCCTCCGCGAGCGATTCGGTCTTCCCACCGTCGCCTATGACAAGTTCACCGTCATCGTCATCGTGACCGTCGGCGCGCGCGTCGTCGGCCTCGTCGTCGACGCGGTGAGCGATGTGCTCGACCTCGGCCCGAACGACGTCGAGCCGCCGCCGGAGTTCGGCGCACGCGTCGATACGTCCATGCTCACGGGCGTGGCCAAACGCGAAGAGCGCCTGGTGATGCTGCTCGACGTCGAACGCCTCGTGCTCGATGCCGTCGGCGCGGGCCTGCCGGAGGCGCTCACGGCCGCGGGCGTCGGTCAGACAACGAATTCCCGATTGGAGGCGACAGCGTCATGAAGTGGTTTAGAAACTTGAAGACGTCAGGAAAGATCGGTCTCGGTTTCGGAGCGATCACTGTGGTGATGTGCGTCGTCGGATGGCTGGGTGTGGAGGGCATCGCTCTGGTGAAGTCGTACCTCGACGGCACCGCGCACCGAGACTTGCCCGTGTCGATCGACATTCAGCGCATCGACAGCCTTGCCAATGTCATGAGTCGCGACGTTCGTCAGGCGCTGCTCGTACCGGGGGATCTGAGAGCCGTGCGCGATCGCGTGACCAAGGACGATGAGGAGGTCCGATCGCTACTCGACGGCGTCGAACCGAAGCTCGTCACCGAAGAGGGAAGAGCCATCCTCAAGTCGCTTCGGGCCGCGTACGATCCGATTCGCGCCGTGAGCTTCTCGGTCATCGACCGCGCGGCGGAGGGCGACGTTGCTCGCGGCATCGCTGAGCTTGAGCACGCCAAGGCCGACAAGGCCCGACTGACGAGTGCGATCGCGGATCTCGCGCGGCTCAAAAAGGATCGCGTCGAGCATGCCTTCGCAGATGCCGAGGCCACCTACGAGCGTGCTCGTTGGACAGTCATTGGGGCGATCGCGCTGGGTGTCTTGCTCGGGCTTGCCGGGTCGCTCTTCATAGGCGGGGCTGTCGCCAAGCCTCTCAAGCGAGCTGGCGATGTGCTTCGCCTCGTGGCCGAGGGGGACTTCACGCAGTCGCTCGACATCGACTCACGCGACGAGGTCGGACTCGTCGCCCAAGAGCTCAATCGCACGGTGTCGAGCGTGCGGGAGGTGCTCCTTGAAGTTCAACAGGTCTCCGGGAACCTGGCGGCCGCATCGGAACAGCTCTCGTCGGCGTCGCAGGACATCTCGTCGGGCGCGCAGGAGCAAGCCGCGAGCTTGGAGGAGACGGCGGCGAGCCTCGAGGAGATTTCCTCCACCGTAAAACAGAACGCCGACAGTGCGCAGCACGCCGCCCAGCTCGCGAGCGGGGCGCGCGATGTGGCCGAGAAGGGCGGTCGCGTCGTGGAGTCCGCCGTGTCGGCCATGGGCCAAATCATGGATTCGTCCAAGCGCATCGCCGACATCATCACGACGATCGATGAGATCGCGTTTCAGACGAACCTCCTGGCCCTCAATGCAGCGGTCGAGGCGGCTCGTGCGGGCGAGCAAGGTCGCGGCTTCGCCGTTGTCGCCGCGGAGGTGCGCACGCTCGCCCAGCGCAGCGCGATGGCCGCCAAGGAGATCAAGGGACTGATCCACGACTCGGGCCGAAAGGTCGAGGAAGGTTCGGCACACGTCAACGCATCCGGCGAACGGCTTACCGAGATCGTTGGCTCGGTGAAGCGCGTGACGGATATGGTTTCGGAAATTGCCGCTGCGTCGCGCGAGCAGAACACCGGTGTGGACCAGGTGAGCAAGGCGGTGTCGCAAATGGACCAGGTGACTCAGTCCAATGCAGCGCAAACAGAGGAGCTCTCGTCCACCGCC
>Ga0326728_10020012_pt1 | contig 12862 bp, 9 predicted proteins | sample MB3enrmetagenome_FD_207602 | JGI IMG/M metagenome (GOLD analysis project Ga0326728, IMG submission 207602) | Lab enriched peat soil microbial communities from McLean, Ithaca, NY, United States - MB31MN | ecosystem: Environmental > Terrestrial > Soil > Wetlands > Peat | place: USA: New York...
TGAATCTGCCCGGGAGCACCCTCTCGAGCAGCGACCGGGGGAGCACTTCCAGAGCCATGGAAGGCGTAAGGGCAAAGGAGCGCTGGGGCCGCATGTCCTCGTAGACCAGTTGCGGTCCGGCGATGCCTATGTGCGGGTCCCGCTCCATGAATTCGACCATCTTCGCCGTCTGGCCCGGAATGAGGCGGGTATCCGAGTTGAGCAGGAGGACGAGCTTACCCTTGGATGAGCGATAGCCAATATTCACCGCGGCAGCGAATCCCCTGTTCTCCCGGTTGTTCATGCATGAGACCCACGGATATCCATCGGCTATCATTGCATCCGTTCCGTCGCTCGACCCGTTGTCCACAACGATCACATCCTCGATCATGGGCCGCAAACCCGCATCGGCCTCGATGGACCGCAGAAGGGAATCGAGGAGATCTCTCGTGTTCATCGTGATAATGACGACGGAAAGCACGGTATATCCTATCGTAAGGGTAGGATGAGCGCAAGCGCTCCCTAAGAGAGGGGCTGATTGCCCGAGAGGCGAGCCGCTCGGGGCGGATCTACAAGATCACGCGAGGGTGTTGAGAAGCTCGATGCCCTTGCGTATGGCATCCTCAGCGGCTGCAAAGGAGATGTGCATATGGGATTTCCTTCGGGAAAAGACGCTGCCCGGTATGATGAAAAGCTTCTTCTCCAGGGCCCGCTCCACAAAGGCATCCCCGTCTTCCCCGGGGGCTTCGGGAAAGAGGTAAAAGGCGCCGCCGGGCCTGACCACCCGAAACCTGTCTTTGATCCCGTCATAGATGAGGTCCCTTTTACGCATGAATTCATCGATGAGGGCAGTCGTGTCGTAGTCGAGGGCCAGGAGAGCCGCTTTCTGCGCAACAGAATTGACGCTTGAGAAGACGTACTGCTGCATGGTTACCATGCTGTCGATGATCGCTTTCGGGCCCGCGGCAAAGCCGAGGCGCCATCCTGTCATGCCGCAGTTCTTGGAGAAACCGCCGAAGGTGACCGTATTCTCGTAGAGCCCGCCGAGGTAGGTCCTTTGACCGGTGCGGTCGAAGACGAAATGGTCGTATACGTCGTCCGAGAAAAGGAGGAGGTTCTTTTTCCTCGCGAGGCGCGCCACGAGGTCCAGATCTTCCTTCGAGTAGACGGCACCGGTCGGGTTGTTCGGGCTGTTGATCAGGATAATCCTCGTTTTGTCCGAAAGGGCGCCTTTGAGGTCTGCCTCTCTTATGGTGAAATCGGGATACGTGTCGAAGAAGACTGGTTTGCCTCCGAGAAGGAGGGTCTGATACTCGTAGAGCACAAAATAGGGATCGGGGATCACGATCTCGTCGCCGGGGTTGAGGGTGACCATGAGGGCGAGAAGGAGCCCCCCGGTGACACCCGCTGTGACGATCACATCATCGCAGATGATCCCCTTATCGTGGAGGTGACGGAGGATCTTCTCCCGGAGCTCTGGGATCCCTCCGGACGGTGTGTATTTGTTAAAACCCTTCCTTATCCAGCGGATTCCTTCTTCTCTTATAACCTCGGGTATGTCGAAGTCAGGCTCGCCGAGGCTCAGGTCCACGGGGTCCCGGACGCTCCGGGCGAGGTCGAAGATCTTCCTCACACCTGAAGGACGAACGTTTTGCACTCTCTCAGAAAGCCACACCAGCCCCCTCCGTAAGCTTCGACGTTCCCGTTAGCCTAATGCTTCTCCACCCAGGAATCCAAAAAAAAAGCGTCCCTAAGGGGATGGGCAGACCCATCCCCTTACTTAGAACGCTTGCAGCTGCCTTCGGTGTGCCGACCCAGGGTCTTTAGGGCTTCGGGAACTTCTCCAGGTCCTTCATCAGCCGGCCGAGCTCGTCGTCTCCAAGCACCACATCCTCGAGCTTTCCGGAAAGAAAGGCGTCGTAGGCGCCGAGGTCAATGAGGCCGTGGCCGCTCCAGTTCATGAGAATGACCGTCTCCCGCCCCTCTTCTTTAGCCTTTCTCGCCTCCTCGATCACGCATGCGATGGCGTGGTTCGTCTCGGGTGCGGGGACATACCCTTCCGTCCGTGCAAAGGTGAGGCCGGCGGCGAAGGTCTGGCTCTGGGTGTAGGCGCGTGCCTCTATCAAACCGTCTCCGAGAAGCCTGCTCACGAGGGGAGCCATGCCGTGATAGCGCAGGCCTCCGGCGTGGATCGGGGCAGGCATGAAAGCATGGCCTAGGGAATACATGGCCATAAGCGGAGTCTTGCCCGCCGTGTCCCCGAAATCATAGACATACGGCCCCTTGGTAAGGGTTGGGCAGGATACCGGTTCGCACGCGACCACTTTCACGTCCTTGCCGTTCATCTTGTCTCTCACGAAGGGGAAGGTCAAGCCTGCGAAATTGCTGCCTCCTCCCACGCACCCCACCACCACGTCGGGATACTCACCGGCCTTTGCCATCTGCTGCTGGGCCTCGAGGCCTACCACAGTCTGGTGCATGAGCACGTGATTGAGGACGCTGCCCAGAGAGTACTTCGTGTCCGGGGACGCAAGGGCGTCTTCCACCGCCTCGCTGATGGCGATGCCGAGGCTGCCCGGATGCTCCGGGTTCCGGCCAAGGAAATCCCGGCCGGTCTTCGTATCGGGGCTGGGGCTCGGCACGCAGCTTGCTCCCCAGGTCTCCATCAGTACCTTCCTGTACGGCTTCTGATTGTAGCTCACCCTTACCATGTAAACCTTCACTTCGAGCCCAAACTGGTTGCCGGCGAAGGCAAGGGCGCACCCCCACTGGCCCGCCCCGGTTTCCGTAGTGAGCCTTTTTACTCCTGCCATCTTGTTGTAGTACGCCTGGGCCATGGCTGTATTCGGCTTGTGGCTTCCCGCGGGGCTCACGCCTTCGTTCTTGAAATAGATATGGGCCGGCGTGCTGAGAAACCGTTCGAGGCGGAATGCCCGGTAGAGCGGCGTCGGCCTCCAGATGAGGAGCTTTTCGAGAACCGGCTCGGGTATGTCGATCCACCTTTCCGTGCTCATCTCCTGCTCCAGGAGGCTCATGGGGAAGAAGCTGAGATCTCCCGGGCCTGCGGGCTGACCCGTGGTCGGGTTGAGGGGCGGGGGCAACGGCGTTTTCAGGTCCGCCTGAATGTTGTACCATTGCCTCGGCATGTCCTTTTCTTCAAGAAGTATCTTCGTATTCACGTCTCCCTCCGTTCGGATGATTTGCCCGGAAAGAAACAAAAAGGGGTCATGGGACAGGCCCATGACCCCTCAAATACAAGGCCATGAGCAGTCGCGAAACCGCACATGGCCCCCGCTTGGCGGTTTCACAATCGGAAAATGCACCACCACCAAGCGCCGCTGAAGGTTGCGTTGTTTTCTTTCCTGAACATGCCCCTTTTATAGCACGGCCCGGAAGCGGGTGTCAAGGGCATTTTGGCTGGATTTCCACCATCTAGAACGTTCCGCAGAATTCATTCTCGTTTGAGCTGCTTTACCGCCCGGCTCCATCTTTTCCTTCGCTTCGCGAGGCTCCAGTCTCTCACCCTCGTATCAGCCTCCTTCCGGCAGGTCTCTCGGAACTCGGAGAAAGACCGCAAAAGACGCGGTCTTTCTGCTCAGACAGTCCTCGCGCCTTAAGCCTTACGGCGCACCGCTCCCTTGAGGCTTAAGGAGGGTACCCGAGAGCCTCACCGCTTAAGCTGCGCTCAGGAAAAGATTACGCCGGGGCAGAGGTTACTTTATTTTGCGGAACGCTCTACCTTGGGCAGGATTCGGAGTCCGCGAAAGTACCTGGCGGGTGATGGGAAACAAGGCGAAAAAAAAGTATGTTGCACATTAGTGGGAACGTCGGATACAATGGGAGAGGAACCCGAGAACGCGCTTGACAAAGGCCGAAAAAGTGCTATATTTATATAAGTTCTGCAAGTCATCCCATGCAGTATGAAATGCCCGTCTGAAAAGCCAGGGCATTTTTTTCACCTGGAGAAAGGTAGATGAGCATAAAGAATTTCGATCAGATCAAGACTCTCATTGATATCGGCATGGAAAAGGGCTATCTGACGCCCGATGAGATAAATGATTTTCTCCCTCAGAACATCTTCTCCCCCGAGGACATCGAGGATATCTTCGACTTCCTGTCCGAGTCGAATATCGACGTGGTCGAGACGATCAAGGAGAAGATCGAGACCACCGAGGAGGAGCAGCACGAATGGGAGGAAGTGGAGCGCTTCCCCACCGAGAAGACGGACAACATCATCTGGGCGTATTTGAAGGACATCGGGAGGATTTCACTCCTCTCTTCCGAGGAGGAGTACGACATAGCCAAGAGGATCGAAGAAGGCGAGGGCCGCATCAGGGGCCTTCTCTTCGAGATGCCTCAGGCGATTGCCGAGCTGCAGGATCTCGTGGCCCAGATCAAGAAGGATGCGGTGAACATCATCGACATCCTGAAGAACATCGATGAGATGACCTTCACGAAGAAAGACGAGGAACAGTACAAGAAAAAGACCGTAACCCTCTCCAACAGCCTCAAGAGCCTCTACGAGAAGAAAGAAGAGATGAAGAGGCAGATGGCCAAAGCCGACGAGTTCACCAGAAAGCAGACCGAAAAGAAGATACGGGCTGCCGAGTCCAAGATAGGAGAGGTGCTCACCAACCTCAACCTGCAGAAAAAGGTCCTTGAAGACATCACGAGGAAAGTGCAGAAGCGGGCCAAGTTCCTGGACGACCGTGAAGCCCGGGCCGTGGAGAAGAGCCTTCACGAGATGGACCTCGTCGAAAGGGAGCTGAAGGTAGTCAAGAACCGTCTGATCAAGGCCAACCTCAGGCTCGTGATCAACATAGCGAAGAAATACCTTAACAGGGGGCTTTCCTTTCTCGACCTCATACAAGAGGGGAACATGGGCCTCATGAAGGCCGCGGAGAAGTACGACTACCAGAAGGGCTATAAGTTCTCCACTTACTCTACCTGGTGGATTCGGCAGGCAATCACGAGGGCCATCGCCGACTATGCGAGGACGATCAGGGTGCCTGTTCACGTCCTCGAGACGATGAACAAGATCACTAAGGTGACTATCTCCCTTTTTCAGGAGCTCGGGAGGGAGCCCACGCTCGAGGAGATTTCGGTCAAGGCTGCCCTGCCCCTGGAGAAGGTAAGAAAGATCATGAAGGTGTCGAACGAGCCTATTTCCATAGAGACTCCCATCGGCGACGACGATTCAAAGCTCGGGGACTTCATTGCCGACCCGAAGTCGCCCTCCCCCTTCGAGGAGCTCGTCAACATCTCGTGCAAGGAAGAGATAGACAAGGTCCTCTCCACCCTTACACCGAGGGAGGAGAAAGTGATCAGGATGAGACTCGGTATAGGGGAAAAGACCGACTATACCCTCGAAGAAGTGGGCGACGTGTTCGGCCTCACCCGGGAGCGGATACGGCAGATCGAGGCCAAAGCCCTGAGAAAGCTGAAACACCCCTCGAGAAGGAAGAGACTGGAAAGCTTCCTCGAATAAGTCAGCCTGATAATCCGGATATTTCCCTTGCGCACCCCACGCTGTTGTCCCGTGCTTTGGCTTTTGCGACATCGGATTGGGCGGCTGCCCTTTAAGTCTCTCTCTCCACTATATGGTTCGCCAGGTCGAGAAGCGCCGACTTGTAAGGAGAATCGGGGAATATGGCGAGCAGCTCCTTTGCGCAGCTTATGTGTCCCCGCGATAATTCGGCCGTATAATCCAGGCCCTCGTACTTCTCGATGATTCCCTTTATCGTTCGGAAGTCCTTTCCTGTCACCCTTTTCTTGGTGAGGCCTTCTTCGATGAACGCCTTTTCTTTGCCGGTAGCTGACTTGAGGGCATGGATGAGGGGAAGGGTGACCTTCCCTTCCTTCAGGTCCCTCCCCGCGTCCTTACCCAGCGTCTTGCCGCTCGATGTGTAGTCGAGGAGGTCATCGGTAAGCTGAAAGGCCATGCCGACGTGGTAGCCGAAGTCCCGCAGCGCCTTCCTCTTCTCGTCATCGACCTTCCCCAGGAGCGCGCCTATCTCGCACGCGGCGGAAAGGAGGACAGCTGTCTTGCATCCGATCACTTCAAAGTACTCCTCCTCCAGGGTCTTGGCGTCGGAAGTCTTCAGCAGTTCGAGGATCTCGCCCTCTGCGAGGTCGGTCGTGGCCTTTGACATGACCTTCAAAATCTCCTCGTTGCCGCCGGATACCATGAGATCGAAAGACTTGCTGAAGAGAAAGTCGCCCACGAGAACGCTCGACTCGTTGCCCCAGACCGTGTTGGCCGTTGCAGTGCCGCGCCTTGTCTCTGCGTTATCCACGACATCGTCGTGCAGGAGCGTGGCCGTATGGATAAACTCGACTATCGCTGCGTAAGGCAGGTGGCCGTCCGCCTCGTAGCCGCAGAGCTTCGACGAAAGGATGACGAGGATCGGCCTTATCCTCTTCCCCCCCGACTTCACAAGGTGGTGCACCACGTCTCTGATGAAGGTGACCCTCGTGGTGAGCAGCTTCTCGATGGAATTCTCGAGTTTGTCGAGATCTCCCCTGATGAGTCTGACGACTCCTTCCATCCCGGGCCCTTCACGCATAATAGGCTTTTACTTCCTCCGTGTAGTCGCCGTCGGCGTATATATATAGGGGGGGCTCCACTTTCAGGTCGATCCCGCCCCCTTTCAGCAATTCGAGCAACAGAAGCTTCGCCGGCTCTCCTGCCCTCGAATGAACGAGCCGAAGCCTCTTAGGCTCGAGATTCCGGGATTTCGACTCATGCACGACCTCTCCCAGCCTCTTCGCCGGGTAGATGAGGTAGAGCCGCCCGCGGGTCTCAAGGAGCGAGGAAGCGACGGAAAGCAGTTGAACAAGATCAAGCTCGGACTCGTGCCGGGCGATCAGGCGGGAAGGGCCCGGACTCCGTCTGCCCGTCTTCTCTTTTACGTAAGGAGGATTCGACACGACCGCGTGAAAACTGCCTAGCCCTCGTCCACTGTTCTTCACGTCTCCCTTGAAAAACTCGACGTTCCCACACCCGTTAAGGTCCCTATTCCTGAGGGCCAGATCATACAGCTCGTCCTGGATCTCTATGCCCACGAGCCGGTTGCCGCAGCCCCTTTTTGCCATGTATATAGGTATGATACCACAACCTGTGCCCACATCCAAAAGGGTTTCATGTTTCTTCAAGCGAACGAAGTTGGCAAGGAGAAGGGGGTCCATGGAGAAACGATACCCCTTCTTCTTCTGGATCACCAGCACCTTCTCGTTGCAGAGAACATCGAGGGTCTCATCCTTCCGGACAGGGTTAGCCATATTTGTGAAACACGAGGCCGGTCAGCACTTTGGGGTAAAAGTAGGTCCAGGTGTCAAGGGTTCTCCGGGCAGCCCCGTATGGGTCGAGTCCCCCCTGCCCCAAGGGCAATTCCAGTCTGACGGCATTGCACGGAGCGCACCCGTAGTAGAAAGAAGGGTCCGTAATGACATCGTAGGGAGGACAGACACACGCCGATATGTCGTCGATCCTCTCTCTATTGTACCGTAAGCCCTTGAAGGCTTTTATTAGGGGTTCCGCCATGGAGCCTTTTGGTGTACCACAACCGCACAGGGCTTGTCAATCGCAAGAGTCGGCGGGCCCGCCTCACCCGACGCGGGTGTGTTTCCGCACCCATTCGGAGAGGCTGCTGAGACGGTAGTAGTGCGCCATAGTGTGGAAACACGTGGAAGAGCAGAGGCTCATGCAGTTCTGCTTAAGCGCGGACAGCCCTTCCTGGTTGAACCGCTCATCCCCTATGCGCCCCCAATCATGATCGTAATTGATCATGTCGAAGCAGGGGGAGAGGGTGCCGTCCGGCCTGATGAGGGCCCCGTTAATGCCCGCCCTGCAATCCCACCGGCCCAGCTCCCCGCGCATCCGCCTCTTGAAAGATTCGAGGTGGGCGATGGAATTGACCATGGGCCAGCCGGCCCGCTGTCTTTCGATGAGCCAATCGAGGAGACGGTCTACCTCTTCATATTCGTCCGGGGTAACGAAGAGGCCGTCATCCCTATGCTTGTAGTGGGTCTGGTCCGTGAAGCTGTGGGGCGGCTCGTTGAGATGATAGTCGGTGCCGATCCTGTTCTGATGGGCTATTTCCGTGAGAAGCCTCACGTCCTTGATATTGGAGCGGCAGATGTTGATATTGAAAAAGACGAGATAACCGTACTCCCTCTGTTTTTCCACGAGGTATCTGAACTGGGGCTCGATGGGGAGCAGGGCCTTGGGCAGCCCTTTTCTAGGCGCGACACAGTCCACGGCCAGGTTGACCGCAGCTACCCCGGCTGCCCCCATCTCATCGATGAAGGCCTCATCCATCAGGTAGCCGTTGGTAGGGAGATACATGAAGAACCCGTTCTCTTCCCCGTATCGGATGACTTCCAGGATGAAGTCCTTCCGCACCAGAGGCTCTCCCCCCATGAGCGGCACGACTCTGCATCCCACTGATTTCAGCCAGTCGAGGGCAGCCTTGGCGGTCTCCAGGTCCATCCCCTTTCTCTTGTTGTCGTACTGATGGCAGTAGTGGCAATCGATGTTGCACTTCCACTCCGTGTAGAGATAGCAAAGCACCGGTCTGAATTCTCCGGCATAGACTCTGGAATAGACGTAGGGGATGACCCACCGGCGGAGGGCCCGCGCGCCGTTGGCCCATTTGTAGCTCAGCTCTGTAAACATCCAGCCACCTCCCTCGATTCTTACCGTCCAAGCGAAATGCCGACTATCTACAAGCTCATACTATGGAATATCGAGTTACAATAATTATAACACGGCACGCAGGAAAAGGGGGCCAAGAAAGCCAAAAATCGTACAGCGCGAAGGTCGCAGCGTTCCTTTGTCGGGGCCGCGACACTCGGGATCCTTGCCCTTGTGGGGATTTTCGCTCCCATAACCTTGACCCTCGTAGCCACGCTTACGGTTGGGGGAGCCTCACTCTTCAGCGGCGCCGCTGTCTCGGCGAGAATGTGGGGCTTTGCCAGGTTTTGCGAGCTTCAGGCTCATCCGGCGAAGTTCTAGCCCACGGGATGTGACGAAGGGGCGGAAAGCGCTTTTCCGCCCCTTTTTCTGTCCTCTTCACGCGGCTCGGGACGTAAGCTTCCCGGATGAGACGTTGACAAAAGATCGCGCCGGAACCATACTTGGGAGGACATGTTCGATTTGGTGAGCCCCCTGCTCTTCGGCCTCGTCGGCAGCGTCCATTGCCTCGGTATGTGCGGTCCCCTGGTTCTCGCATACTCACTTCATCTGCGCCCCGGAGAGACAGCGAAACGTGAAAGCCTCTGCCCTGAAGGGGCGGCACACCATCTGGCCTTCCATGGGGGTCGCCTCCTCAGCTACGGTCTGCTCGGAGGCCTTGCCGCGGGTATTATCGGCATACCTGCCTTCCATCCGGCCTTTGCGGCGCTCAGGGGCGGTGTGAGCCTCGGAGGCGGCATCCTGATGCTCCTCTTCGGCCTTTCTCTCATCGGCGCAAGAATGAAAGGGGTCGTTTCCCTCCCTTTGCCGGGGCAAAGCCGCATCATGGGCCGGGCTTTTCTTAAGCTCCTGGCTTCGAGGGGCCTACTACCAAAGGCCGGCCTTGGCCTTCTTTCAGGCTTCCTCCCCTGCATGTTCTCTTTTGTCATGATCGTGAAGGCCGCGGCCACGGGCAGCGTACTGTCCGGGTTCCTCACCATGCTCCTCTTCGGCGCGGGCACGGTGCCCGTTCTTTTCTTCACCGGTCTTTCCGCGTCCCTCCTCTCTTTCAAGGCGCGCATCCTCGGCGAGCGGGTCGCAGGGGGCATGGTTATGGCCATGGGCGTGATGCTGATCCTCCGAGGGGGCAGACATTTTCTGTAAGCGTCCCTGACTTCCGCGGCGAAGTTCTGGACGGGAGACTCCGCTCTCGCTAAAATGTAGACGGGATGGTTTACGGACAGATACAAAAAAAGACCGGAGGGGGTGTATCTATGACGAGAACCGATTCTAAGAAAGCTCTATTGGTTGTTGGTCTATCGATATTCTTTTTCTTGTCGACGCTGGCGCTGCCCCAACTTGGCGGGGCGCAAGCGCAGAACGTGCTGAAGTTCGGCAGTCTGATTCCGCTGATGCTGAAGGAAGGGGTGGAGATCAAGAAGTGGCACGAGCTTTTCGCGAAGATGATCAATGAGCAGGGCGGCTTGGCCGTCGGGGGAAAGAAATATACCCTCGAGTTCTTCGCCTATGACGTGGGCTACATGGATTCGGCAAAGACCCTCGCCGCGGTGCAAAAGGCGATCCATCAGGACGGCGTTAAGTACCTGGTGGACAACTTCGGCGACATGTATAGCCTGACGGCCGTTCACGCAGATCAGAACAAGGTGCTCTGCATGGGCGTGGGGTTCGGCGATGAGGTAGTCTCCACCAAGTACCAGTACTTCTTCAGACCTCTGGGTGGCCAATTTACCTCGGCCACCAACTACCTCCTCGGTAAAGACTTCATCAAGAAGGGAGCAAAGACAGGTGTCGTTGTTACCGTAGACAACGAGATAGGCCACGTTGCAGCCGTACAGTACGGCGGCGGAGAGGCCATGGCCGGGTTGAAAATGCATGAGCCCATCTTCTTCGGCATGGATACCGTTGACTACGGCCCGATTGCGACGAAGGTAAAGAGCCTCAACGTCGATGTGGTGGACCTCGGGGTGTCTGCGGGAGATCAGGTCGTCAGCCTCATCGCCGCTCTCAAGGACGTGGGATGGAAGGGTTTCATGTTCCCCGGAGCGGGTATCAACCCGACCACGTTCAATAACATTGTGAAACGGGTTGGTCCCTACTTCGACGGCTCCGAGATGCTCTTCACGGATCCTCGGTTTATTCCCATCGTTGCCAACGATCCCGAGATGAAGGCCCTCATTGACCGCTACACTAAGGAATACGGGGAGTTCCACACGGAAGGGTGCCTCTGGCTCAGTGCCTGGTTTACCCTTAAGGATGCGATGATGGCCGCACAGAGCGCCGATCCCACGGTGTTGAAGGATTTCATCGCAAAGGGGCAGCTGACCCCCCTGACCCTGACCGGCTACTGTGTGCTCTTCGCACGGCCGGACATCAATCAGTTCCGGGCGGTGGACGGTTGTACCGCGGCCGGAAGAGGGGTGGTCAAGAACGGGAAGCTTGAGTATGTAGGCCAGATGACCGCGAAGGACAACTACATCGCCACGATCAAGCTCCACAAACAGCAGGACGTTTATCAGAAGTACTGGGACAAGTATGGCAAGCCGAAGTTTCCTAATGAGCCGAGCACGTTGGATTTTCCTGATCTGAACAAGTAGCAGATGAATAGCCTGCGGGGTCCCTCGTCCTTCCGAGGGACCCCACCTTTCACAGAGAGGTGGGGAGATCAGATTTGGCTCAGTGGACTTATTGCTAGATCACGCTCGTAACGTCCTCAACGGGCGGTTCTTCTTTCATTCTACCGGAAATGCATCACCAGGTAAGTCCACACCCCGGTAACGAGAGAGATGGCGATCCCAAGGGGGATCGTCTTTCTGAGAATCTCCCCCTCCTTACCCACGGCACCCACAAGGGACGCTGCGATGGCCATCTTGAAGGGGCTTGAAATGGAGCCTATGCCCGAGCCGACCATCATAGCAGCCGAGAGTACTTCGGGGGAAACGTGGAGAAATTGGGCAATCTCAACCTGGAGCCTGCCGAAGATCATGATCGACAGGGCGCCATACCCCGTGAGAAACGTCCCTATCCAACCGAGCACTGGTGCGAAGATCGGGTAGAAGCTCCCCGACATGTTCGATAATCCGCTCGCGAGCACGTAGGGGATGTTGTCTGCGCGGGAGAACGAACCGCCTGTGCTTCCATACCCGGTAAAGGCGATGATCTGGCCCATGGCGCCGAAGATCATCATCGCAGACACCGCCTTCAAGGAGCTATTCGCCGTAGTCCGGACGATTTCGCAGAATTCCCCGAGTCCGATCTTGAAGGCCCAGAGAGAGACCGCGATGGCCACAACCAGATAGGTATACGCATCCATGAGTGGTCTGATCGTCACTACGTGCGCCGGAAGCACCGATACGGAGAATACAAGTCTCTGGCCGGCCAGAGAGCGAAGGGGAGGGTACATGTTGACTGCCGTCAGGCACGCGATGAGGATGAGGAATGGGGCCAGATCGGCGAGCCTGAAGGCTTTCAAGCCCGGGGCTGCCCGGCACAGGAAAAGGGTGCCTGCAAGCACTGCGATGCCGGCGAGCATGCACGCAGCCGAAGACGACGTATAGACCACGAAGACGAGAACGAGGCCCGCGCAGGCAAGTCCCACGCAGGCGTTGAAGAGAATGTGGCCTTTTGCGAGTCCCCGTTTTCCCACGACGAGGGGCAGGAGGATGCCGCACATAAGCGTGGGGACCAGGGAGATGACAGCTGCTGTGACCGCAAGCTTGTGGAGGTCAAGGCCGGTCACCAGGGAAAGGATGAGGAGGAATGCCCCGGCGATACTGAAGGACATGATCCCCGCGTAGCCCCAGATTGCGAGGATGGCCGCGCTCTTGGCGGGAAGCCCTATTGTCTTGAGCGTGGGCGCAATGATCGGCTCGGCGATGATACCGGCGCCGGCGACGAAGTTCTCGATACCGAAACAGATGGCGCTCACCTGATGCATGGGATGGCGAAATCTCCCTGAGAGGCCGTTCACGACGCGGGGGAGCGCCCCTGTTCTAATGAGCAGGACCGAGAGCATGATACCGAAGAAGACGATCAGGAGTAGCGGAAGAGTGGTGATGACCCCGTCGAGGGCGCCCAGGAGGATTGTCATGACGGACGTGTGAAAGAGGGTGGCGGCAACGATCGATGTAAGGAGGAGACCCCACAGAGATAGGCCTAAGGCGGACATATTCAGGAAGATTACCAGGACCG
>Ga0326728_10020016_pt1 | contig 12860 bp, 12 predicted proteins | sample MB3enrmetagenome_FD_207602 | JGI IMG/M metagenome (GOLD analysis project Ga0326728, IMG submission 207602) | Lab enriched peat soil microbial communities from McLean, Ithaca, NY, United States - MB31MN | ecosystem: Environmental > Terrestrial > Soil > Wetlands > Peat | place: USA: New York...
TCGGTTTCACCGAACCCTTCCTTCGAGTGATTTTGAGATATTTTGAGATATTTCGAGTTAATTTGAGTTCGCCATTCACCATTCAACATTCAAAATTCACTATTATCAGCACTCCGCCCACCCCTTCCAATAAAGGTTAATAAAGGTTAATAAAGGTTAATAAAGGTTAATAAAGGCAAAAAAATGTTTTTTTATGCGATATGGCAAAAAATGGCTGGTTCGCGCAGCTTATACACCCCGGCTCTTGGACTCAACGCTGCCATGCCTTCCAAGAATCCTGGCAATTCTCAATTCACCATTCTCAATTCACCATTCTGCCCGCCTTTTCGCGGCAAATCAATTGAAGTGCCTCTTCATGAACCATTTACACGTCTCAATGACCGTTGCCAATCAAACCCGGTCAAGGCTGGTCAAGGTCAGTCAAGGTATTTTTATGTTCCGTGCCTTGCAACAATGGATCAATTTCACGCCAACTCCCGGGCGCATCTTGGCACAACCGCCGTTGGACGCAACGAACGCCTCGCCCTTGCCCTCCTCCGCTGTCCATGGTGAGGGAGCTGGCAAATCGCGTGGTGGTGGTGACAAGAGGCACCCCGCACAACGAGCACGGAAATTCTGCTCTTTCCACCGCCCCGCTTCCGGGGCATAGTGGGGCGGTTGACAGTCATGGACGAAAACATCCTCAAATTGCTGGGACGGCAGGACTACGTGCCCTCTAACGTGCCGGAGTTGCTCCGCCGCCTGGGCCTGCGCCCCAATGAGCAGCAGGCGCTGCAGGAGGCGCTGCATCGGCTGGAAAAAAGCGGGCGCATTGTCCGCACCAAGGGCAACCGCTATATCCAGGCCCAGCCAGCCGACCTGGTTGCCGGGATCATCCGCATCAACCGCCAGGGACGCGGCTTCCTCCAACCCGATGACCGGACGATTCAGGAAATTGTGGTGGAGGAAAGCGCCACCTCGACCGCGCTGCACGGCGACCACGTTCTCGTGCGGCGCGATGTCCGGCCCGGAACGCGCCGGCCGGCCGACGGCCCGGTGACCGGGGCGGTCGTGCGCGTGCTGGAGCGCAAACGCTCGCACATCGTCGGCACGCTGCAGCAGAGCAAACAGTTTCTGTTCGTCATCCCGGATGATCCGCGCATCCCGCACGACATTTATGTCAGCCCGCCGCGGGACGCGGGCCGGCCGGCGCGGGCCGGGGACAAAGTGGTGGTGGCCTTGAGCCACTGGGAATCGCGCCACACCAATCCGGAGGGCCAGATCATCGAAGTCCTGGGGCCGGCGGACGAAGAGGGCGTGGACATGCTTTCCGTCCTGCGTCAATACAATTTACCCCTGCACTTTCCCAAGAACGCGCTGCGGGAAGCGGAACTGATTGCCAAGGGCCGGCCGCCGGGCGACACCGCGCCCGCCGGGCCGGCGGGGCGGGTGGATTGCCGCGGGCAGGCGGTGATCACGATTGATCCGGATGACGCCAAGGATTTTGACGACGCCATCTGCCTGGAGCGGGCGGGCGAGGGGCGCTGGAAAGCCTGGGTGCATATCGCGGACGTTTCCCATTACGTCAGGCCGGGCGGGGCGCTGGATGAAGAGGCGCGGCGGCGGGGCAATTCGACTTACCTGGTGGACCGGGTCATCCCCATGCTGCCCGAGGCCTTGAGCAACGAGCTTTGCTCGCTCAAGCCGGGCACGGACCGCCTGACCAAATGCGTGGAGTTCCTGCTTTCCGGCGAAGGCCGGGTGCTCAACGCCCGGTTCTATTCCGCCGTCATCCGCTCGGCGCGCCGGTTCACTTACCAGGAAGCGCTGGCCGTGATCCAGCGCGCGCCGGCGGGGGACGCGATCGAACGGATGCTGCAACAAGCCCACACCCTGGCCCAGGAAATCCGCCGCGCCCGATTCAGGGCCGGCTCGCTCGATCTGGATTTTCCCGACTCGAAAATTCGACTTGACGAACAGGGCCGGCTCCTGCGCGTGGAAAGAATCGAGAACGACGTGTCGCACCAGTTGATCGAGGAATACATGCTGCTGGCCAACGAAGCGGTGGCGGGGCGGTTGATGGCGCTGCGCCGCCCGGCTGTTTATCGGGTGCATGAACCGCCGGAGGAGCGGCGCTTGCGGGAATACCGCGAGGAGGTGGCCAGCCATCGCATCCCGTGCGGCAATCTGGCCCAGCGCGGCGAGGTGCAGAAGCTGATGCGGCGCCTCAACGCCCTGCCGGTCGGGCCGGCCTTGAAGATCGGCTTTCTCAAATCCCTCATGCGCGCCCGCTACGCGGTGGAACCGTTGGGCCATTACGGATTGAGCAAGGCCAAGTACACCCATTTCACCTCGCCCATCCGCCGCTACGCCGACCTGCTGGTCCACCGCGCGCTCTTTGACCGGGCCGGCCCGCCGCTGGCTGCCCTCCAGGAAATCGCCCTGCACATTTCCGAGACGGAGCGCAATTCCGCCGACGCCGAGCGCGACAGCAAGGATGTCAAACTATTTGCCTTTCTCAAGGCCCAGTTGAAATCGGGCCGGCGCGAGAAGTATCCCGCGCTGGTGACGGACGCGCGCAATTTCGGATTTTTTGTGGACGTGCCGGGCCTGGGCATGAGCGGCCTGGTGCATCTCTCCTCCATCGAGGACGATTTTTACATCTTCGACGCGGCGTGCGGCCATCTGATTGGGCGCCGCACCCGGCGCGTCATCAAGCTGGGCGACCGGGTCGTTGTGCAGGTCTATAAAGTGGACTCGTTCAAGAAGCAGGTTGATTTCCAACTCGTCCGCACCGGCCCGGCGCGGCCCGCCATTCCCCCGTCGCGTCCCGCCGGCCCATCCGGCCAAAGGGCGGGCCGGTCTGGGGACATCGCGCCGCGGCGACATCCCGGAGGACATTTCAGGCGGCAGGAACGGAGGCGCTGACGAATCAAGCCCAAAAGGTAGGGCGAGACTCCGTCGAGCCGTGACTCAATTCCCTGGGCCTTCAATTACCAATGACAAATTCTCAATTTCCGGCGGGAGCAACACCTGGTTGGTTCTTGGGATTGCGAATTGGCAATTGAAAATTGGTTATTGGCTATGGAGGTCCCGACGGTGAAGAACTTGTCAGCAACTCGTCCCCTCCACCCCTTGCGCTTTTGGCGGCAGGCTTTAGATTCCGGTGAGCGGCCCGGGCCGCTTTGAATTTTGCATGATAATTTTTAATTTTGATAAACTTTTTTCCCGTTCGACGGGACTGAAAATATGATCGCCACACAAATTCGCCAGAAGGACGCCTTTTTTTACTTCGCCTCGTTTCCCTCGGAAACGCTCCTGCAAAAGGTCCGTTTTATCAGCCGGTTTTACGACGAAGCCGGCGGGGAGATCAAAGCCGCGCCGGGCGGGGAGGAGGACGACGTCGCCCAATTCATTTCCAAAATCGAACGCAGCGACAAGGCCTTTCAACGCGCGCTCTCCCGGGCCAAGGTCGCGGCCATCCGCAATTTTTACGAAACGGCCATCACCCAGCCGCCCATCCCCGGCACGGTGCTGCTTTTTACGCCGCAGAAACTGCGCTTCGAGGCCTGGACGGACGGCTCCGGGGTGGGCAAGCTGCAGGAGCCGGAGGAGAAATTTCTTATTATTGACGGACAGCACCGCCTGGCCGCCCTCCAGTTCTACGAGCGCAGCCATGCGGAGGAGGCCCGGAATATCCACGTCCCGTGCATGATCTTTGACGGCGGGAGCGAGGATTTTGCCACGGAGATGTTCGTCATCATCAACTCCACCCCCACCCGGATCAACAAGAGCCATCTGATTGATCTTTACGAGCGGGTTTCCTGGGCCGAGCCGGACCGGCGTTTCGCCGCCCACATTTCCCAGATGCTTTACAGCGAGGCGGACAGCCCGTTGCGCTACCGCATCAACCGCCTGGGCGGGCGGAGCAAGCAGGAAAAATGGATTTTGCAGGCGGAGTTGTTCAATGAAATCCATCGCTGGACCAAGCTGGCCTGGGCCAAAATAGAGGCGGAGGGGGCGGACAAACGCGCCGCCGCCCGGTATTACGCGATGATCCGCGACTTCTTCAAGGCCGCCGCCCAGGCCTGGGGCGAGGCGTGGGGCGATCCCGGTTGCATGGTCACCAAGCCGGTCACGCTCAAGGCGATGGTGCGGGTTTGCGCGGACCTGGCGGCCCAGGATGCCGAGCCGGAAGAAAACCGGACGGCCCGCTGGGGCGAGCGACTCGCGCCCTGGAGCGAGCAGGCGCGTCAATTCCGCAACGAAGGTTTTTACGAGCGCTTTCCCGCCAAAGGACAGGTGGAGCGGGTTTCCCGCATCCATCGCGAGCTGGCCAAAATGGCCGGCATTTCCCCCCGCGCCGGCTCAAAGGGGTGAGGTTCCTTGCGGTTGAAACGCCTGAACGACTTGTGGCCGCATCATAAAATAAACCAGCAAGACCGGATAAAGCAGCGAGAGGATGGCTCCCACCAGGCCGGCCGCGATAAGAATAATGACGACGAGAGGGCCGGCCTCTTGCATGGCCTGGGCGAGAATTTCGCGCAGGGCCAGGTAAAAAACCGCGCCGTTGAGGATGACGAAAATCATCTTGAAAATCCCGCAGCCAATCGAGGCGAGGCGGGCCCAATTCTTCAGCATGAGCAATCCAATCCCGGCCGCCACCAGGAGCAGGCTGGCCGCGGCATTCAGGGGAACCGTTATTTTGTTCCAAAGCACGTAGATGGGGTGGTGGTTCAGCGTGTCAAAGAAGGCGGCGAATGAGTTGACCGAGGGACTGGCCGCCGCGGCGCCGAGGTCTTCAAACATGGTTGACAGCAGCAGCCCTCCCAGCCCCAGCAATCCAATGCCAATGTTCAGTATCCCGAAAATAGTGACTGAAACAGGCCGTTCACGCATAATTTCTTAGTCTGGAATCAGGTCGAGGCCGCCAGCCATTCCAGGTAACGTTCCGTTCCCGCTTGGAGCGGCAACACCACGAACTCCGGCGTTTCATAAGGATGCTCTTGCAAAATCAGTTTTTCCAGGGCGGCCAGGCGGCGGCGGGTGGTTTTGAAAATCATCAGCACTTCCGCGCTGCGCTCGATTTTTCCCCGCCACCAATAATGGGATTCAACGGCGGAAATTAAATTCGCGCAGGCCGCCAGCCGGCTTTTGACGGCGGCGGCGGCCAGGGTACGCGCCACCTTTTTGTTCGGCGCTGTCACCAGCACGATGGAAAATTGGGGGGCTTTTCTCATGTTGGAGTCATCGGCCCTTGCATTTTCGCCGATTCGATTTGGTATTTTGGGCGGCGCGGCAGCGCCGCCCTACCCAAGATTCACTTCTTGGGCAATTCGATCAATTCGATTTCGTATCCTTCCGGCGCGTCAATAAAGGCAAAACCGCCGCCGCCGGGCTGCCTGGTTGGGCCGTCGGAGAACTTCAAGCCGAGAGACTCCAGATGCCGGGCGAATCCCTCCAAACTTTCCACGGAAAACGCCAGATGAGTTAAATCCGGCTGCACCTGGACGGGGCCGCTGGCCGGAAAGGAGCAAATCTCAATCAATTCATCGCTTTCCGGCGCTTTCAGGAAGACCAGTTCCGAACCGCGCGGGGACTTGGACCGGCGCGTTTCCTCCAGGCCCAGGACATCCTTGTAAAACTGGATTGTCCTGGCCAGATCATTGACGCGATAACGGGTATGCAACAGTTTCTTTGCCTTCATCCCCTCATCATAACCGCGCCTGGCTGCCATGCGCAATCCGCTTTATCCGGGAGGGTGGACGAAATAAAAGTGGGGCGTGGAGAACTCCGCCTCCGCAATGTCCCAATGTTGTAGTGGTGAGGCTACAATCTTCGCTGTCCAGGAGCGACGACCGTGGATTGGACGCCCAGCTTTTCAGCCGTCCCTCCGGGACTTGCGGTGTTTTGCCGCATGGGCCCGGCACTGGCGTGCCGGGCTATTATCCGATGTCCCTTCGGGACAAAGCAGCCCCCCACTTTTATCTCGTCCACCCTATCCGCCCAGCGGCGCACACGGAGTGCGCGCCCTGCCTGCCAAGACTCACGCAATACCACGGGACGAATTTGCTGGATTATTCCGGCCGATCAACCTATATTTTGTTTTCATAAGAGTCTTGCGGTGAAAAATTGTGGAACCAGTTCTGGTTCGGGGTTGTTGCGCCGCCCGGCGGAACGGCAGGGGGAAGGTTTTACCCTGGTGGAATTGCTGGTGGTCATCACGGTGATTGTGATTCTGGCGAGCCTGTTGCTGCCGGTTCTGAGCGGGGCCAAGGAATCGGCCAGAAGCATCAACTGCCTGAGCAATTTAAAGCAATTGGAGCTTTGCTGGCACCTCTATGCGGACGATGCCGGCGGTGTTTTTGTGCCGAACGACTGGATTGATGACGAGGGCATGTCGGCCTCCGGAGCCGTCCTCAACCAATTTGACATGCAGACTTCCTGGTGTCCCGGCAACGCCCGGACGGATACGACCACCTCCAACATCGAGCAAGGGCTGCTGTTCCAATACAATACCTCCACCGCGATTTATCATTGCCCATCCGATTTTTCCACCATCCAGGATACCAATGGGAATCCGTTGCCGCAGCTTCGCAACCGGAGTTACAACATGAGCCAGTCCGTCAATGGATACCCTCTTCTGATTGACCCAACCACCCAATATCCAGTCGGCGCCGAACAGCCTTGTTTTGCCAAATTCTCCGCCATCACCAATCCGGCACCCTCCCAGCTCTTCGTTTTCATAGACGAAAATGAACTGACTTTGGAAGACGCCCAGTTCGGATACCCCTCGCCAGGCTGGGGGCAGGTCTGGTGGGACATGCCCTCCAACCGCCACAATCAAGGAGGCAACCTGTCCTTCGCCGATGGACACGTCGAGCGCTGGCACTGGCAGGCGCCCATGATTCCTCCCTACCTTTCCGGCTTTGGGGAACCTGTTTTGCCCGGGCAAATGCCTGATTGGACGCGGGTGGGAAATGCCATGCGGCAAAAGGCGTTCGATGGCGAGGCGGATTGACTGGATTTGCCCCCGCCGATGCCGCCCGCCCGCACTTCTGGCAGTGTTCTAATTGGTTGTAGTGTCGAGCCTGTGGCTCGAAATCGGCGCGCCGCCCGAGGCGAGGGCCTGGAATTGCGGCATGGGCATAATGCGTCTGTCTCGGGAGGGGCGGGTAAGGTAGGGCGGGCACTCCGTTGCCCGCCGTCGGGCATTGGCAGAGGCCCCAATGTCGCACTACCGTCGTGCGGCGGGCAGGGGACTGCCCGCCCTACCATCCGCGACTGACGAAGCACGTATGGGCGCACTTCGCGCTTGCTCTGCGGCTTGGGGGTGTTATTTATGAGCCGATTTTATGAACTACAAAATTTCCAATCGCGCTTCCGCCCTCACCCCCTCCATCACCCTGGCCGTGGATGCCAAGGCCAAACAAATGAAGGCCGAAGGCGTGGACGTGGTGGGCTTCGGCGCCGGCGAGCCGGACTTCGCCACCCCGCCGCACATCGTCGCGGCGGCCATCAAGGCGCTGAACGACGGCTTCACCAAATACACCCCGAGCAGCGGCATTCCCGAGTTGCGCCAGGCGGCGGCGGACAAGTTCAAACGCGACAATGGACTGACTTACAAGCCGTCGCAAATCATCATTTCGTGCGGCGGCAAGCACTCCTGTTACAATGTCATCATGGCCTTGTGCAATCCGGGCGACGAAGTCATCATCCCCGCGCCCTATTGGCTGAGTTATCCCGAAATGGTGCGTCTGGCGGAAGGGACGCCCGTCATCATCCCCTCCAGCGACGAGACGGAATTCAAAATCACGCCGGAGCAATTGCGCGCCGCCATCACGCCGCGCACGCGGCTGTTCATCCTCAACTCGCCGAGCAACCCGACCGGCTCCCTTTACACCCGCGAGGAAATCAAGGAACTGGGGGATGTGTGCGTTGAGAACGACGTGCTCATTATGAGCGACGAGATTTATGAAAAGCTGGTTTATGACGGGGCCGAACATGTCAGCGTGGCCGGTTTTTCGCCACGGCATTATGAGCACACCATCATCGCGCACGGGCTGGCCAAGGCCTATTCGATGACGGGCTGGCGGATCGGCATCACGGCGGCGCCGGAACCGATTGCCAAAGCGATTGATGCCATTCAGAGCCACAGCACGAGCAACCCGACTTCGTTCGCGCAAAAGGGGGCGGTCGCGGCCTTGAAGGGCCCGCAGGATCACCTGCCGGTCTGGCTGGCCGAGTTTGCGCGCCGCCGCGCCTTCGCCTGGAAGAAGCTCAACAGCATCCCCCGCATAGCCTGTGTTAACGCCAAAGGTGCTTTCTATCTTTTCCCCAACATTTCCGGGCTGGGCCTCAAATCCATGGATTTCTGCGCCAAACTGTTGGAGCAGGAAAAAGTGGCGGTCGTGCCGGGGATTGCTTTTGGGGCGGACGACTACGTGCGCATCAGCTACGCGACGAGCATGGAGAATTTGGAAAAGGGCCTGGCCCGCATCGAAAAATTCGCCCGCTCCCTGGTGTAGCTTCCCTTCTGAACAAGTTTTCGGTCAATCGCGATTCGGCGGTTCGCCATTTGCTGGCGGCGGGCGGCGGGCTGTTGTTGAGCGCGGCCTTTCCGGGCATCGGGCTGGCGGGGGCGGCGTGGGTTGCGCCGGGGTTGATTTTATTCAGTGCGCTGGGCTGCGGTGGAGGGCGGGCTTTTTGGCTGGGGTTTGTGGGCGGGCTGGCGCATTATTTAAGTTCGCTCTATTGGTTGCTGGCCATGCCGGACACTATTTACGGCGTTCCCCTTGGTCCCGGCGCCGCCTGGCTTTTTTTGAGCGCGTATTGCGCGCTTTTTCCGGCGCTGTGGGTCTGGCTCTGCTGGCGAATCTGGCCATCGTCTCCCGGCGGGAACCCGCTTCCGGCGGGCGCGGTCCTCGATCATTTTTTTGCCTCCAGTCCGTGGCAGCGGGGCCGCTGGGCGTTTTGCAGCGCGTTGATTTGGGTGGCGCTGGAAATGGCGCGCGGGCGGTTGTTGACAGGGTTTCCCTGGAATTTTTTGGGAGTTTCGCAATACAAGATGCTGCCATTGATTCAAATTGCGGCGGTCACCGGAGTGTATGGAGTTTCGTTCCTGGTGGCTTGGATGTCGGTGGCGCTGGTAATCGCGTTGCTGGCTTTGGGGCGGCAGCCGGGACGCGGGGTATGGGGCGAGGCGGGATTGCCGCTGCTGGCCGCAGCGGTGGCGGCGAGTTTTGGGGCGACCAAGGTGGCGAAGATCGAACCGGCGCTGGAGGAACTGCGAGTGGCCCTGGTGCAACCCGCCTTTGCCCAGGGCATGAACTTGTCGGAGAGCGAGGAGGAAGCGCGGCTGAAGCAAATGATCGCGCTGTCCGGGCAGGCGCTGGCGGATCAGCCCAGCCTGCTGATCTGGCCGGAAGGCGCGTTGTCCAGCTTAACCCCGGAACACCAGGCCGCGCTGGCCGGGCTGACGGCCCGGCAGGGGACCTGGCTGGTGGCCACGGCGGAACTGAGCGCGGCCCCGGCGCAGGGCGCGACGGAGTATTTCAACAGCAGCATCCTGTTCAACCCGAAGGGCGAAGTGACGGGATTTTATCACAAGCGGAGGCTGGTGATTTTTGGGGAATATGTTCCGCGCTGGCTGGCCTTTTTGAAATGGGTCACGCCGATTAACGGCGCGTTCACGCCGGGAAAGGAGCCGGTCCAGTTCACGGTGACGGCTCCCCATGCCCGGTTTTCCGTGCTGATCTGTTTTGAAGACACGTTTGCGGAGGAGGCGCGCGAACACGCCGCGCCCGACACGGATTTTCTGGTGAACCTGACCGACGACGGATGGTTTGGCAACGGGCCGGAGGCCTGGCAACACGCCGCCAACGCCGTTTTTCGCGCGGTGGAAAATGGGGTGCCGCTGGTGCGCTGCACCAACAACGGGCTGACTTGCTGGATTGACGCCCAAGGACGGTTTCGGGAGATTTTCTCCGTGGCGGGCAATGTCTACGGCGCTGGTTTTATGACGGCGAACATTCCGCTGCGGCCTGGCGGTGAACGAGGCCGCACGTTTTACAATTTGCACGGAGACTGGTTTGGCTGGAGCTGCTGCGCGATAAGCCTCGGTTTGGGCGCGGCAACCATCCGGTCGCGGCGCCAGGCCCGTTGAGGCACTGTCCCGTTTTGGGGCAGCGGCGGCGGCGTTCGGGATTGGCTGCGGCTTGAATACGCCTGAGAATCAAAGGGTTTTGCCATTGCGCCGGGATGGCATGGCTTGTGCTTGTGACAGTTTTTGTGAATGCAACACTCGATTTTATGGCAGGGGTGGTCGAAAAGGCCTTTACTTATGTGGCGCCATCCATTTCGTTCGGGCTGTACGCGGGCGCCGAAGCACTTTTCCTTTACGGGCTTTACATGGTTTTCTTTGGTCCCCAGCACGGCCTTCCCTGATGTCTCCCCAATGCCCATCTGTAGCGGCGGGCTGGGACCGCCGCTGACCTGATCCCTTCATTGGCGGCGGTCAGAGACCGCCGCTACAGGCTGCCTGATTCCCTTGCCACCTGCTCAAAGATTGGATTTGAAGTGATCCGAGTCGCGCTTGAAGAGGAGATTGAAGGTGGTCATGGAACCGTAGCAACGGGAAATGTACTGCTGGAGTTCGACCTTTTCGGCATCGCTCAACTGGGGATGGCCGTTGATTTTTTGTTCGAGCACGCGAAAGTTGTTCCGCATCATGACGATTTTGTGGAAGAAGGCTTCCAGGGGAATTTCCTTGTTCTGCAAGGCGGGGTCGGAGGGGCGCAGGATCATTGTGCCCTTGGCCCAGCGGGCGGCCAGTTGTTCGACCACGGAGTCGTCGCGCTCCAGGCCCATCTCCTTGACCAGGGCGCAGACGGTCTCGGCCACCAGGGCGGTGAGGGGCACGGCCAAACCGCTCACCTCGGCCAGGGCCTCGTCCGGCTCCAGATTGGATTGTTCGGGCGCGAGCGAGCGCAGGCCGCTGTCGAAGCGGATGTCGGCCACATGCTCCGAAATGCTCTTGACAGTGCCGGCCCCCAGTTCGGGATGGCGCACTTTCATGCCGATGTGCATGGCTTGGAGTCTCATTGTCAGTTATAAAATGGATGGCTGCGGCCGGGTTAATTGTCCCTGGCCCCGTCCTGCCGGCGCAGCCCGACAGCGTGGGCGATGTCTTCAAATTCCTCGCGGGTCACGTCTTCCAGGCGCTTGCCTTTGGCGGCGAGTTTTTCATTGATCTTAATGGCCTTTTCCGTCATGGCCTGGTGGGTTTCCTCCGTGCCGCCGATCAGCGCGAAATTTGAACCGGTGGTCAGGCGCTTGTGGCCGTCCGAATCCACGCCAATGCCCAGCATGAGGGCGGTCTTCTTCCTCTTTTTCGGCGCGTCGGCCATGACACCAAGATAGGCCGGACGGGGCGGGGTTCCAAGTGGAAAAATCATGTGCATAGGCAGGGGGCTGGCCCGCTCAATTGCGGGGATTGAAAGACGATGCGGCGGCCAATTGCTGCCACAACGCCTTTTCCCGCTCCGTGATTTCCTTGGGCATCTGGATGCGGGCGACGACGAAGAGATCGCCCCGCTCAGTGGCGCGCCCCCCCGGCAGACCGCGCCCCTTGACCCGGAGGCGCTGGCCGCTTTGCGTGCCGGGCGGGATTTTGATGCTGAGGGTGCCGCTGGGTGCGGGCACGGAAACGCTCGCGCCGAGGGCCGCTTCCCAGGGGGCCAGGTCCGCGTCGTAATACAAGTCGCCGCCCTCCACGCGAAAATCAGGATGGCCCGCCAGGCGGACGCGCAGGAAAAGGTCGCCCGCCGGACCGCCGCCCTCGCCGGGTTCGCCCTGGCCGGGAACGCGCAGGCGCTGGCCGTCGCGGACCCCGGCGGGGATTTTCACCTTGTGAGTTTGGGTGATGGAAACCTGGCCCGCGCCGCGGCAGTTGGGACAGAGGCCCCGGCCTTTGGCTCCGGTGCCGTGGCATTCGGGGCAGAGGGCATTGCGCCGCAGGCTGATGGAACGCACGGAACCGTTCATGGCCTCCTCCAGCGTCACCATGAGAACCGCCTCGATGTCATGGCCTCGTCCAACCTCCGTTTCGTCAAAGCCGCCGGAATTGGCCGCGCGGCGCCCGCCGCCGAAAAATTGCTCAAAGAAATCGCTGAAGCCGGTGCCGCCGAATTCAAAGCCTTCGCCCGCGTCGGCCGGGCCGGGCCGCCCGCCGTAGGCGCGATAGGATGGGCCGCCGGGCGGGGGCCGGAAATGGGCGCCTTCCTTCCAATCGGCGCCCAGTTCGTCGTACTTCTTGCGTTTCTCCGGGTCGCCGAGGACTTCGTAGGCCTCGTTGATCGTCTTGAATTTCTCCTCGGCGGCCTTCTTGTTTTTTTCCTTGGCGACATCGGGGTGGAATTGGCGGGCGAGGGTGCGGAAGGCCTTGCGAATCTCATCGGAGCTGGCGGTGCGCGGGACGCCGAGAGTCTGGTAATAGTCTTTAAATTCAACCGGCATATTGTGGGAGATACGGTTACCATGCCTTGAGGCGCAGCGCGACATTTATTGTCGCCGGGCCTTCCGCGGCCCATCGCTGCTCTAAAGTCGCCGCTAAACCGCTGGGGATGCGGAAATTCAGCGGCTTTCTGCCGAAAGCTGGCACGACTTTAGAGCGGCCCTGTTTCGCAGCCACGGCCAAAGCATGACATGGTGAAGGTAAAAAAGTGGCTTAATTTGGCTTAATTAGGCCTGATTAGGTCGAGTAGGCGAAGTGGAAGGAGGCGGTTTTGAACGGACCGCAGTTGTCAGTCCCGCGCTGCCACTTCGCCCCTCATCGAACCGAACGGACGGATTTCCCATGTTCGGCTCTCCGAGTCCGGTTG
>Ga0326728_10020017_pt1 | contig 12859 bp, 9 predicted proteins | sample MB3enrmetagenome_FD_207602 | JGI IMG/M metagenome (GOLD analysis project Ga0326728, IMG submission 207602) | Lab enriched peat soil microbial communities from McLean, Ithaca, NY, United States - MB31MN | ecosystem: Environmental > Terrestrial > Soil > Wetlands > Peat | place: USA: New York...
GCGCCGCGCGCCGCAACTCGAGCCAGCTCCCCAGCGCCATTCCCGCCATGAAAGCCGCAATCAACACGGCGAGTTGCTGGTACACGTAACCGTACACGGCCTGGAACGCCAATAACAGCAGCATCTCGAGGCCGATCATGGTGAATCCCGTGGAAGCGGTGCAGAAGCCGGCCGCGAAGTGGGGCGTGGAGGGGCTGCGTATGCGACCGTGTGGTATAGTACTGTTCCGCTGTACCGCTCCCTGACGGTCGCGGCTCCGATCGGAGCGATGGTCAGCGAGCCGTGAAACAAAGCGCCCGCCCACGACCAACAGCGCCAGCGCCACTCCGGCCGCGGCCAGGACGGTTCCGAAACCGACTTCAGCCATGGCACGGAAAAGCCGACTATAGCTTGCGTTGAATTGGCTGCTCCACAATGCCATGTCGAAGTAATAAGCTACCGGCGCAAAATCGCGGTTGAGAGGTGTCGATGGGGCACCCTCCGGGTCCGGCCGTATCTGCGTGTAAATGTCCGCCATGCGGTCGGGCGTCATGCGAAACGGAATGAAATACTCGCTGACATAGCTGGTTTCGAAATGACGCGCGTGCAGGCGCGCCAACAGTTCGTCCGAGCCCGCGGCCAGCACGCCCGCCTGCAGCGCGGCGAAGAAGTGAATCGTCTCGCCTGGAATGGCGGTAACTTGCGGAAACACCGCCAGCAGGCTTTTGTGAATGGACCGGAGGAATTGCCCGAGCTCCGGACTGATGTAGTTTTCCGACGACCGCAACTGGAAGGAAAGGAGACCGCCTGGCGTGAGCTTTCGCGATGCTTCACGGAAAAACTCGACCGTATAGAAGCGGTTCAGTTGGGCGTTTTGCGGTTCCGGCAGATTGACGATCACCACATCGAAGGTAGATTGCGTGGTTTTCAGAAATAGCCGCCCATCGGTTACGTGCACGTGCACGCGAGGGTCTGCCCGCAGGGCCAGCCACTGGCTCGGAAAGTACTCTCGCGCCAAGTCAAGAATGGCGGGATCGATCTCGACATAATCCACCCGTTCGAGCGTGGTGTGCCGCAGCGCTTGGGCGATGCTCCCGTTGATTCCTCCGCCGATAAGCAGCAGACTCCGCGGTGACGGATGCTCCAGCAACGCGTAGTGAACGGCCTCCTCGGCGGCGGGCGGGTCGGGCACGTTGAACAGAACTACGCCATTTTCGTAAACGCTCCGGCTTCCTTCCGTTCCGACGACGGCCAGGCTGCCGTAAACCGAGTTGCGTGTCGCGACCAGGTGCTGTCCTCGCCAGAAGCGCGCCTGGGAGGTGGCTTCCAAGCTCTGCGGCAAACCGGAGAACTCGAGCACGGCGGCAATGGCAACCAGTCCACAGATTGCCGCGCGACGCAGCGGCCGGCGCGAGATGGCAAGGCTGCAGGCAGCCATCAGATTCAGCAGAGCCAGCAACCAGGCGATGTCGAGCGAGCTCAAATACCGGATCAGCACTAATCCCGCCACCACGCCGCCGCCCGACGATCCGACCGCTTCCCATAGGTAAACCGAACCAGTGGATTCACCGGCGGACGCGGCGGCAGCCGTTTGGTAAACCCGGCTGCCAACCGTGAAAAGGGCTCCCGAGAGAATCGAGAGCGGGCCAAGAACGGAAAACGAGGTGAGGAGCATGGCGCCGGGCCCCAAAACCTCGCCCGGAACCGTCTGCAGCAAGCCTTTTGCGGCGCGCACGGCCAGGATGGTACACGGCAGGATGGCGGCAATCAGCACCTGGATGGCGGCCATCAGGCGTCGCGGTTGGCGGGCGCGCGCGGCAAGATGACCGGCCAGGCTGCTGCCGGCGGCCGTCCAGAAGAACCAGCTTGCCAGCATCAGACCGAGCGAGCTTTCGTTGCCGTAGAAAACCACCATCAGCTCGCGCAGCAGCACGATCTGGGCGATGGCGGCGGTGAAGCCAATCAGGATAAGAACCGCCCGAGCTCCGAATCCTGCCTTCACACCTCCAGGATTAGACGTAAACTGGTCTTGAAGTCAAAGGCGCACCAGCCATGGATCTCGAACCGGTACCGGCGGGACGGCGCGAAGCGATGATCCGGCTGCTGCGTCTGGGTGGCATGGCCACCGCCGCTGCCGGGCTGGGCGTGTGGCTGAACGGGCGCGGGCAGCACTCGACGGCGCCCCCCGTAGCCACCGTGCGCACGAACTTTCAGGTTCCGGCGGACGCGGCGCTGCCCGAAATGGCGGTCGTCCAGGGCGACGACCCAGCGCACTTAGTGCAACGCGCAATCCAGGAACTGGGTGGAATCCGCCGCTTCATCTCGCGCGGAGACGTAGTGGTCATCAAGCCCAACGCCGCCTGGGACCGCACGGCCGAACAAGCCGCCAACACCAATCCGCAGGTGGTTGCCGAAGTGAGCCGCCTGTGCCTGGAGGCCGGCGCGCGGCGGGCCATCGTGACGGATGTCAGCATCAACGACCCACGCTCGTGCTTCGCGCGCAGTGGCATCGCCGCGGCCGCCCGCGCGGCGGGAGCCGATGTGATTCTTGCCGAGGATCGCCTGTTCCGCGAGGTCGATCTGCGCGGCGAGGTGCTGAACTCCTGGCCGGTGCTGGAGCCATTTCTGAGCGCCGATAAGATGATCAACTTGCCGGTTGCCAAGCACCACAGCCTCACCGGCGCGTCGCTGGGGATGAAGAACTGGTACGGCATCCTGGGCGGCGCGCGCCAGCGCCTGCATCAGCACATTCACGAGAGCCTGGTGGACCTCGCCGATTTCATGCGCCCCACGTTGACCATCATCGATGCCTATCGGGTGCTCTTGCGGAACGGGCCCAGCGGAGGGAGTCTCGCGGACGTGGCCTTGAAAAAAACTTTGATTGCCGGAACCGATCCGGTCATGCTGGATGCCTACGCCGCCAAAGCCTACTGGGACCTGGACTGGAATACGCTCCGATATCTGAAGCTGGCCAGCCAGCGCAATTTGGGAACGGTCAGTTTTGAGACGGCCCGAACGCGCTTTGTGACGCTGTGAACGCGCGAAGAAATGTCGAGACGACTCTCGACACAGCAGGCTGGACAGCCCGCGCCACGAAGCGGAATCCACATTGTGTAATAAACTGGTAGAACGCTTGAGGCGGGCTGCCTGGCAGCGCACACAAAGTGAATCGCGGACCACGTATTCGTCCCTCTTGAATCATATTTAGCCGGATGGAGGCGAACCTATGGCTGTGCCGGCTCTCCTGCACTCGTTCCGCAAACGGGATGAGGAACTGGACCGCTATATCAATCTCAAACTCGCGGCGCTGGGGCTGCCGGTCAGCCGGAGCACGGCCGGCGCGGACTTTCTCGAAATCGCCGGGCCTCTGCTGCGCAATTACTGCCAGAAGGACCGGCAACTGGGAAACTGGCTCTGCGCAAGCGATAGCCGCATCCAGGACTTTCTCGATGCGTACCTCAGTGACGTTTGTCCGCAGGGCGCCGCGCGGCTCCCGGCCAACACCTTTGTGCTGGACCGCGAAGGCATGGCCCGCGTCTTATCGTTGCCGGTGACCTCGGATTACTTCTCTTCGCCCTACCTGGACTCCTATCGCGTGCCACAGGGCGTGCTGCACAATCCGCGCAGCGACCGGCGGACTACGCAGGGCCTGTTTCACATCGTGGAGGGCGGGTTTCCGGTTCCAGCCGACAAAGCCGCCGTGCCCAAGCAGGCTTTCGCGGCGCTATGGAGCGCGGCGCTGCGGCCTCCCGCCGATCTGTCGACGCTGCCGTTCACCGCCGATGAGGAGAAGCGCGCCCGCTGCTTCGTCTCCCTGCTGCTGCGCCCGCTGGTCTCGCCGGCGGCCGGCTGCGAACCGGAGAAGACCATGGAAATCCGGTTCATCGCGCCCGGCAGCCTGGTCAGCAACCTCGATTTTGTGGAGAGCATTTTCGGCAACGGCGGCGATCCGTATCTGCCGGAAAACGATGCCGGGCTCGACGCGTTGCACTGGACTGGACATACCGGCTGCGTGGTGCTGGCGCCGCATCTGGTGGGCATCGGCAAGAAAGTCCTGGGGCTGCCGCATTCGAGCCAGGCTACCGACAGGCAGCGGCGCGACGGCATGTGCTGGACCAAGGAAGAGGAACCATATAACGGCGGCCGCGCGTTCAAAGTGGCGTGCCGCGACGCGCGCGGCGTGATGGTCACCGTGATCGCGGACAACTATTACGGCTACTGCAAGAAAGAGGTGAAGACGCAGATCAGCTTCGCGGCCAACCTATTCGGCTCCTGCGAGGAGGAACACGCAGGCGGTGCGCTGGCCTTTGCCACCTATGTTCTGGGACAGGATTTCTCTGCGGACCGCACCGTCAGCCTGAAGGCGGCCACGTTCGCCGATGTCACGAATCTGTTGGGAGATCTGATCGCGCCGCAGGCGGACGGCCATGCCATCGACCGGCGCTTTCCGAACGTTTACTATGTGCCGGAGGACGCGAGCTTCCACGCGCGCGAAGGATTCGTCCGGTGGCGGCACGGCGACGCGGATGCGCGGCTGGCATTGCGTGCCGAAGCAGTGTACGTACTCCCTTCCGGTTACCGCGTCAAGCTACAAAAGCAGGTTGCCGGCACGGCATGGCGCCTGGTGGGATCGCGCCCGCGAGGAACGCTGTGCCATAAGCCGTGCACGGTTTCCGGCGGCGGCAAATCCGAGATTTCCAAATCGATCGCGGATGCGGTGCTGAAGGGATCGGTTTTCGTCAAAGATTATTACCTGGATATGGAGCAGGTGGCGGAGGTCCTGGCGAAGGATTTTTCCGCCATCTACCGCAACCGGCCGCCCGACGAGCGTTCGCGGCGGCCCATTCTGAGCCCGGCGCGATCGCTGGGGTCGGTGATCCAATTGCTAACGCCTTCGGCCGACTACACCGACGAGCACAACGCCTGGGCGCGCCAGCTTTCGCAGACTGTGCGCCAATTGGTCTTCACGCTGAAACGTTACTACCGGCCCGAGTGGGGCTATAACTGGCGCGAGCACTTTACGGTGGACCGGATCAACGGCTTTCTGGGACATGAACTGAAATTCGACGATCAGAAACTGGTTTGCAATTACCTGCGGGTCGGCTACGATCCGGAGGGCGCCTGGCGGATTTTCAAACTGCGGCCGGATTTCAGTCCCGCCGAAAAAGTGCAGATGGAGGATGACATCACGGCCTCGATCGTGCTGCCGCGCCGCGCCCTCAACGATCTGGATCCGGAATACGACAACCCGAGCGTCAAACTGGTGGCGAACTGCGAGCGCCTTCTGTTCCAGCGGCCCGACAACGCGATCTATCGCGGAGTGGACACGCAGGCGGAGGCGGACATCGCCGGCCCGGGGAATTTCCTCTCCAATTTCGAGCCGATCACGGTTGATGCCGCGCGCTCTCTGGTGGAACACGTGGTCGAGTTCGATCAATACTCCGAGCCGATGAAGCGGCTTCTGAAAAGTTTCGTCGAGCGGCCCGAGACGGACTACGTGGTTTCTTCGGCTCACCCGCGCCTGATCCACGGAACGCGCTCGACCAACCCGCGGTATTTGCAGCAGCGGCCCGATCTCAAGAATCCGCGAGAACTCTACCTGGCCCAAATCGCCGCCCGGCTGGCCAGAGATATTCCGGCGGAGCGGCCGGTTTACCTGCCGGTCAACGCGGTGCTGGCGGGAAGAAGAAACAGCCCGGCGGATCCCAAGGCCGGTCTGCCGCCGCTCGCCGTGCACAGCCCGATCCATTACCAGGAATTGCCGGAGCTGTTCATGGATTTCATTTGCAGCCTGACCGGCAAATCGCCGGCGACCACCGGTTTTGGCAGCGAGGGCGCGCTGACCAAGGCAGCCTTTAACGCGCTGCCTCCGGTGGTGGATCTGAACAACGCGCTGGTATCGTTCATCCTGACCGGGTACGCCGGATTCACCACTTCGGCTGGCTACATTGGGCCGCATTACCGGGTGGACCACGACATCAGCCTGCTGGTTCCCGAGATCTGGTGCCGCATGCGCGTGCACGAGCGCGATCCCGAGTTTCTGCTGGCTAATGGATACCTGGAAAAGGTCTGCGATTTCTGCGTGGACGGCCGCACCGTGCAGGCCAGCCGCCTCGGCTATCGAATCACGCCGCTTTTCGTCGACCGTTTTCTGGGGCGGCTTTTCGAAACGCCGGACGCGGTTTTCACGGAGGAGATCCTGCGCCCGGAAAAGCAGGACATCGAGCAATTCGCGGCCGGTGTGGATGCCATTGTGGAAGCCCAGACGCGGGTAGCCCGGCAGTATTTCGAGGATGGCAGCGTGGAGGCAGCCTGCCCCCCGCTGCGGGCGCTGCTCGAAATCATGGCCGAGGGGTCCTGGCAAGGGATGGACGTTGAGGATGCCGAGGTGCGCCGCATGTTCACGCGCGAGTACCTGATGGAGAGCGATTGGTATTGCGAGCGGTTGCGCGCCAAACAGACCCGCGACGTTGCGCTATGGACGCGCCACGTGCGCACGATCGAGGAATTCCGGGATAGCGGCGCCGGGTTCGAAGGTTTCGATATCGAATCGCGGCTGGCGGAGTCGCGCAAACAACTGGCGCGGGTGAGTGCGCCGGAATACCTGAGCGAGCTTGAGGGCACGATCGGCGCGGATCCTTGTTGCGGGCAGTAGGTACTCCCGGTCGCGGCCGGGGCGTTTCCGGCAGATTCTGCCGGAAATTTAACAGAAACAAAGCACTTAAGCTCTGTTTTCCGGCAGATTCTGCCGGAAACGGACGCCAGCGCTGTCTGGCCCCGCGTACCGGGCCCGATCGATGGCGTACTTCACCAGACGGAAACCTTCGTTTTCAAACTCGGAATCGAATTCCAGCCCGAGTTTTTCCATAATCCGCGTCGACGCCGTATTCCCCACCATCGCAATCGAGACGATTCGTTCCAATCGTACCCGCTCGAAAGCATCGCGCAGCGCCGCCGCGGCGGCTTCGGTTGCCAGGCCGCGACCCCAATACGGCCGCGCCAGCCACCACCCGATCTCGGGTTCCACCATGTTGCGCCAGAGGCCTACGCCACAGAAACCGACCAGTTTCCGATCCGGCTTTTCGAGCAGCTTCCACCGGCAGAAGCCTTGCGTGTCATATAACTCTATCTGGCGGTCAACGAACGACCGGATCTGTTCATCGCTCCATGGCACGCCGCCGTTGATATAGCGCATCACTTCGATGTCAGTCGCGATCGGGCGGAGCGCGGTCCAATCGCCGCTTTGCCACGCGTCGAGGATCAGCCGTTCCGTCTCCAGGACCATAGGCGCTTCTGCCAGGAACCTATTGAAAAACACCAAAGGCATGATGGGCCACCGATAAACACAGATCAAAAAGAATTGGCTTATCCGTGTTCATCTGTGCTTATCCGTGGCCCCAAAGTGCTTTTTCGAATTTTCCAGCAGCCTCCAAGGGGAGCTGCGGCAACTTCTTGCAACGCTATCGGCGCGGTGATCCAGGCTCCGGGCCCCAGGTGATGTTGAAGGGTCTGGTCTCATCCACGATGGTGTAGCCCACGGGCAATGAGAACAGCTCGGAGTCCGGCTCTTGCGTGTCGAGATGGGTAATCTTCACGGTGGTTACGCCGGAGCGCGGGTTGTCGGTCATCGAGAGCATCATGACCTTGACGTCCGGAGACCACCAGGATTCCACGATAACTTTGAGCGGCCTGTCGTTGCCCTGAGAACCGGTTGGGTAAACCGTGGTCCGCCGGGTACCCTCGACCAGGATGCCGTCGATAGCCTTGGTTCCCAGTTCCTCGATCGTGACCTGGTGCCCCTGCCCATCGGTTGTCTGTCTGACAGAGGGGGTGAACGTGCCTCCGAGAGAGCCGGCGGTGCCCGCGCGACTGGCGGCGCGGATGGGCATCCGGTCCGGGTTGCCGGTTTGAGGCCCGCCGGGCGGAGGCGGCGCCACCACGCGATGCGCGATTCTTCGCGCGGTATCCAGGGTGTAGATATATCCGGCTACCGGATCGGTAATCTGGACGATTGCCGGGGCACTTTTCGAGGAGGAAACTACCACCAAATCCCGCTCAATCCTGGTGCGGCCCTCGGAATCGCGCCAGATCTTCCGCAGCGTTTTGGTCTCGTTGATCTGAGTGCCATTGGCGAGGGTTTGCTCGTGCTGGGAGACCTCCTCACCGTAGTAGGGCGCGCCGACTATCGGGCGCGGCCCATACCGCGGCGCCTGGAAGGTGGCCATGCCGTGGTAGGGTGTCTTTGGTTCGGCGGGAGGCGAAGTTGTGATGATGGTTTGTCCGAGTGCCGCGGCGGCGAACATCGGTAAGAGGGACAAAATAGCGCCGTGACGTTTCAAGTGGTTGCTACTCCGCTCTTGAGTCTAGTCCGCGGGCCGGCTGGTGACAAGCCTTGTAAGCAACCGGATTCCGCCGGGCGGACAGCCGCACGCGCAAATGCGCGCCGGCCATCGACAAATCTGGGATACTGTCAGGCGTAGCCATAACAACTGCAGCGAGGATTTCATGATGAAAACGACGAGTGGCATTTTGTTGGGAGCGTTTCTGATTACCGGCGCCCTCTGGGCACAGGACAGCCCGCGCGGCCATTGGACCGGCAGCATCGATCTTCCCGATCAGTCGCTGGCTGTGGAGATCGATCTCGACAAGGACGCCACGGGTTGGATCGGGTCCGCCGCCATACCGGCCCAGAACGCAACCGGCATTCCGCTCGAGGCGATCGGCTTCACGGATGGCAAGTGCACTTTCCGGATCAAAGGCGCGCCTGGCCAACCGACTTTCACCGGCACTCTGTCCGCCGATGGCAAGACTCTATCCGGCGAATTCACGCAGGGAGGCGGGTCGTTCCCCGCCAAACTCAGCCGCGCGGGCGACCCCAAAGTCGAGAAGGCCACGAAAAGCCCGGCGGTCGCCAAGGAATTCCTGGGGACATGGGAAGGTACTCTGGATGCCGGTCAACCGCTGCGGCTGGTCCTGAAGATGACGAACGATGAAAACGGCGCGAGCGCTGTTCTGGTCAGCGTGGACCAAGGTGGCGCCGAAATCCCTGTAACCGCCATCGAGCAGAAGGATACAAAGCTTACGCTGACGGTAAAGATGGTCGGCGGCGGATATCACGGCGAAATCAACAAAGACGGCACGGAACTGAATGGCACGTGGACGCAAGGCGGGATGGATCTCCCGTTGAAGCTCAAGCGGAAAAGCGAACCGGCGAAACCGTGATGGCGCCCCTTTCCGCGCAGACGTGCTAGTGGGCGAGTGGATCTACTCAAGCGGGAGTTTGGATATCTGAACCGGAGCGGCCAGGATCGCCCGAACTCTCGCGATGAGGGTCTTTCCGTCGAACGGTTTTGGCAGGAACGGCAAGTTGATATTCTGGCTGACGATTTCGCCCATGTCCGCGCCCGACATCACCAACGCTTTGATTCCGGGCCGCTCTTCGAGCAGATGTTCGCACAGGTCGGCGCCGTTCAGCCGGGGCATTTGCACGTCGGTAATTACCAGGTCTATTGTGCCGGGGTAACGGCGTGACAGTTCCAGCCCCTCGTGACCATTGGCGGCGGAAAGAACCAAATGGCCCTCTTGCTGTAACAGCAAAGTAACCAGGTTGCGGATGAGCGCCTCATCGTCGGCGACAAGGATGACGGACTGGTGCACGCCCGAAGATCGGAGGTCCGGAAGATCGACAGCGGGATCGGTCCCGTCACAGTTCTGTTTAGCGGGGTTTTCCGGATTCATTTTGAAGCATGGGCGGGCCTCCGATCCCAGCTCTGAGGAGCAGAGAGGGCACGCCCATGCGGCGTCACGCACACAGATTCCCTTCGGCCGCCACTTCGGTATACGGACTGACCCTCCGGCTCTAGCCCGTTCCGTTTGCCGGTATCAGTGTGCGGCCCTTACTCTAGCAGGTCAGCACATTGTGGTCTGTTCAAAATTGCTCACCTGGCTGAATTGCCGGACATCGATTTTGACGACTTGCCAAAGGCGTCGCCTGGTGTTTTGGCGAGCAGGCCCAACCGGATCGGCTCAGCCGCCCGGTACCGCTTGATTTCTTGCAAAGAAAGTGCGACAAACATAAACGGGGTGGAAGGCCCCGATCGGCCGATTCCGGGCGGGGACTCCAGCCCTGACGAGGCAGCGTATGAAAACGAAAGGAAAGCTTAAGGCATCTTTCGACTTGAAGACCTTTCTCTCCAAGGCCAACGGCGGCACGACGATTGCCGAGTACCGTGCCAACCGCCGCATTTTTGCCCAAGGCGAGACCGCGAACTCCATTTTCTATATCAGGAATGGTGAGATCAAGCTCACCGTCCTCTCCAAGCAGGGAAAAGAAGCTGTCGTCGCCATTTTAAAGGGCGGCGACTTCTTTGGAGAAGGATGTCTGGCCGGGCAGCCGGTACGGATGGCAAGCGCAGTCGCCATGTCGGAGTGTTCCGTCATGGAGGTGGAGAAGGCAGTCGTGGTGCGTCTGCTTCACGAAGAACCGTCGTTCTCAGAACTGTTCATGGGGCATCTTCTCTCCCGGAACATTAGGATCGAGGAAGATCTGGTCGATCAATTGTTTAACTCCAGTGAGAAGAGGCTGGCACGGGTGCTCCTCCTGCTGGCGAACTTCGGGAAGGAAGGCACACCCCAAACAGTCATTCCGAAGATTAGCCAGGAAACACTGGCCGAAATCATTGGCACGACGCGATCCAGGGTGAGCTTCTTCATGAACCGATTCCGCAAGCTCGGTTTCGTCGATTACAACGGCGGCCTGAAAGTACACAGTTCCTTGCTGAATATCGTCCTGCACGACTGAGCGGGGAATCGAGCGGCGCTAAGCGCTTTTCCGGTGCCGGGCTGGGGGGAACTTCCCAGACAAACTAAGATACGCTTGGTCACCCGAGGTGAGGCAATTCCGATTGTCGTTGATGATACGAAGGAGAAACACGCTGCGGCTCGACGGCGATTGGATCGTAAGTATCCTGCGGTTACATTCCGCCTTCTACGCCGACTTATGTCGGCCACATATTAGATAGGAATAAGAGCATAATTCACTAACGACAGGCGCTGGTAAGGTGCTAGTATCGTGGCATGGAACTAACCCACGATGAATTAGTGAGCGTGGTGAAGAATCTGGCGCGGGTCGTGGTACTGAACCGGGTGGAGACGGAGGCTCTTGGCGTCGCGCTTGGGGGTGCCGGTTTAGTCTCGTTGGTAGCTCGTCAGAATGCATTGGAACGCTATTCTGAGCTATCGAGTCTGATCGACGAAGGCACTCAAGACGCATTTTTCCAATTGTTTGAAAAAATACTCCCCAATCTGTGACGCGGCGCAGGCCGTCGGGCCTGCTGAGCCGAGATTCGTCTCGGCTTTTCTTTGCTGCTATTCTCTCCCAGCCGCCACCTGGCTGAGCAGCCAGCGCCGCTGCGCGCACCGCCCCGTAGGCTGCGAATCTCAGGCTAAAGATTCTGCGGGCTCAGCCGATCAAAGTAAGTGGCTGAGGTGTCGATGGAACTGCTGGTCGCGCGACAACCGATTTTTGACGAGCAGATGCGCGTCTTTGGCTACGAGATGCTGTTCCGCTCGAGTAGCCTGAACGAATTCGACGGGACGGAAGAAAATGCCGCCACGTCCCAGGTCATCGGCGCGGTTTTCGGCTCGGCGGAGACGGATCAGTTGACGGGGCGCAAGAACACCTTCATCAATTTTCCGCAAAAGATGCTGCTGGACGGCACGGCTTCGATCCTACCGCCACAGCAGACCGTGGTGGAGATTCTGGAGACCGTGGAGGCCGACGAGGATCTGCTGGAGGCCTGCCGCGCGCTGCGGGACCGGGGCTACCGGTTGGCCCTCGATGACTTCACGGTTCCGGGAAAAGTGGAAGCTTTGGCTTCCCTCGCCGACTTTGTCAAAGTGGACTTCCGGGCCACCAGCGTGGAGCAGCAGGCGGAAGCCGCCACGCGATTCAAAGGCAAGGTCCAGCTCCTGGCGGAGAAGGTGGAGACGCAGGAGGAATTCCGCAGCGCGCGCGACATGGGCTACGAGTACTTTCAGGGTTATTTCTTCGCCCGCCCGGTGATTTCCTCCACCCGCCAGATTCCTGGGTTCAAGCTTCAGTTTTTGAGGATCCTCAACGAACTTCACCAGCCGGAAATGGATTTTCGCAAATTGGCGGACTTGCTCAAGCGCGAGCCCGGACTTTCCTACAAGCTGCTGCGCTTCGTCAACTCGGCGTGGTTCGGCCTGCGCTCGCCGGTGGAGTCGCTCCAGCGCGCGCTGGTTTCGCTCGGCGAGGACGCCGCGCGCAAGTGGCTGTCGGTGCTCACCATGGCCAATCTGGCTTCGGACCACCCCACGGAACTGGCGATCAGTACGCTGGTGCGGGCGCGCTTCTTCGAGTCGCTCGCGAAAGAAGCCGGGTTAGCGCAACTGCGCGACGATTGCTTCCTGGTGGGCATGTTCTCACTCCTGGATGCCATGTTGGGCCGGCCGTTGGCGGAACTGGTGGAAGGCTTGAACCTGCACGGCCAGATTACCCGCACGCTTCTCGATCGCGCAAATCCAACTGACAAGATGCCGCCGGTTTGGAAGCTTGTGCTCGCCTACGAGCGCGGCGATTGGGACACACTCGGCGCCGACGCGCCGGCCCTCGACCTGAAGCCGCAAACTCTCACCGGTTGCTACGCCGAAGCCGTCAAGTGGGCAGACAGCGCGGAAATAGGGTAGATCGGGCTGAGCGCAAATTCCGGCGCGCTGCCATTCTCGAAACCTCGCGCGCGCTCGGCCCGAGTCCTTTTCTCATGCTCACGTGCGAGAGCGCCGCGCCAGGGCACCGGGCGAAACCGACAATTACCATTTGGCTGAGAACGCCGGGTGCCAGCCTGTCAACCAGCCT
>Ga0326728_10020018_pt1 | contig 12859 bp, 7 predicted proteins | sample MB3enrmetagenome_FD_207602 | JGI IMG/M metagenome (GOLD analysis project Ga0326728, IMG submission 207602) | Lab enriched peat soil microbial communities from McLean, Ithaca, NY, United States - MB31MN | ecosystem: Environmental > Terrestrial > Soil > Wetlands > Peat | place: USA: New York...
ACGGTCTCCACCCGGATAAAAACGCCTTGCCAACGCTTTTTGATCGCCGCAAGCGATATTTTCAGCTCGGCGGCGATCTCCTGGTCCGTTCGTCCGTCGAGGGCCAACCCCAACACTTCATGGTCAAACGGGCTGAAATTGAAGCGTGGGGCTTTGGTCCAGGCGAAACGTCCGGCCACGGTCTGCCGTAAACGGGGTTCCTTCCGGACGTCCTCGTTTACGCCCGCAAAAAGACAAGGCGCCCCTTTCTGCCCCTTGGGGCGCTCCGCTGCTTCCGGATACACCCGGGCTTCGCTCAATCCGAGCAGCGTCAGCCGTTCCCTTTCCTGTTCCCCATAGCTTTGCTCCACATATTCCCAAATGCGTTTCCGGGCGATCGCGCCCTGAAAAAAGCTCGAACCGATTTCGAATGCTTCCATCCGTTCGACGGGCCCATAACGGAGCATATCCATCGCCACAAAAAGATTCACAAACGTGAGTCCCAGGGCGACGTGTTCCCGTTCATATTCCCCGGGGCTGGGCTGGAGGCTCCGGCCGACGCTCCACCAGTCCAACGCGGCTAGATCGACATGAAACTGGGGTCCCTCTTTGATCGCTCCTAAAAAGGCCTGATTCACGGCGCTGACACATCCGAAGAGCACGAGACGCTGGCCCCTCGATTGGTCTTGGTCCTCGACCACGTGCATCAAAGCCATTTTCGATTCCAGAAGCGCTTTCCACAGCCCAGTCACCGCGGCGCGTTCGGAATCCGCATAGCCATAGCGTGCTTGGGCAAATAGAAAACACGCGTCCAAGTCCTGCCTTTGGACGTTCCTGGCCACGAAATACATGGAACCCCTTTACCCATTACTGAAGTTTTGACCAAAAACAGAAGTTATCTTAATTGCAAAAGAGGAAAATATCTATCTAAACTGCAACAAACTCTCTCTCCTTCTCCCTGGGGGAGCGACAAGAATAAAAACCTTCCTATACATATGTATTATATAAATGTCAGGAGTGAAAATGGATGAAACAAAGCTTCTCTTCGCTTTATCCGTCTAAAAAAATGATCAAAAAAGTATTTCCACCCCATTTTCCCGCGGAACTGATTTTATCTTCCTCCCCAAGGCCGAACCTGGCCAAGCGACCCAACGGCGCCCGCCCCGGAAGAAGCCTATTCCTCCACACCCTCGCAGCGTTTCCCACAAGCTCCGCCGCTTGCACGGCGGGACTTGTGGCCGAACGCAGCTCCAACCAAGACTCTCCCGATCAAAACCGTGCGGAAAGGGACCACTCGTTGGACAGGCCGAGAACCCCTTCCACCACGCATGCGTAGTCCAGCCCCAAACCTTTCCAGCAGAGGCCCCCGCCAAAACTGGCTTCAGAAACGCTTCCCTCCCCGGCAAAATCATAGGCCGTCCTCAGGGCCCCAACGTTTTCCAGGATGTATTCCACGCCCACAGTCACCGAGGATGCGCTCGCGTCCACCCAGGGCTCCGCGCAATCCAAATAAACGGTCGCCTTTTGGGAGCCGTTCCCGCCGAAGGCGCGAGTATATCCGAGGCCTTCAACCGCCTCCGACGGCAAGGGAGCCGCGTTCAAATCGCCGCCCAAATTACGCAGAACCATGCCAGCGCTCAACCCTGGAATCCCTGGCGACCGCCACTGGCCCCCCTGACCGCCCAGGAATGCGCCGTCCCCAATAACGCAAGCAACCCCAAAGCCGATCCGGCCCATGCCCGCTTCGTCCCCATTCCGCGTGCCTCCCGTCGTAAAGTCGGTCGGGGAATCCCGACCGACTCGGATTTTAGGGGATCGTCCCCCAAAAGCCGGTATCCCTTGGGGATACATCGGCAAAAAATTCCAGGCCAGCGATCTCCTTCACACCCCCAAAAATGCCTCCACATTCTGCCCGCTGATCTGTTCCAAATCCGCGCGGCTGAAAGCGCCGGGGTTGCTGGTCTCATCAAAATATCCGTAGTAGCTGTCCAGAGGAATCGTGTTGGTAAAATAAACGACGTCGTAATCCGTGCCAAAGAGCAGGCGCTCCCGCACCTTCGGCTGGTCCCACACCTTGGCTTTCATTGCGGGAACCTCCGTGGAATCGGAATAACAGGCGAAGTCCGAATAGACGTTCGGATAGGTTTGGACCAAACGCAGGATATCCGTCGTCCAGTCCGGATTTTCGGAGCCAAAGTGGGCGAGGTTCAATTTCAGGTTGGGATGCTTCTGAAGGATCGCCTCGTACCGCTTAGGGGCGCCAAAATCCGGATACCCTTTCATGAAATTGGGCGGAAATCCGTTTACGTTGCAATGGGCCGTCACCGGAATTCCGTTCGTTTCGCACCAAGCATACAAAGGCTCCAGCGCCGATACCTGGGGATCAAAACCCAAGCGGGGATAAAGTTTGATCCCCCAAAAGGGAGCCCCGTTTCCGCGCCCCACAAAACCGCCCTTGAGGACGGCATCCACCACCCCTGTACGCCGAGGATCCACCGCGAAAAATGGCATTAAGTCGCCGGGGCGCCTGTTTTTAAGGGCGACCAAGGCATCCCGTTGCTCGACAAAGCCTGGGGTCTCCACGTTGGAATTTGAGGCGTCGCCCGAACGCTCCAAGCTCCGCGCCATGGCCGCGGTGCGCGCCTTGGAAACCGCCTCGGCGGCGATGGCGTCGGTGAATCCAATCTCACGCAAACGTTGCTTAAGTTCCACCTCCGCGAGTGCCGGCGTCCGAAGGTATTCCGGCACCACCTTTTCGCCCTGTGAGGTTTCCTTCACGGAGTTTCCCGGACCCATCGGAGCGGCCAACATATAGTAAATATCCATCATCAGCGGGACCGCGACGACGTTGGAGCTGCCCCCCCAGGCCTGCCCGGCCGCCTTGAGCGCGGCGTCCAAATGGGCCTCTTCGTCCAGGAACAAAGCTCCGCCTAATCCCGCCAGCCACTTCAGAAAACGCCAGATGTCCCCGGCGTCTTCTTCGACGCCAAAGGAGCGTACCGCATCGGTCGCGAGGCCCCGGGGATAGTCCCCGGTCCACTTGTCCCAGGCGATCGCGGTGGCTTCATAGACCAGATACTTCAAATTGAATAGATGGCAATGTCCATCGTAACGCGTTCCCACGTGACTCCCTTCGGGTGGAACCGCCCTCCCACCGCCGTCATGGTGCGCCCTGGAGCCGACCCCATGTTCCCCTCCAAGGCTCCCTAAAAATGTAACGCCAGCCCTTCCCTTCGCGCCGTCGCCAGCAGCTCTTCCCGCCCAAGCCGCAGGAAATTCCCCCAAGAAAAGCTTGGACCCATCCTCAGCGGGTTGACCGCTGAAAAACGGCTCCCCCAAAAATCACCGCATTTACATCAAACGTTCCCGTTCCACCGCCTTTTGAAACAAGGCCCAAGTCCCGTTCCCTGGAAATCCCCCCAGGACGTTCCCTGACGACGCTTAGAAGCGATAGCGCCCCCCCAAGGAGAATTCCTTATCCGAGGCGTCGCCCCCGCCGACCCATGAACCATCCGCGGCCACCGCAAAACGCGTTCCAAAACGAGCCGCAATGCCGGCGCCCAAGTTCGCCAGAAGCCCGCCCTTGGCCGAACCCGGGACAGCGAAACTGGCGCCGCCCACGCTCACTGTCCGGTCCCCAGCGGAGGTCGACGTCTCATCCGCCAATCCCACTTCCGCTTCGGGCGCCAATGGGAATCCAAAGACCGCGAAGCCTTTGGCCCAGCTCACTTGGGCATACGGTTGGAAGGCGTCGGTCGCGGCCGCCGCCACGTCCAAATCCTCGGCTCCCGCGCCGCTTTCGTTAAACTCCGCTTCGCTTAAACCGACGTACCGGATGCCTGCCGCCGCTTCGAATGTCCCGATCTTGAAAGTCAAAGGCCAGGAAGCCTGCACCGCCCCATCCATCTCGTTGCCGGTGTGGCTGGACGTCGCCGAATCGCCGAGCGCCGAAAACGCACGGGTGCCCGAGGCCGTCACCGCCGCATACCCCAGGTCCGCATCCACTTGAAGCGGACCCAGCGCCAGGCCGCCGTAGAGCGAGACGCTCGGCAACTCCAAAGTTCCGGTCTCGGCATCGTCCAACGTAAGGTTCACCCGCTCGTAGCCCAAAGCGGCGCCCACCACCAGAACATCCTTAAAACGATGGTCGAATCCGGCCAAAACCGAACCCGCGTTCGCGCTCGACAAGCCGGGTTCCCCCACTGTGCCGGAAACGGAATCCGAAGCCAAAGAGCCTTTGATCCAAAGCCCCTCCCTCTGATCCGCGTTCGGGAGCAGACCCAAAAGATCGTTCAGCGGCGAAAGTTCATTACCAAAAGGTGCCACGGCATCTTTCGGTAAATCGTCGCCCTTGGAGGAAACGGAGTTTGAGGAGCCCCGAAGCGTCGGAGCGGCGTCGTCGTCCTCGCTCATCGTCCCCTTTGTTTCCGAAATCGAAGCGCTCCCTTCCGGTGCAGGCTCCGCCCTATCCGGCGACCCGGATTCGCCTCGGGCGCCGCCGACTTCTCCCGTTCCGAGGGTTCGCAATCCCGCCAAACGCCGTAGCACCCCTCGTTCCGTGCGGATTCCCGATGCCAAAGCCTCGGTCCCCAGGTACCCAAAAATCGCATCCTCGGCCGCCGAAACCGCCAAGGAGCCGGAAACGCCATCCAATACCACATCAATCTGATCGGCGTAGGAAACAATCGACCCCTTCCCAGAACCAACCCCATCGGCGGTCGTGACGGACAGGCTCGAAAATGCCCCGGAAATGGTCCCCGCCTCAAGTATCCCACACTCCGTGGAGGTATACTTGCCCGGGTCCAGCACCACCTGCAAAGAACCATCCAAGCTAGCTTTGCCGCTCACCCATACCCCATTTTTGAAGCCGCCGTTAGGAGATACTTCGACCACTAACTTGCTCGACGCATCCTGGGTGTAATTTCCATTGACCACAAATAGCCCTGGTTGTCCCACCCCATAGCCAGGTGCGATGGTACCTCCCCCCACGTTGTAAAGGTTCGTCGTGATCGTCCCCCCGCCGGTCGCCATCCCCTGGCCGGAAACGGTCAGGTTGTTCACCACTGCGTTTTCGCCATTCGGCAGGCTCATCTGCAAGGTTCCGCCGCACACCGTCCAATCGTTGACGGCGGAAGCGGTCGCATCGTGCGGCGCGTTTTCTACGATCCACGTGCCCCCGCTCACCCTGAAATTACCGAAGCCGTCGAAGGCACAGCCGCTACCGGCGGCTCCCACTTCCTGTTGGTTGAACACGCCCACCCCGCCGCCTCCGGGATTGGCGATCAGGCCGATAAGATCGGATGAGCTTGCAGCTTCAACTTGGCCCAGGGTGACGGCTCCGGGAGAAAAATTGTATGCGTTGACTCCGGAAGTGAAGCTCACCGCCGGCGCCTGGGTAAGATCCGTCCCGTTCCACCCGCCTTCAACAGTGCCGTAATTCACGACGGACAAATATCCGCCTTGAATCCCCGCCCCGCCGACACCTGGATTCGATCCCACCCCTCCGTTACCGCCCCCGATCCAACCACCGGTTTCGTTGGTGATGTTTCCCGCAAGCGCTTGAATTCCCACGCCTCCATTGCCGCCGATCGCGCTGATCGTAAGGGCCGTCGCGTTCCCGCCATTTCCGCCGCTGATCGTCGCGAAATTTTCGACATCATTGACCTGCAGGATATGTCCGAGAACGATGGTCTGGCTTAACGCAAGCGCAGCCCCGCCGTTCCCGGCCTGCTCTCCATCTGTCGAGGAACTCGCTCCGCCCTGCCCACCCGCAAGATAGCCTTGGTTATCAACAGAAACAAAACCGCCGTGGATTCCGGTTCCACCCGCGCCGCCGAGCCCGGCGATGGTTCCCGTAGCGGTCCCACCTCCGTTTCCGCCAGTACCGCCCACGACCTCGCCGGAAGCGGTGATACTCACGGAATTCGAGCCTGCCGCTTCAAAAACTATTCCAGTTCCCCCAGTGGCGCCGTTGGCGCCGGTGCCATTCGCCCCGGCATTCCCCCCAGCGCCGCCCACGACATTCCCCGCCACATAAACGGCTTGGGTCCCGGAAGCCACCGACATCAACCCAGCCCCCCCCGTGCCCCCCGCCCCGTTGACGCCGTTATAAACTGAGCATTGGGGGCATTTTCCAGAGCTCCCTCCTTCGCCACCGTTCCCGCCGTACGCCCAGGTGCCAGCGGAAATCGAAATCGCCACGTTCCCGCTCATCCAGATTGCCGCGCTCCCATTGCCGCCGTTGCCGCCGCATGCGGTGCTATCAAGCTCATCCCATCCAGCGTCGCCCCCCTTCCCGCCGTTCCCGCCATAGGCGGATACACTATTGGTCAATTGAAGGCTCGCCGAGCTAAGGCGTATCCCATCGCCGCCATCGCCGCCGCCCCCGCCGCCGCCGCCCCAATAGACTCCGTTTCCGCCGCTTCCACCGTTGCCCCCGTTTCCGCCGGTGACCGTGGAAGCGGGATTCGCTGTTTGGGTCGTGTTGGAAACATAGCCGCCGATCCCTCCCCCGCCGCCACCTCCTCCTCCGCCGCCCGCATCATAGGTACTGACAGTGGTGATCGAAATACCCTGTCCCGCCCCTCCGGAGACGCCGTGTCCCCCGGTCCCCAATGTTGCGGCAGTGCTACCCGCTGAGCCACCGGCCCCGGCGCTTCCGGCGCTGACACTAAATCCCAAGGTATTGGAAACGCCATTCGCGCCGGCTGTCGCCACCGACCCTCCGTTTCCCCCACCGTCACTGACGTCCGTCAAGACTCCGGCGACCGTTGCCGTATTTGTGTCGCCATTGCCTCCCGCCCCGGCGCCGTAGGCGATCGTGGCCCAACTTCCCAAGAGCAACAGGGTCAAGGTACGTCCCACGACAATTCCGATCCCGCGATGAGTCCTCTCCATTTTCGATTTCCGCAAGCAAGAGAAAATTAAAGCGCAAACTCCCCGAAACGGCCCGAATTATACAAAATGGAACCAACAAACCCGGTATCCCTTTAGGATAAATCTGCGGCTAAAATCAAAGCCAAAAACAAGGGCGTCCCCAAGAACGGGAACGCCCTGCAATGGAATCCGACAAATCCATTTCGCAAATCTTTCTTTACTGGCGTGGCGAAATACCCATTTTCCGGACCACTTCCTGTCCTGGACGCCAACTGCTGCCGGGCAAAACGCTTCGCTTCACTAGGTTCTCCCCGGCGTTGAAAAACTCCCGGCCCGAGACGCGGAAGCCCCTTTAAAACCGATACCTTCCGCCCAGTGAAAATTCCTTGTCCGAGGCCCCGCCGCCTTCAACCAGCAGGCCATCCGCGGCCACCGCAAAGCGCGAACCCCAACGCGCCGCAACGCCCGCGCCCAAATCCACAAGTACGCCCCCCGTGTACGAGCCCGGCACCGTAAAACTTCCACCACCCACGCTCACGCTTCGATTTCCGGCCGAGGTCGACGTCTCATCCGCCAACCCGAATTCCGCTTCCGGAGCCAAAGTGACCGCCTTCAACCGAAAGCCTTTGGCCCAGGTCACTTGTGCGTAGGGTTGCAACGCATCGGTGGAAGCCGCCGCCACGTTCAAGTCTTGGGCGCCAGCGCCGCTTTCGGAAACGGACGCCTCGCTCAAACCGACGTATCGGAATCCCGCGGCCGGTTCAAAGGTCCCAAATCCGAAAGTCAGGGGCAAGGCCGCCTGAACCGCGGCGTCGATTTCGCTGCCGTTGTGGCTGGAAGTCGCCGAATCCAAAAGCAGAGTGAAGGGCCGGGTGCTGGAGGCCGACACCGCCGCATACCCCAAATCCGCGTCCACGTTCACGGGCCCCAGCGCCCACCCACCATAAACCGAAAGGCTCGGCACATTCAAAGTCCCGGTTTCGGCATCGTCCAAGGTCAGACTCACATGGTCGTAACCCAAAGCGGCACCCAGCACAAGACTATCCCCGAATCGATGGTCGAATCCAGCCAGCACTGCCCCCCCATTCGCACCCGTCAAACCGGGTTCTCCGGACGCCCCAGAAACCGAATTCGAAGCCAAGGAGGCTTTGAGCCAAAGGCCCTCGCGCTTTTCCCCGTTGGGCAGAAGGGTCAAAAGGTTGTTCAGGGGTGAAAGTTCCTCCCCAAACGGCGCCACCGAGCCCTTTGTTAGATCGTCCTCGTCCGCAGCCGCGGACTTCCGGGGGGCATGGGCGACCGGAGCAACATCATCATCATCCGAAGCGGACGCGGGCGCTTTGGACGCCACCGGAGCGTCCTCGTCGTCCGAGGAAGGCGCGGTCTTGGCGGAAGTTTTGGGAGCGCTTTCTTGATCGTCCTCAACGTCGGCACTGCCCCCGGAGTCCCTCCGCAGGCCCGCCAAACGCCGCTGCAGCCCCCGTTCGGTGCGGATTCCAGAAGCCAGCGCTTCGGTCCCCAAATATCCGAAAATCGCGTCGTCTTCAGGTGCAACCGTGAACCCGGAAGAACCGGACCCGCCTCCCGGCAAAGTACCGCCCACCGTTCCATCCACCCCCACCACATCAATTTCGGTGTCGTGGGAAGCGATGGACCCGCTTCCGGCACCGACTCCCGAGGCGGTCGTGAAGCTCAGTGTCGCAAATCCGCCCGTGATGCTTCCGGCGCCCAGGACCTTGAAAGAAGAAGCGGTGTATTTCCCCGGGTCCAAAACGACTTGCAAAGTGCCCGCCAAATTGGCGGTTCCATTCACGTAGAGCTCGCTTCCAGAGCCATTTGGAGCCACTTCCACCAACAACTTGCTGGTGGCATCCTGATCATAGTTCCCATAAACCGAAATAGTCCCGAATTTCCCATTCCCCCAACCCGGGGACACGGTCCCGCCATTCACATTATAGAGATTGTTGTCGACGGATCCCATTCCGGTCACCACGCCCAGTCCCGTAACGGTCAAACTGGTGAACTCGGCTGCGTCCCCGTTATCGGTCCCCATCTGGAGGGTCCCGCCGCTTACCGTCCAATGGTCGTTGGCGAGCGCATCCACGTCCGCAACCGAGTTCAAAACGGTCCAATGGCCGCCCGTCACTTGGTAATTGCCGAAACCCTCGAATGGGGTGCCTTGATTCGCGGACCCAACATTCTGCTGGTTAAACGATCCGTTGCCTCCGCCATTAGGATTGGCGGTGAGCTGAACCGTATCGGAAAGGCTGTAGGCGACGACTTGCCCTTTGGTCACGGCTGCCGGCGAAAATGCATATACGTTCACGCCGGAAGTGAAATTAACCGCGGGCGCCTGGTTTGAGTTGCCACTCCCGTCATCGCCTCCGGTCAATGTACCGTAATTCTGGATGGTCAAATATCCGCCCTGAATGGCGGCTCCACCGGAACCGAGGTTTGGTCCGTTGCCGCCCTGCCCACCTTCGATAAGCGCGCCAGAGGCGTTGGTGATGGTCGTGCCGACCGCCTTGATTCCCGCGCCTCCATTTCCGCCCCAGGATTCCGAAAAGTCGCTTTGGGTGGCTTCCCCGCCGGTGCCACCGTAGATCCTCCCATTGTTCAATACTTGATTGCCCACAGTGGCCGAACTCGGAGAAACCAACGAAAGACCCGCGCCGCCATTTCCGCCGACATTATTCACGCTGCCATTGAGTGTTCCCCCGCCGATCCCGCCCTGGACGATTCCATTATTAACGATCGCAACGTCACCGCCGCTGATGCCGTTCCCCCCGTTGCCGCCGTTTCCGACGCCGGTTCCACCGTTTCCTGCGCCGATGTTGCCTGCTGCGGTCACGCTGACTTGATTCTGCGCCCCATTTTCAAAGGTAATTCCGCTGCCTCCCGTCCCCCCATTGCCGCCCCCGCTGGCGATCACCGCCGAAGAATTCCCCCCACGCCCTCCATTGACCCCCCCCGCGACATAAATGCTTTGGTTCCCGAGGGCCACAGACATCAGGCCGGCACCGCCATTTCCCCCATTGCCGGCGGGTCCCCCGGACGAGGATTCGCCCGATGTGATTCCAGCCGCGCCGCCCACTCCCCCGAGACCACCCTCGGCTGAGGAGCCGGCAGAAATCGAAATCCCGGCCGAGCCGCTGATCCAGAGCGCGGCGCTCCCATTTCCGCCGTTACCGCCGCCCGCAGCGCCATCGCCTGCCACGTCCCAACCGCTGGTGCCCCCGCTGCCTCCATTCCCGCCCGAAACCATGCAGCCCCCGCTGAGAAGCAGGTTCGCACCTGTCAGTCGGATGCCATCCCCGCCGTCCCCACCGCCTCCGCCGCCGCCGCCCCAATTCTGGCCGTTTCCGCCGTTTCCACCGTTTCCGCCTTGGCCCCCTGAAACCTCGGACGTGATCATCGTCGCCTGGGAAATCGTTCCCCCAACGGCCCCGCCGCCGCCTCCACCTCCACCCCCTCCGGCTTCATAGGTGGAATCCGTGAGGCCCGAGATTCCCCCGCCAGCGGTACCATTCGATCCAACTCCGCCCGTTCCAGGCGTCGCCGGGCTCGCGCCCGCCGCTCCGCCCGTTCCCGCCGTCCCAGCGGTCACGCCGCTCGCAACTGCGCCATTCGCGCCCGCGTTTCCCACAGCGCCGCCGGCCCCTCCGGTGACCTTTTTATCCACGCCACCGACGACCGTGGTGTCCCCGCTGCCGCCGGATTGTCCTCCGCCCGTGGCGCAAAAGCCGGCCACCGCGGCCCCTAGCAACCATGCCATTCCCAGCGTCCAAACCCCCATCCGCCCCATTCTGCGCATTGTTTCCCTCATGCTTGGATTCCGCAGGCGACTGCCCCAATTTCCCGGACGCACCAAAGCGCCCCAATGGCGCGAATTATACAGATAGCATCCCGTGAACCCGGTATCCCTTTAGGATAAATCATGACCCGAATCCGAAATAAATTGAGACGCCCGAAAAATCCCCTGAAAATCCACTCCAAAAGGTCGCGCTGGATTTGTGCGATTTGCTCCTAGCTTTCTCGCCGCCCGTGACGAGTCTGCAAAGCAGGAAGGGCGGCCTTTCGGCCGCCTTTCCGCTCCAACCCCACCCCTCCTACGAACCCTCCGTTCCTTGGCCTAAAACGCCGGCTTAAAATGGTAATCGACCGTAGCCTGTAGGGTTAAGCCGTTGGTCTGAATGGAAGTGTCATACCCCCAAATATCGCTCACCTGGGTCGAAGTTCCATAGAAATAGCCGACTTCTGCGCCGACGCCAATTTGACCTTCCCAAGGCAGGGTCGCCACCAGATACTCGGCCCGCACCTCAGGCCAGAAGACAAAACTGGTCCCATAGGTGGTGTAATTGTAGTCCGAATAATTGCTGTTATCCGAAACATTGAACGTGATGAAGGACAGCCCCAATCCTAGGCGCGGCTCCAAGTAAAACTTTGGGGCCAAATGAAAACGCCAGCCGGGCGTGAATAGAAGCGTATCTTGATCCACGGAGTAATTGACGGTGTCGTTGCCGTTCACCCAGTCGTATTCGGCGTTGTAGTATCCCCCGGGAATGCTGCCCGAACCGGACCGATGCGGTCCATCGAGAATGTCCGCTCCCAAAACCAGGCCGAATTTGAAGCAATAGTCTCCGCCGATGCCGACGCCCCAGGCAAAATTGCCGCCGGAAGCGCTGCCGCCTTGGTTGGTGAAATAGGTGGACATGTCCGAACTGCTGCTCAGCATCGCCATCAACGGAACATGCACTGAAAATCCGGATAAATCTTCGGTGTCCCGTTCTTCGGCGACCTCAGTGCGCCGGTGCCGGGAGGCCTTCGGTTTCGGAGCGACCTCGGCGGAACCCGGGGCATCCTCGTCGTCGCCTTTCAACCGCTTTACCGCCGCCAAGGCGTAGGCGTCGTCCGATTTGAGCGTCAACACCGCCTTGAACTGGGCCAACGCCAAGTCCTTTTTGCCTTCGCTTTCGTAGACTTTCCCCAACGCGCGATGGGCCTGGTAATAATCCGGAAAACTCTTGAGCGCCTTCTTGAACTCCGCTATGGCTTTGCCGTCGTTTCCGGCGTTCGCCGCCGCTTTGCCCGCCTTAAAATGCGCCAATGCGGCGTCCGCGTCCGCATCCGCCCTCGCTCCGGAGGCCCACCCGACCGCCAACACCGCCGTCAAGAAACCGCAGCCCAGCAACTTCTTCATGCTTACCCGCCCGAGTAAAAGAGTCCCTCGGGAGTGCGGCGCTCGGGCCGCACTCCCCTCGCCCAAACCTACTTATCGATATGGTCGTGCAGGTATTGCACGATGCTCGTGGAAGTCTCCAGATAAGAAAAGGTCTTGGTGGCGCGTCCGGCCATCTTCGCCCGGGTGTAGAACTTATGCGCATCCACTCCCGGAGCCGTGATCTCCACCGTCGTCTCGAAGCTACCCTTGTTGAAGTGGGACCCAAAGGGCACGCCAATCGTGTTGACCCCTTGATCAAAGACGTCCACATGGATCGTCAATTCCGCGACCGGACCGCCTTCCTTTCCATGGAAATGTTTCGCCGTCCACTTGTCGACTTCGGCCTTAAGCTGCTCCCCCGCCTCTTTGCAGCTCTGAACCCAATAATCTTTTTTCGGATCATCCGCCTTCGTCGCTAAAAATTTCGCAGCGTCAAAATGAACCCGAATCTCGGAGCATTGCCCCAAAGGCCCGCCTTCGGTATCCACCTTATACAAAGGCTTGTGCGCGAAAGCGCTCCCCGAAAGCGAAAGCAACGCCGCCGCCATCCAAACCATGCCTTTTTTCATGAACCCTCCCTGTGAAATCGCTGAAACACCGAGACCTGAAGCCCGCCCCAAATTTCCTGGCGATGCATTATAGGGGGGGACCTCTAAAATCCAGGTATACCAAAGGGTGAAAACTCACAAACAACTTTGAAACAATCGAGCTCGAACCCGGAACAGGCCATCAAGAGTCCGTGACGGCGTCCGGCGTTCCTAAGCCCAGCGGGGCTACCCGAAGGGT
>Ga0326728_10020020_pt1 | contig 12857 bp, 7 predicted proteins | sample MB3enrmetagenome_FD_207602 | JGI IMG/M metagenome (GOLD analysis project Ga0326728, IMG submission 207602) | Lab enriched peat soil microbial communities from McLean, Ithaca, NY, United States - MB31MN | ecosystem: Environmental > Terrestrial > Soil > Wetlands > Peat | place: USA: New York...
TCACCCGCAGGATCTCCGTTTCCCAGGCTGCCGCCGCTGCTTCAAAGCCTTGAAGCTGATCGATGACTTCGAGAAGCCCGTGGATGCCTTCCAGCTGTGTGTCCGGCCCGACATGCTGCCATTCGAATAGGCATCTGAGAAACACGGCGGCGGGCACCGGCTCGATTTCCCTTCTGAGGTGCGCCATAGTGGCCCGGTGAATTCTCGCCAGTATGCGGCGGTCGCAGAACTCCTCATCCTGCCCTTCGGAAAAGCATCCCCGCAGAACCAAGCCTTCCCCCTCCAGGTGAATCAAAGCAGCGCGGATATCTCCCACGGAAAATCCAAGGGTTTCAGCCAATCCCGATGCCGTCACGGGGCCGCTGACCTCAACCCAACCTCTGACCGTCGGGACTATGGCGTCTTCCCCGGCTTTGACGTCATCGGTTGGAACGAAGTCCCGCCCCTCCGTTGCGGCCCAATAAAAACGACCGCGCAACCTTAGCCGATATGCTCGTCCCGAACGAAAAAGGGAATCGAGCCACAGCGGAGCTTTCTCCGAAAGCCGGCGCAATTCTGTTTCCGGGAATAAAACGAGTCCAATCAAGGCGTCGTGCAGCTCATTCTCGTCGCGCATGGCGGGCCAGGCATCTTCAGCCGCGCTCCGGATAGCCTCGGGATTCAGCTTTCCCAACTCATCCGCCCTCTCCGGCAAGGCCCGCCGCAGGATGACGGCGCGGGCGCGCCGTTCCTCGAGCGGCGCATCGTCCAGAAATGCGTAAGGCATCGCATTCAAAATTTGGTGCGCAAAGACGGAAGGAACCGGAGTGTCCTTGCCCGAGAATTGGATTTCACCCCGAACGATCTTCTGAAGCACCTCCCGCAGCCCTTCGACATCCAAAGCCTCATGGAGACAGTCTCGCAGAGTTTCAAATACGAGAGGATGGTCCGGCACCTCTACTTCCGCCGTTGACCGGTTGTCCTGGCATTGAGCCTGGGCCGGAAAAATTGAAACAAGCAAATCATCGGAACGCATGCGCTGGATTGGGGCGGGAACCCGCCTCCCCCCCGCGAAGCGCAGAAGGGCGAGCGAGCGAGTGAGTGTCCAGCGCCACCGGGTCACAAAAACAGGAGAGGCCAAAACCGCCTGCACCAGCGCATCGTCCATTTTTTGCGGCCGCAGGAAAAGGAAAAGATCGTTGATTGGAAACGAATGCCGAGGGCCCAGCGAAAGGTTGATGCCGTCGTCCGTGGCGGAAGCCTGCAGCTCGAAATCAAAACTGCGGCAGAAGCGCTTGCGCAGGACCAGTCCCCAGGCTTTGTTAATCCTCGCCCCAAACGGCGCATGCAAGACAAGCTGCATACCGCCGGCTTCATCAAAAAAGCGTTCCGCCACTACGTGTTCTTGAGTCGGGACTGCGCCAAGCACGCGTTTCCCGTCCACGATGTACTCGCAGGCCTGCTCGGCCGCTGTTCGTGAAAGCCCCACATCCTTGATCAGCCACTCCAGGCAATCATCCCGCTCGGGCATGCGCTGCTCGATCCCGTTCCGGATATCGGACACCAGCTTTGACAACTCCCGGGTCCGGGCCGGAGCCTCCCCAAGCCAGAATGGAACATTCGGAGCCTGGCCGTGAGCATCCTCGACCCGGACCCGTCCTTTTTCGATGCGGCGGATGCGCCAGGATGTATTCCCAAGAAGGAACACATCTCCGGCAAGACTTTCGACGGCAAAATCTTCATTGACGCTCCCGACATAGGTGCCCTCCGGCTCCGCAATGACGTCGTAGTCCGCATTGTCCGGGATGGCACCTCCGCTGGTGATTGCGGCCAATCGGGACCCACGTCGGCCGCGCAGCAGGCCGTGAATGCTGTCATTGTGAAGGTACGCCGATCTGCGTCCGAGACGCGACGAAAGCCCTTCCGACAACATCTTCACGACACTGTCGAAAAAAGCACGCGGCAGCCCGGCATACGGATAGGCTTTGCGAACGAGTTGAAAAACATCCTCCGTCTTCCAATCTTCCGCCGCGCACATGGCTACGATCTGTTGGGACAAAACGTCCAACGGCCACGGCGGGATCGAAATCCGGTCCAACTCCCCCTTTCGAACGGCATAGATCAGGGCAGCACATTCAATCAGTTCGTCTCGCGTGAGCGGAAAAACCCGCCCCTTTGGGAAACCGCTTTTCGAGTGACCCGACCGCCCCACCCGCTGCAAAAGGATGCCGATCGACCGTGGAGAACCGATCTGGCAGACCAGATCGATGGCGCCGATATCGATCCCGAGTTCAAGCGACGAAGTCGCAACGCATACCCGGACGTCCCCATTTTTCAGACGCTCCTCAGCCTTCTGCCTGGTCTTGCGGGACAGGCTGCCGTGGTGGGCAACGATATTCTCTTCCCCGATTTTCTGCGAAAGCAAATGCGAAACGCGCTCCACGAGGCGCCGGGTATTGACGAAAACAAGAGTGGTCCGGTGTTCCCCGATCAATTCCGCCACGCGCGAGAGCGTTTCATCCCAGAGTTCATGCGTGGCAATCGGTCCGAGTTCCGCATCGGGCATTTCAACCTGCAGATCCATCTTTCGAAAATGGCCGGTGTCGATCACCGAACAGCGAGCCCTGCCCCGGGAATCCAATCCTGCGGTTCCGACGAGGAACCGCGCCACTTCTTCGATCGGGCGCAACGTGGCGCTCAGCCCGATTCGCGTAACCGGCCCGCCCGCCAGAGCGCACAACCGCTCTACGGAAATGGACAGGTGTGCGCCCCGCTTGTTGCCGGCAATGGAATGAATCTCATCCAGGATTAACGTACGGACTCCGGACAAGCCCCGGCGCCCGCTTTCGGAGGTCAATAGGATGTATAAGGATTCAGGTGTCGTAATCCATAGATGGGGCGGCTTCCGTGCTCTCGCCTGGCGTTCGTGAGCAGGCGTATCGCCCGTTCGAACCGCAATCCGTATCTCCGGCACATCCAGGCCCTTTGCTTTTGTCAGCTGCATGATTTCCTGGAACGGGACCGAAAGGTTTCGGTGAATATCATTGGATAGCGCCTTTAAAGGCGAAACGTAGACGACTTGGGCAGAATCCGACAACTCCCCGGCAACAGCCGATTGAAAGAGCCTGTCAATGCCTAGCAGAAAGGCCGCCAGTGTTTTTCCGGATCCGGTGGGCGCCGAAATCAACGTGTTGCCGGCACGTGCAATGGCGGGCCACCCTAGTTCCTGAGCTTCAGTGGGCGCAGAAAACCTGCTTTCAAACCACTCCCGGACGATCGGATGGAACAGGGATAATGAATCCATTGATTCCAATATAGCCCATGGAAGCGCGATTGACGATTGAATCGTTTACGCGTTTCGTTGGGAGCGTTAACGCGTGAACACGTGAACGCCTAAACGGTGATTTGAGTAAATCGTCAATGCAGGGGAAAGTTTCATGTTATAAATGACTCTATGAATAACGATCAAAAAGCCATTGCAAAAATCGGGCAATATCTTGCCGAAGCCAAACGGGCGATTGCGTTCACAGGCGCCGGGATCAGCACGGAAAGCGGCATTGCCGATTTTCGCAGCCCCGGTGGTGTCTGGAGCAAGTATCAGCCGGTTTACTTTCGTGACTTCCTTTCGAGCGAGGACGCTCGGCGCCGGTACTGGAAAATGAAAAAAGAGGGCTACGACGAGTTTAAGGCCGCAAAGCCGAATAACGGTCACCGCGTGTTGGCCCGCCTTGAAGCTGCCGGAATGATCGTTGCCGTGATCACACAGAATATCGACGGCCTTCATCAGGACGCAGGAAGTCGTCGCGTTCTTGAATTGCACGGGACGAGTCGTTATTGCCTCTGCCTGGACTGCGATGCGCGCTTCAGCCCCGATGAGATACAGCGCCGGATGGAGTCGGGCGTGGAGATACCGTTATGCGATCATTGCGGCGGGCTGCTGAAGTCCGCAACCGTTTCGTTCGGGCAGTCTCTACCGGCGGATGTATTGACCGAAGCCTTCGACCTCTCGATGAACGCCGACATGGTACTTGCGCTCGGATCTTCGTTGGTCGTCGAACCTGCGGCTTCAATCCCGCTGCAGGCGAAAAATAACGGCGCCCGGCTCGTGATCATCAATCGTACGGAAACCCCTCTGGACGGCCTCGCGGATGTGGTGATTCACAACTCGATCGGCGAGACGCTGTCCCGAGTGTCGAATCATCTGGGGTTGGAGCTTGAACTGCAGTCCTCAGTCAGCAGCGAGCAGTCGGCGCCAGGCGACGCACCGCCCAGGTAGAAGTTCATGCCGGAATCTCGTAGCAGTCCCTAAGCAGATCGTCTTCAAGTCCTGCAGAAATCCCCTGCTTGAATTTTAACTCGCGCCGGCGGGGCGGTTCTCCGGAACCGCCGCGTCGCGAAGCGACGCTTCCCAAGGCTTTGCTTTCAAGAGCGGCCTTCGTACGGGTCGGCTCTTCTGAGCCGCCCCGTAGGAAATGGCCCGTTCAGGCACCGGGTGAGAGAGGAATTTTCACTTCACCGCAGGTTAGCGAGAATATCGGCCGGTTCCCATCGATTGCTCAGATACGACTTCACGAGTTTGCCATCCGGCCCGATGAGGGCGGTCAGCATGGTGTGAGTGATTTGGCCGACTTCGGGCCGGAACATGAGTCCAAAATAACCGGTGATTTCCTTGATCTGCTCAGGCGAGCCTGTCGCGAACTCCCAGGTGTCAAAACGCACGGGATGCATGTAGCGGCCGGCGTATTCCCGCAAAACTGCCGGCGTATCGTGTTCGGTATCAAAACTGATCGTCAGGAGATGCGGATTCCGATCGGATTTCGGCCGGGATTGAAGCTCCCGGTAAATCTCGGAAAAATTTTTGCTCGTGCGCGGACAAAAATCGGGGAGCGGGCAGCGGGTATAGATGAACGTCAACAGCAAGGGCCTCCCCCGATACTGGTTGAGATGGATCCGCCGATTATCCTGATTCAACAGCCAGAAATCGGGAACGACATCGCCGATTTTCGCCTCGGAATTGATCGGAGCAGGTTCGCTCAAAGGTTCAGACATGCTGATTCGCAGGCCCTCAATCCATGACCGGTCCTCACGCACAACCAGCGTTGCTTCGACCGCCTGTCCAGGCGCCAGAACGCGGATCGCCCAATCGTCACGAACATTGAAGGGCATCGTCATCGCATCCATGTATCCCGCAATCTTTTCATGAGCAATCGTGACCTGCCGTTGCGCCTTGTCCACGGCGACAACCTTCCCTCTCAGCTCAAAACGCTGCTCCGGCGGGCGCCGGCAGCCGGCCAGCAGCATGCACAGGGCAACCAAAACGCAACCGGCTCGATTCCAGTTATGCATAGACACATCCCATCTGCGCGGTATGAAAACCGTCCAGATCGTTGCCTGAACGGTGGGCTTCTCTGCCATCGTGCTCCTAAGAATGGTAACCACGAAATGCGCAAAAGAACACGGGAAAATCCCCAATTTCCGTGTCCATTCGTGTGTTTCGCAATGAACGCTTTTTAGCTCCTATTTTGACGATTCCGATTTCGCCGATTGACCGTCGGCCGTGTAAACCGTGGCGATGACCGAAAGGCCCGGCCTGAGCGGCTGGAGCTCGTCCAGCCCCTTGTCGATAACGATCTTCACCGGCACCCGCTGCACAACCTTCACATAGTTGCCGGTGGCATTTTCAGGCGGGAGCAGGCTGAACCTTGCCCCGGTCGCGGCCGCAATGCTGTCGACGTGACCTTCGTATTTTCGCCCTCCGTAAGCGTCCACCGTTATAATCGCTTTTTGCCCCTGGCGCATATTCGTCAGCTGATTCTCCTTGTAATTGGCCGTAATCCAGACGTTGTGAAGCGGAACAAGGGCGAGGAGAGGTTGTCCTATCTGCACGTACTGCCCCAATTCGACTTTCCTCTCGCTGACAACGCCATCAATGGGCGCTTTGATTTGAGTGTACTGCAGGTTCAGTTCCGCCTGTTCCAGGACTGCCTGGGCTTGCTTCACTCTGGCCTGCGCCATTTGGGCATTGGACCTGCTAATGGCCATCTGCTGAGGCGCCGTCCGGGTGGCCTGCATACTGGCTTGCGCCTCTTTAATCCTGGCATCGGCCTGGGCCACGCGAGCCTGTCCCGCTTCGATGCTTCGGGAGGTCTCCTGAATCTCGGCCTGGGCGGAATCGCGGGCGGCGCGTTCCGCGTCGGCTGTCGCGACGGCGGCGTCGTACTGCTGCTTCGAAATTTCGTCCTTTCCAATCAGCAGCTTCATCCGCTGCAGGTCCTGCATTGCCTTCGTGTAGTTCGCCTCCTTTTCACGCAGTTTCGCCCGGTTTGATTGCAGTTTGGCTCGGGAGGTGTCCACATCCATCATGGCAGCGGTTTTGGCACGTTCCGCCTGCTCCACACCGGCTCCCGCAAAGCTGGTCTGGCTGCTCGTTGTCGTGGACGTCATCGGAACCTGATCGTGGGCAGCCTGCAACGCCGACTCTGCCGCGGCCAGGTCGGCCTTCGCCCTTTCCAAGGCAACCTTGTAGTCGATCGGATCGATCTGCACTATCACCGTGCCGGCTTTGACATTCTGGTTGTCCTCGACGTTAATGGCAACCACATGTCCGGCGACCTTGGCGGCCACCGGATTGATGTGCCCATCGATCTGGGCATCATCGGTGGATTCTCGATTCGCAAAATAGTTCTGGTATACAAAATACCCGGCGATGAGAAGAATGATCGGAATCAGTATCAGAATTAGCTTGGAGGGACCCTGGGAGACGCGCGCATGTGTCGGTTTCTGCATTTTCGCGTCTGCGCTTTCCTGTTCAATTGGTTCTTGACTCATTGGTTTATTTTCCTCTCAGGAACTGTTCGTATGCCGTATCGGAAATGCCCATCGCCCTGGCCAGAGCCAGTTTTGCGGCGCTGTGGGCCTGCAGGCTGGCAATGTAGTTTTCACTGGCGGTTGCGAGCGCTTCCTGAGCCTGAACGACTTCGACATTGTTTGTAACCCCGGCGCGAAAGCGGTCCTTCGACTGCTCCACCTGCTCGTTGGCCAATTTGATGGCGCTCTGGGCCACTTGCACCCGGTCCGCCGCAGCTTTCAAATCGAGGAATGCGTTCTGGATGTCGTAATAGATGCGGCCGCGCAGATCCTCGACCTCCGCCTGGCTCTGCCGCAGGGCGGCATCCGATTCCGATACAAGCCCCTGGACCCGCCCCCCCTGAAAAATGGGAAATCGCACGATGCTGGCCACATCAAAAGTTCCATGATTTTCCCAAGGCCTCTGGCCCAGGACTCCATAGTCCGCACTGAAACCGATTGTGGGGTAGCGCTGCGCTTTCGCGGACTTTCGATTGAGTTCCGCTGACCGCACTCTTGCCTGCGCGCTCTGATAATCCGGCCTTTCCTTGTAGGCGCGCTGGACCGCCTCATCGAGAGAAACTGCCGGAATCGGGGAGTAGGACATGGCGTCGGTTAAAGTGAACTCCTGGCCCAGCGGGAGCCCGATGGCGCGCGCCAGAGAGAGCTTGTCCTTCGCAAACTGGTCTTCAGCCACGATAAGCCTTTGCTGTTGAGCCTGAAGCTCCACCTGGGCCCGAAGCACCTCAATGCCCGGAAGGACGCCGGCTGATTTCTGGTCCAGGGCCAGGTTATACAGTACTTGCGCAGTATTGACCTGAGCCCGGGTGGCTTCGATCCGGCTATTGCTGGTCACGGCTTGCAAGTAAAGATTCGCACAGACGTACACGACAAGGTCACGGGTGTTTTCATTCGAAAACTGGGCGGCTTTCACGTTTTCATTCTCGGCGCGATAGCGGTTGAGCGTGGAAAAATCCAAAACGGTTTGAGTAACGGAAGCCCTCAAGTCAAAAACATTGAAAGGGCCGACAACCATCGGGACCCCGGGGATCCCGGGGAAACCATAGGCGGCAAGATTGACCTGTTGCTGGGTTTCGGCCAGAGAGGTGCCCGCATGCGGCAGCAACTGGCTGAGCGCAAGCAGGCGCGCCCCACGGGCAGCGTGGACCGACTCCGTGCTCAGCAAAGTTCCGAGATTGTAGCTTAAACCCCTTTTGATCGCTTCCGACAAGGAAAGCGGCATCACTTCCCCGGTGGGCTTTCCTGTGGGAATTCCTCCTAGCAGAGGATTCTGTGCATTACTGAAATCGATAGCCTGGGCCGCCGGCGGGGAGGCCTCATTGCCGGCCGCCTGCCCGGCATCGGTGCCTGCAGTGTTTCCATTCATCTGTGCCAGGACGGGCCCGCAAAAAATCAACAAGGTCACTGGAATGCTGAGAAAACGTTTCATTGCATTTCCTTTCCAGGTAAGGTCACTCGGGAAACCCGCACTACACCGAAGGAGATTCACAGGCAAGGCGCGGGCAATGCTGGAAGATAATCCCTACAAAATGGTTCTATAACCGGTTCTATTCATAACAGGCACTCTATGAAAACTTTTCATGCTGCCACAGGGTCGTCCGGCAGTCAACGGGTTTACAAAGTCCTTAGGACATCTTGGTTGTGGGCTGGAAAAACAAAAATCCAACCGCGGATCCTCGCGGAATTCCCATCCGCGCCAGTCCGCGAAGACCCGCGGTCTATCTTGAAAGTCTTCCGTTCCCCTGCTTTTTCACTGGCCCAATTGGGCCTAATAATGTATTGATTAAAGTTCTCTTTTACGAGGGCAAAAGCGCAAGCCGGCGAGAAAGGGATCGCTCAGGCCGGTGCCAGAGGGAAAGGTCAATGTATCGTCAGGTAAAGCAGTTGCTGGAAGAAGATGAAACTTTAGCCGTGGCCACGATCGTCTCAACCCTAGGGTCGACCCCCAGGGAAGTCGGGGCAAAGATGGTGATCACGGCTTCCGGAGAGATTTTGGGGACCGTCGGGGGCGGGTGCGGCGAAGCGGAAGTTCGCCGCGAAGCGGTTCAAGTGATTCGCTCGCGCAAACCCGCCATGGTCAGGGTTGAACTGATGGACGACATTGAGTCCAACAGCCCCGCCGTCTGCGGCGGGATTCTGAATGTTTTTGTCGATCCCTGGTGGAAAGGCCCCGGGACAGCCACGCCCGTCAAGCTGGTCGACGAACTGCTGCAGGTCAGCGAGCAGGGCGTTGCCGCTGTCATGGCAACCCTGATTCAGGTGGAGAACCTTGAAGACGCCGTACCGGGCGAAAAGTGCCTGATTCGCAATGGCGTCCTCCGCGCCGGAGACATTCGAAACCGTGAATTGCTGGAAGCAATCCTCCGGGAAGCAGACATCAGGCTGCAAAAAGAGGACTGCCGTCAGGTAACCCTTAACTTGCCCGGAACCGGAGGCAAAGCCGAAGTCTTTTTTGACGTCATCCCGGCCGTCCGGAAGGTGATCATCGTCGGAGCCGGGCACCTGGCGATTCCGCTGGTCAAATTTGCGAAAATCCTTGGTTTTCACATCACCGTCATCGACGATCGTGTCCTGTACGCAAATCGGGAGCGATTTCCAGATGTGGATGAAGTCATTGTGGGAGCTATGGCGGAGACCCTGCGCGGAATCGAGATCACGCCCCACACGTATATCGTGTTGATCACCCGCGGGCATCAGTTTGACGAACCGTGCTTGCGCGAAGTCATTCACAGCCCGGCAAAATACATTGGAATGATCGGAAGCAAACGACGGATCAAAGCCTGCTTCATCCGATTCAGGGACGAAGAAGGGATACCCGAGGAACTATTGAAAAGGGTTTACGCACCTATAGGGCTTGATATCAAGGCGGAATCGCCCGAGGAAATCGCGCTCTCCATCATTTCCGAGATGGTCAATGTGCGCCGGGGCGGGACCGCCCAGTCTCTTGCAACCCGCTGAAAATTCGAGGCTAGGCTTTTCGGTTTCCAATCTCGAGTTTCGAGTTTCGGGTTTCGAACATCGCCCCGATCGGCGCCATGTTGCCCATGAGCTTGTGCACCAATAGCCAGGCAATCAGGTAAAAGCAGCTCATCGTCAAAAGAACCGGGACGTATCCCGTTATCGGGATCACATAGCCGGGGATCAGCCCGGAAAACAGGGCGCCTCCCAATGCGCCGACGCAGGCACCGAAGCCGTTGGCAACTCCAACCGCCTGCTTCGGGAACACATCGGCCGGAGTGGTAAACAGGTTCGTCATCCAGGCCGCGTGGGCAGCCATGCCGACACCGAAAAGCAGGACGGCAAGGGCAGAGCTCTCTGCGATAACGCCCAGTGCGGCGAAGGGCATGATGACCGCACAGACCAGCATGACGGCTTTGCGGGATCTGCCCACGCCCCACCCGTGATTGATCAGATAGCCGGAGATCATGCCCCCCAGCAAGGCCCCCGCGCCGGAGATCGCATAAATGACGGCGAGGGCTGTCCCTCGCTGCGAGGCGGTGAAATGCCGTACGTCGTTGAGATAAACAGGAATCCAGAAGAGGTAAAACCACCAAACCGGATCGGTCAAAAACTTGGCCCAGGCATATCCCCAAGCCTGCCTGTAGCGCAATAATGCCTTGATGGAGAGCTTGGCGGCATTTGGTTCCGGCTCGCCGGGTTGCGCCGGAACACGATAGGTCCAAAGCCACGCCGGCACCCATAAGAACCCTATGCCGCCGATGATGGCAAAGCACGTCCGCCATCCCATCGCCAGCGCAATCCAGATGAAGAACGGCGGTCCGATGATATTGGCCGCGTTGGCAGCGAAATGAACCACACCCATAACCATCGCTCGCTGGCTGGGCGGGAAAAGCTCGGCAGAGGCCTTGTTGCAGGCCGGGAAATTAGCCGATTCGCCCAGACCCAGCATGCCCCGGAACAATCCAAAGTGCAGAGCATTCCCCGCAAAGGCGTTCAACGAGGCGGCAATGGACCAGAGCGCCGCAGCCATACCGTAGCCGAGGCGTGTCCCATATTTATCCAGCAGTTTGCCTCCTATGAGCGACCCCAAGGCATAGGCGATCTGAAACCAGAAGGTGACGTTTCCATAGGCGGCGGCATTAATATGGATCTCTTTGCGAATCTCCGGCAAAAGTACAGCCAAAATCGCGCGGTCCAGGTAGTTAACAGTCGTGGCTATAAACAACAGGCTTAAGATGAGCCAGCGCACTCTGCGCAGTTTTTCCGTCAAGGTTGCGACTCCCGCATGGGACCGGTTGTTCCGGCGCTGTTGCGTTTGAGCAAAGGTTTTGAAGTCGCGGCACTTATAGCACATTTTCGCTTGGAATTTTGCGCATTTCAGCAGGTTTCACGCTATAGTCGCTGCCATGGATCGACGAAAAATTGTGGTCATGCCGGGAGACGGCATAGGCAAAACACTTCTTCCCGAAGCACTCCGCGTGCTCGACGCCGTGGGCTTCGAAGCTGACTACATCCATGCAGATATCGGATGGGAGGTCTGGTGCAAAGAGGGCAATCCCCTGCCGCAGCGCACGCTGGACTTGCTCGAAGAGCACAGAATCGGCCTCTTCGGCGCTATTACCTCCAAACCCAAGGAACTGGCCGACCGGGAACTCAACCCGGAACTTAAAAATAAGGGCTTCGTCTATTACAGTCCGATCGTGGGTCTGCGCCAGCATTTCAATTTGGATATCTGCATCCGCCCGTGCCGGACTTTGAAAGGAAACCCCCTGAATCATGTCCGCCGCTCGGGAGACAAAATCATTGAACCCGAAATCAACGCCGTTGTCTTCCGTCAGAATACCGAAGGGCTTTACAGCGGGGTCGAATGGACAAATCCCCCGGAGCCGGTGCGCTCGGCTCTCGCGATGCATCCCAAGATGAAGCCTTTCCAATCCGTGCCCGGCAGTGATCTGGCAATCTCGTGCCGGATTCTCACTCGCAAGGCCTGCCGGAGAATCATTTCCGAGGCCTTTCACTATGCACACCGCCACGGATACAAAAGCGTCACGCTATGTGAAAAACCGAACATCCTGAGGGAAACCTCGGGGATGATGCTTGAAGAAGCCCGAAAGATCGCGTCTGAATTCCCCGGAATTCAGTTCTGGGAAACCAATATTGACGCCCAGTTGATGTGGCTGAGCAAAAATCCGGAGGATTACGGGGTTATCGTCACGAGCAATATGTTCGGCGATATCATCAGCGATGCCTTCGCCGGACTGGTGGGAGGGCTGGGATTCGCCAACAGCGCCAACATCGGCGAGGGCTGCGCCCTATTTGAGCCGACCCACGGCTCCGCTCCCAAGTATGAAAATCTGAAGCCGTCGATCGTCAATCCGATCGCGATGATCCTCAGCGCATGTCTCATGCTGGAATATCTGGGCGAAACCGGGGAAGCAGGCAGGATCCGTGCAGCCATCGCCGCCGTGGTCGCTGAAGGCAGAGTTCGAACTTACGACATGCTCCGGCTGACCGGGGGAGCCGGCGTTTTGGCCCAGGGAGCAGCTTCAACCGAGAGGATGACCGGCGCCATCATTGAACAACTCGATGCCTGATTCCCGACGAATGCCCTTCGCGCTTTGATCAGGAATTAGTAATCAGGAATCATATGACGCCAGAACTCCGCAGTGCCGCGATCTGCCCTTCGGAATATCCCAGGCCTGTTAGGATCTGATCCGTGTTCTCCGACAATCTTGGAGGGGGCGATTCTACACGCGCCTGCATCCTGTCAAACTTGGCCGTCAGGTTGAACAGTTTCAGATCTCCGATCCCCGCCGCATGGATTGTCTGCAACGTCTCGCGATGAGCGATTTGATCCTGGGACAACGCCTCCTCCAGCCCTAAGATGGCGCCGGTCGGAATGTCGTGGCGGTTGAGGACCTCCACCCAGTGCTCCGTCTCCTTTTCTTTCAGCTTGGACTCAATGAAGGGCGTGAGCGCTGCACGATTTTTCTTTCGGGCGTCCCGCAGCCGAAACCGGGGATCCGATTTCAGTTCCGCCAAGCCCAGAA
>Ga0326728_10020021_pt1 | contig 12856 bp, 12 predicted proteins | sample MB3enrmetagenome_FD_207602 | JGI IMG/M metagenome (GOLD analysis project Ga0326728, IMG submission 207602) | Lab enriched peat soil microbial communities from McLean, Ithaca, NY, United States - MB31MN | ecosystem: Environmental > Terrestrial > Soil > Wetlands > Peat | place: USA: New York...
TGGCATTTGATTCTAAATTTACAATAAATTAGCGAGGCTGCCAGATTTTTAGTCTATGTTTTCTTTAAGAATGTATAGCCACTCTTTTATTAGATTTTCATCATAATTCATACATAGTTTTTGTGGCAAAAGCTCTGTATCACGATATCCCCCTAGATTGAGTGAACTTAAGTCCAGGGGAATATGTAGTCAGTGATGTAATAGTCTTATCCAAACTATAGGGCGGGTAGGAAGATAATTAGAAACCCACCCAATAAGTAATAATTAGGGTCATAATATAAAACTGTATCAAAATAAATTTAATTTAAGAACGTTATACAATGGAACGTTGGCTGGTTTCATAATCCAAAAACGAAGATATTTAGACACAAAAACTGTGCATCTTGTATTAGGACACTGTCATTGTTATAGAGTGATTAATTTATATTCTATTTAAATTATGATTATTAAATTCTAGTAAGTGATTTTGGATTTTAAAGTATTTTAGGGAAAAGTGAGTAATGAAGAAGAGAATATTATTCACAAAATATAATAAAATATAATTTATATATATATATTGTTCAATGCCAAAATATTCCATGATGAAAAAATTTTTGTTGAGAAATTATTTTTCTTCTAATTTATTTTAAATAATTTTGATTGAAGTATAATTAATTCATTAAATGAATAAAAAGGTGATAAAAAGATGTTAAAGCAAATGAAAAATACACTTTGTATTTTGCTAGCAGTCCTTTTTGTAGTATCTTTGACAGCTGTAGCAGTAAGCTCAGAACCTGTTATGGTTAAAGAGCAGAACATGGACATGAATAAGATAGACATGAATAAGATGGACATGAATAAGATGGACATGAATAAGATGGACATGAATAAGATGGACATGAATAAGAAGCACATGAATAAGAAGCACATGAATAAGATAGACATGAATAAGATGGACATGAATAAGATGGACATGAATAAAATGGACATGAATAAAATGGATATGAACAAGATGGATATGAATAAGATGGACATGAATAAGAAGGGCATTGGTATTGAAACTGACGATGACTAGTACTGATCTGGCGATGTATATCCAAATTGATTATCTCACTAACTACACAAATAATTTTTTCTTATTTTTCGATTTATACTGGCTCTTTAGGCTAATTAGTTCCAAGTGTTCCATTAGCTTCATATGTTCTAGGAGTCCCAGAAGCTCCATGAGTCAGATATCAACAATATTTTCTTATCAATGATGGCATTTAGGAAATCCAGAGATTTTAAGGTAAAAACTATGTATCTCATATTCGTACATGTTCACTGTTTAGAGTAGCTAATAATTATTGTTCAATGTTGAAATTTCCTTTGGTAAATGATTTTTTGTTTAGAAACTATTTTTTGTATAATTCATTTAAAATAATTAAGTGAGTAATTGTACATTGTAACTACGGAATCAATCAAAATTTTTGATTTATCAAAATCTTCTATAGTATATATGTCTGGGAATGTAGAGATAAAAAAATGAGAAAATCGATAAAAGCGGGGTAAATAGAATGAGATTACTCAATAAAGTAGCATTGAGCATGTTAGCATTTGCTTTATGCATGATGTTCGTCACGTCGGCTGCTGCAGATATCACAAAAGCTGGAAATGGAACATCGGCTATGACTGGCAATGCATTCAAAATCGTAGAGATTGGATCAGTATATACAGAAAACAACAACATGACAGATAATAAAATAATAAGCTTTGGAAGATCTGCAAACGGTTCACTCATAATGTCTAAACGTTTTTCAACAAACGGCTTAGGGACAGGAATGAGTCTCGGAAATCAGGGAGGAGTAATTCTGACCGATGATGGCAAAAATTTATTGGCAGTGAATGCAGGAAGTAATGAAATTTCTGTATTTCAAGTCAAACCTAATGGTCTAAAACTTACCAATAAGATTAACTCGAGTGGTATCATGCCAATAAGTCTTACAGCTAAAGATAACTTAGTGTATGTAGTGAATACAGGTGGAACTGGTGGAAATGGTAATATTGTAGGTTTTCATTTACATAATGGAAAACTTTCAATGATTCCTAATTCGATCAGACCATTGAGTAATAATTCAGCAGATCCAGCAGAGATAGCTTTTAATCCTGATAGAGATGTACTTGTGGTTACTGAGAAGTCTACCAACATAATTGATACATATAAAGTGGATAACAATGGAATTGCGAATGGCCCCATTAAACATGCTTCAAATGGTCCAACACCGTTTGGATTTGCATTTACTAAAAAGGGATATCTGATAGTCAGTGAAGCTCCTGGTAGCGCTCTTTCTTCTTACTCAGTTGATAAAAAAGGCCATCTAAAACTAATAAGCGGATCTGTCCCAGATTTCCATGCTGCAGCTTGTTGGGTTGTAGTAACTAAGGATGGAAAATTCGCTTACGCAAACAATGCTCACGATGGCACTATATCCAGCTACGTCATCAATAAGAAAGGGATGTTGTCCCTTCTCAAGAAGACGGCAGGCACACCTGGGACTGGAAATATTGACCTAGCGTTAAGCGAGAACAGTAAATTCCTTTATAGCTTAAACTCAGGAGATAAAACTATTGCTGTTTTCCGGGTTAATCAAGATGGCAATCTCATACCAATAGCCAAAGTTCGCGCACCTACCGGAGCCAGCGGGCTGGCAGCTCGCTAATCACTGTTAGATGCCCCTTTCAGTGATTTGCATAAATATTATCTGAGTAAAATTTAATACCCAGTTGAATTATACCTAATTTGATTATCAGATGAACTTATGCGCTCGTGGTACAAAGTCCAGCACAATAAAAATGTAAACTATATTTATAGTTTAGATTTTTAAAAGTCCAATGGAATTGATTTTCAGTTCAACAGCATCAATTCTAAAGGATTGAACCTTAAAGATTGGAATTATCTTGAAAAAGGAAAATCCAAATTTTGTTCATGGGAAATAATTTCCCATATTTTTAGACCTGCTATTCCTATGAAATGGATTCATACAGTTTTCTTCTTTCCAGAGGCATGGATTTGATATACTCTTTTGCTTCTTCCGGAGATACAACTCTACGGGTTCCATCAGCTTCCTGTATGACCACACCGCTTTCTACGAGCATCTTGTATCTTGCTTTTCGAACTTCCTTGTCAGGGTGACAGACGAAATGGCAGTTGGAACAGGTGTATTCCATCCGGGATCCTGGAATCAAACATATATAAAATCCACCTTTGAACTTCGGTCTGTCGAGATACGCTTGTGTAGCAGCGGGTATTGCAGCAATGAAATCTTCATCTTTTTCGGGGATTTTAAAGCGCGCTGGAGACCATGTGGACCATTTTCCTGTGGCATTCAAACCTGTAAGACCGCCGCAGACAAGGAAACAGCGGCTGTTACTTCTTCGCTTTCCGTAACTAAACTCCTTTCCACCAAGGGTTACAGTAACTTTCTCAATTGGATCCACATAACCAGATGAACATACTGAAAGGCAGAGCCCACATTCGTCACAATAATTCTCTTCTTCTGGCAAGGGGTCTGTTGGGATAAGTTCTGCGTCTGTAACTACTGATGCCAGAACAATAGCGGATCCATATTCCTTTGTAATAATATTCCCTGAATATCCAAAATGCCCGATCCCTGAGCGTACTGCCAGATACCTATGAGAAATGGGGGGGTGCATATCCAGAAGCCAATTTTCTGTATCCCTTCGGTAAACAAAATTTGCAGACTGTGGGACAGCTTTGTATCCAGATTGTTTCAAGAAATCTGCCATCTCAAGTGCTATTCCATTTGCAAGGGTAGTAGTTCGTACCTTATTAGTTTCAAGGGATTCATGATCTATTTTTCTGAAATAAGGTTCGATAAGGTCCTGATCAAAAGCCAGGGCAAAACAGACAGCAGATCTTGCTTCTGGAAGCACATAGGTCAGGTCGGCAGAAGGAGGACCGCCTAAAAGGGTTTCGGTCGTCGCAATACTTACTTTGAAGGCTCCAAGGGTCAGAGCCATCTCTTTTAAAGTTTCAGTCAATTCTATTATTTTAGATTTATCTGTTAACTCTTCCACTTTTGATTCCCCAGTTAAATTATAAGAGCATATTAGAATAATTTATAGGCTATAATTGAGATATCTTTAATTTATATTGAAATATACTTTTTTTCTAGAGTTATATTTCAATAACTTTATAGACCGTTTTGTGCATGATTATTCCTAATCTAAAACTAAGAAAATGAATTATCTCACTAATCTATAAACTTAATTTCGCGGATAAATATTCTATATTCATTTTAGTGTAATTTTAATACTATTGGTTAGAATGCTTAGAAAAACCTTGAGACTAAATAAGTAAGAAAAAGTCTCAAAAATTGTATCTCGAGCCAAATATGGAGGATTTCCTATATTTATTAGTCTTGCATTTTCTCTTCATCTGCAAGAGTAATTTTTTTTCCACAAAGGTCACATTTCCCTTCTTCAGTGATACAGGGCTGTTTTGGAGCTTCTCCACCACAAATTCCACACTTTACCATATCATTTCAACTCCTTTTTTGATTTCTGTATTTCTAACCCATTAAATTATTGAGAGTAATTTATATATAGTTATTTGGAATTATAATATACTAAATACATTTCTGCACCCTTAAGAAATACATGTCTGAATAATTAGGAAGTTATGGTAGAAATTTTAAAAATTAAGCAAATGGATATAAGAGCATGAGAGAAGTTATCAATGATACTGGACACTAATCCTGATAGCACTAAAAAATCTGATGATTTAGAAATTACTGAAATAAAGATTCTAAAAGGAAAACTTTCTGAAATCCATAATGATATCATAAAACTGATGGAATATTCCAATAGACTGCGTTCTGAAGCTGCTCTAGAAAATTCTAGGCAGGAATATTTACATTCTTTTCTTAATTACCTATTTGACGATATCGAGACTGGACTTAACAGAAACATGGTAAAAAAATGTCCTGAAAAGGAAACTTGCACTTCTGCTTTTACAGCTTTCCTACAGAATAATGCAAGACTTATAAAAACTAACAAAATTGATGAAGCACTTATATTGGACAACAGCAAAAAGCTAAATGAATTGAAATGTGGAGCTCCTTATAATATATGCGAGCAGTGCTTTTCCGAAGTTTCGAGCTTATTTATAAAGCAAATCAACTTCATGCGTTCCATGAGAATTTATGAAAATAACACGGAACAGAAGCCAGATATTTCAGCTCTCGAAACAGGTGCGGTTTTGAGTGAAATTCTAGCACCGATCACAAATAAACAGCGGTTAGATATTTTAAAGGCAGTTGCTTTCGAACCAAGAAGTTTCTCTGTTCTGTCCAAACTCACGACTCTTATAGCAGGACACTTACACTTTCATCTCCAGAAACTCTTATACTGCAACCTGATCCTGCAGCAACATGAAAGAGGTGATTATATGATTACTGAAAAAGGGTTCAAAATCCTGAAAAGTCTGAATGAAATGTATTCTTCACTCCAATACGTCCCACCACAGGGCTCCACATAAAACACGCTCCAGAGGTTAGAAGAACACCAGATTTGACTTTATGAATATTAACTACATTCGACCATAACAAATTCTTACTCTCTTGATTGTTGAGGTCCTAAAATTTATAGAACTTAAAGGCTAGACAAAATTGCGCATAACCATTAACTCTTCATCCACTGTATTTTATAGAACTGGTAGTACATTACAGTATCATAAAATTCTGCAAAATCCAATTAACTCTGCATATTTTCTTTGCCATAGAAATAGGATTCGTCGTTCTTATTAATGCACAGATTTTATAGCAAAAACTCTGCATCAAAGTAGCCGTGAAATCGCACGTCGTAATTGTAGTAAAAAATTGAAAGCAGTCGTTTTTATGAAACTTTCAATATATAGTTCTTCGATGGATTAAAAACTCAGAAAATAATATAAAGTCTTTTATTTTGGGAAAACTGTACTATTCGTGAGAAGATTATCTTGAATTGGAATAAAGCATACATAGGCACACCACCATGGGACATAGGTCATTCCCAGTCAGTTTTCGAAGCTCTTGTAAAGGAGGGAGAAATTAAGCCTGGTCGAGCTTTGGATATCGGATGTGGCCGGGGTGATAATGCAATAATGCTAGCCATTAACGAGTGTGATGTCGCAGGTATAGACATTGTTGAAGATGCTATCAAAGACGCAAAAGCAAAAGCCATAAAACATCATGTTAATGTGAATTTTGTAGTCGGAAATGTGTTACAGATGGACCGGCTTTTCATGGAGGCGGAATTTGATTTCGTTATCGATTCTGGTTTATTTGATGCGATGACGGACGAGGAAAGGCCAGTTTTTGCACAGCAGGTCCATAGAGTGCTAAAACCAGGTGGCAAATATTTCATGCTCTGTTTCTCCGAGAAAGAGCACAAAGTCTATGGGCTCAGGCAGATTTCAATAGCTGAAATAGAACTTACTTTCAAATCACTGTTTAACATTATTTATATAAAAGACTCAACTTTTGATACTGGAGTCGGACCTAGTAGCATTAAAGCCTACCTTATGTTCGCTATAAATAATTAATTAGATTTAATTCTGGTATTTGATGCACTCTCTTTGAAGCTCCATCAATGGTTGTGGTGCACAAATAATATTTCCGCATTGATACTATAATTCTTACCTTTGTGCACCATTTTTCTCTTGGTGACATTGATTAAACTCTACATTTGTGAAGTTTTTCATTGATTTTGCAACAAAGCCAGATTTTTTTCAACGGAACCCGAAATACCTTAAATATTTAATTTCTGCTGAATTTCAAAGTTTTTCAATAAATCCAATAAAAGCAGATCAGTTTTATTACAAGACCTATTCGTTGGACGGAGAGAATAACAATTCAAAAAAAGTGAGTTACTAGTGAGACAATGGTGAGTTATTGGTGAGTCAATAGTGAGATTATTATGAGTTAATGTTGAGTCAATAATGAAACAATAGTGAGTCATCGGTGAAATAAAAGTGAGTCAATAGTGAGTTAGTAGTGAGTAAATAGTAGGTTAATTGTGAGTCAATAGTGAGACAATAGTGAGTTAAGGGTGAGTCGATAGTGAGTCATCTTCATATAATTTAAAGATGTTCTAAATAAATATGCCCGAAAATAAAAAGCGAATAAATGCTTTTATCCCTTTTGAATATTACTCAAAAATAACTCAGTCCGAAGAATCATTTAGTGATTTTATAACTAACACTTTGACTTTTTACTTTAGCTCTCAAGAAGACCAGAAAAAAAACGAAACAATCAAGGCTCAACTAATTGAGTCTAATCTTCAAAATGAAAAGTTAAACACAGAACTTAATGAGCTTAATAAGAAGCAATCCGAGATTAAAAATATTCTAGAAGAAAAAGAATCCAAGATTAAAGATCTACAAGCTCGGAATGAAATCTTAGCAAAGGAGCTTGAAAAGCTCAAAAATAAAGAACCTAATAACAAAGAGATGCTTCAATTACAACTTAGAATTCAAGAATTACAAAATCAACTCAATGCTAAGGACGAAAGCCAAAAGGATAGAATAACTGATCTTAAAAATCAGATCCAAATTCTTCAAGACCAGTTACAAACAAAGGATGAGCAAATTAAAGATCAAAATGAAAACATGCATACACAGGCTGTCCATATTCAAAGTTTAATACAGGAAACTAGCAAGTTAAACACTAAATTATTACCGGAAAACACGGAAAATAAGAAGCCATGGTGGAGATTTTGGTAATGGTTGCTATAATTGCACTACACAATAAAATAAGCAGGAAATAATATTATATTAAAGATGTAACTCGTTTGTATAAAATATTAAATATTTGAAGACTCTTTATTTGCTCTACCAACTGCAAACTTCTCTAAAATTTCCCCCCTGATTTTGTCTGCATCAGTGATGATTAACCCGACGTTCTGGTTCAGGTTTTCAGAAACTGAATTTGTTTTTCTATATACCCGTCTTCCAAATTCATCAGGGAATCTTCTTTCCAAGATCCACATACATACCTGGCAGTTACCAGCGTTAGCCGAATCATTCAATTTCTCAAGTAGCTTCCTAGCCCCGTCGGCATTGCATTTTTGGATAAATTTATAAAATTCAAAATATTTTCCAGATTTCTCTGTCTTGCCCCTGTTCATATATTCATTGAATGTTTTATATGTGATTCCAGCAGCTTCGGCAGCCAAAGAATAGGTGAGTCCCAAAGAAATATTTTCACCAATTCTCTGTTGTATTTCATCAGTTAACTTACAAGGTCTTGCCATGGTAGCACCGTTTTTATTTTTTATAACTAATATAAGTAGATCTTATATATAATATTTAGTTAGTTTCGTTTTATATAGAAGCGGGTTTTAGATCTATCAAATCTGAGACACTATAAGGCTGTTAGAGACGTTTTCTAAATAAGGCAATGAATTACATGCTACTGTCTATAAAAGACTCACCAGTGACCTTAGGAGAAAGTCGTTCCCGAAAAAACTAAATCCCCATGCTTTAAATACAGTGGAACGGTAACTAACTCTCATATATTTTTCATATACATTTATTACTTTAAAATAATATAAATTGAGTTTATGGATATACTCACTCCGATTTTTGATATGTATCTATATATATACTAATTAGTTTAAGTTAGTACTGTTTAGAATTTATTGAAAAACTATAGATTAAATTGAATCTACTTATTATTTAAAGGTATTCAGATACCTTTGAACAGGCCTTCTATTAACTGCAGGCATGGACTCACCTGCAGCTCACAAGATCCCTTTTTTGCATTTAATATTCGCAGGATCGTCTAAGCTAATAAAAAGAATTTTGATTCCTTAATCCTGGAAATTATACTAAAATACTAAATGAATAAGGAAGATTTTGATTTTCCCCACAATTCTTTTAAAACAAGATGTCTACAATTTATAGCAAACTATTTAGCAACTCTTCAGGTAGATGTCTATAATCTATCTCAGGATAAATTTTTGAATCAATCAACAAAAACACAGGTTTCGCTTCTGTATTACCATCTTCATTTACTATAGTGCAATCCAATTTATGAATAATACCCAGTTCTTGATCAAACGCAACTCCTTGCTCTTGCATTGCTCTTTCGCATAAATTTAAATATCTATGTTCGCCTTCTTTATCAAAGAGTACCTGAGTGAGTGATAAACACTGTTTTTCGATTGGTAGGTCATAATTTCCACTGAGTACACTTTCAAGTTTCCATAGCTCTATTGAGTCTTTTTCCAACTTGCACGGAAGATCTTGAAGACAATCTTCTTTTAATTCCGGTGCCAATTTTAACGAAATTTTAAAATCGTTCTCTTGCTTCTCGTTATCAATAAAACTCATTTTAATCACCTTTTACTTTCTGCCAACCGTAACCGTTGCCTTCAATTTCTATTTTTTTTGCTTTACCTTCATTTACAAGTTTATCAAGCATGTTTTTAGCTGTGGACCTGCTGCATCCTACTAAATTCATAATAGTTGCAGTTGACTTGATACTATCAATTGATAGAGCATCCACGAACATATCTTCTGTAAATTTCTGTTGAAATCTTGTTTTACCACCTTTCATATTATGCAACCTACCAGCTAGTCATTTTTTCAAGGAACTACGCTACTATATACGATTTATTAGTATTTATACTTTATCATCAATGGATAATGGTAATTGTAATTGATGACATTTTTCTATTTTTCCCAGCTCCTTTACAAAATAAAAAGATCCGCTTATATTGTACTTTTCCTTTTATCGCTCATTTTTTTTCGGTCTTGATTTTTTTCTAGTATGGAGTGAGCAATCTTTTCATGTTTCCTTTCTTGTCAGCGTAATAATAAGGAGAAGGCACATTCCCGCATCGTATATCAGGCTTACAAACTCCAAGTATTTTGATTGATACGCTTTTAGGAAAACCCCTGTTATCATCTGAAACTAAACGCCGGCAAGTTGGCACTTTCATTATCCTAAAATAATTTGAAAAGATGTTCTCTTTCCTTGCTCCCCATCTATCAGCAAGTCCATCAAACATCATATATGCTTGCTTCTCTTCAATCCCGATTTGCCCTAAAAATGAAGCAAAGGCGGCAAGTGCTCTAGTCTGCCCATCACCACACCAAGCAAGACTGTATAAATTCCGCATACATGGAGGCCATTTTTCAATATCTTCTATTGAAATTGGAGAGCTGTTAAATTCTTGTTTTTCTTCTTTACGATACGTTTTATTGATGTTATTGTATGACTGCTTTAAAAATGGTTTTAGTAAATTATTTAAAAAATATTCACCGTGGTCATATTCTGTATACCAATTTTCCCCCAATTTGATTACTTCAGGTTTCAATGGAATTGAAGCATTCTCAAAGTTAATCCGGATGTTATTAGGATCTAAGGGAATAACAGCATAATCAAGCTTTTTATGAACACTGAAGAGTGTTTTAAACACTCTCTGAGAATTGTTAAGTTGATCAGCTTTCACTTTTCCAATATGCTCTGGATGAAGCTTGAAGAACTCATCATTTAGATCTCCTATAAGATAGTCTAACGCATCTCCAAGTACCTTTGCCATTTTGTCCCATGACTCATTAGGATCGCTTTTAAATCGGTCGCAAAATTGGTCAAATACCTTGTGATGTACCATAACGTAAACTCCACCACCTGAATATAGGCAGTAAACAGAATTCGGAACATAGTCTCTGAATCTATCTGAAAAATACTGCGCCATATCTTCTACTGCCTTTTTTACTTCCAGATCATGGATGTCAGTTCCATGTTCTTTATCAATATCTACTCCAAAAGTGTAACCTACCGTATATTTACGACTAATTGCAGGACTATCTTCCTTCTTTATTGTATTGTAATCAATGCCGAATATTTCAGGATCAAAAACATTAAGAGTCCAATAGAATGTCCTAAAACGGTGTGCCATTTTGAGATAGTCTGCATCGTTAGCAAGGCACCATTTCACTTTTTTACCATTTTGACTTTTGTACCAGCTGCAAAAATTACCATTACCTGCTCTAAAACTGTCACTATCCATAGAAACTCGAATAATATTATTTTTTATTCCTGCTATGCTGTAGTGCTCCTTAATCTGCTGTCTCGTTAGCATGAGGGAACCCCGGGAAGGGTGTAATTTTTACCCGCATCAGTAACCAGATACAACACCTTCTTGGATCTAGTGACTCCAACATACCAAACCCTAGCTTCTGCTTGTGATTCCTTACTGGGTATTAATAGCGCCTTTTGAATTCTCGGAGTTATTGCAGTATGTAAAAAAACAACTTCGGCTTCAAGTCCCTTAACTCCATGAATTGTTAATATATTCCGGTTTTTTATTTCTTCCAGAAGAATTAAATTGATTCGGTTCTTGATACCATTTATCTTCGCCTTGAACAATAAACTTCTTTTAAGCATTCCTTTTGTAGGATCACTTGAACTGAGAATATCTAGTATTTTGCAGTTGAGTATTCCAGTCCCTGTATGTATTTGTGGAGTATACTTTTTTTCAAGACTGATAACAAAATCTTCTTTACTGCCCCTTATATCTAACATTTTTGCAGGAAAAAGGTTAATGATTGCTTTCATCTGATCAAGAGAAATTGCTTTACCTTGACGTATCGCAATTATAGCATTCGCCGCATTAACTTCATCTTCTTTCCATCCGCACAGTCCACCAAATACGCGGCCTTCTTCCTTCGCAAGACTTAGTGCAATTGAATAAGCTTGATAATTGCAGCGTATTAAGTGAAACTCATTATCATATACCGGGAGTTTGCAATCATATCTAACATGATATATTGTATTGGAGTCCACTTGTTTTGCCTTTGTTTCTGGCGCGGTCATTCCAGCGCATTTCAATATCTTGTGAGAAAAGTTTTTTATCTGTTCAGTTAGCCTGAAAGTTTCGTACCTGATGATTTCAGTTGCATCAAAATGGTAATAATAATCAGTGCAACCACCAAAAAATTCATAAATCGATTGGTTTGGATCAGCTGCAACCAAAACAGATTTACAACTTGGAACCCACATTTCAAAAATTTTATATATTTGAGCTGTGAAATCCTGAAACTCATCAACCATTAAAACCGGAGTATCAAGTGGAATATGCTTATTAGTTACTACTTGCAGCATATCTGAATAATCAATTTTCTGGATTTGTCTTTTATATTCTTCGTAATTTTTTAAAAATGCTGGAACTTTATTTGGAGAAAGTGTTATATTTTGTGCACCAGGATACTTTTTCCATTTGTCAAAGGGTGTACATGTATTGCGGAGCCAGGAATAAAGATCAAATAAATCACCTGAGTATACCGACTCTTCCATATCAGCAATTTTAGTTTTGTGACTTCCGTTCTTTAAGTATTTGCCATAATTGTTTCTCTTCACGAAGTCTGCGTAATCAGACTGTTCCATCTTTTCAGGATGACCTATTAATCGGTAGCAAATTGAGTGAATAGTTCCAACATGCTGCTTTAATTCCTTCTCTCCTATTCTAGCATATGGAATTGTGGCTCCTATTAAATCAGATGCTGCTGTTTTTCTGAAAGTTAATACTGTGATCTCAGTTGGTTTGTATCCATCTAATAGATACTTCTGATAGAAATCTTTGATGATTGTTGTCTTACCACAACCAGGACCACCAAATACTTTGATTTTTTCAGTCAGAATAGACACCACCTTTTGTTAAAATGATGGAAAAACCGTATAGTGGTGTCTAGTGGTGTCTTGCCAAAAACAATAGCAGTATATATATACAAGACACCAAGACACCAATTTTTGCATTTCTCATGAAAAATATGTAATATAGGTGTCTTGGTGTCTACTCTAGCCATCCAATTTTTCCCCCTTCTCTCTCA
>Ga0326728_10020024_pt1 | contig 12855 bp, 13 predicted proteins | sample MB3enrmetagenome_FD_207602 | JGI IMG/M metagenome (GOLD analysis project Ga0326728, IMG submission 207602) | Lab enriched peat soil microbial communities from McLean, Ithaca, NY, United States - MB31MN | ecosystem: Environmental > Terrestrial > Soil > Wetlands > Peat | place: USA: New York...
GTCCCAGCCGTAAGCCGCCGCAGTGCCGTAGGAATTTGAACCGTGATGTTCACAAAAACCTCCCGGGCAAGAAGCCCGCATGAAAAATGTGTCAGGTGTCGCTAGTCGCTAGCAAGCCCGACTGACGACGAAGCCGCCGCGGTCGTCTGCGCCCCGCAAACGACCAACGACTGACCACCCGTTGCCACCGTCTCCGGAAACGAAACCGGCAAACTCGCCGATTTCGCCGCCAGATACGCTTCGAACGCGGCCAGCTTTGGAGCGATCGGTGTTTCGGCCTCGTACGCGTTCGCCAGCACGTCGGTGGTCTTCAGCCCATTGCCGGTAATGCAGATCACGGTGGTTTCATCCGGGAGGATTCGATCCTGATGAATCAGCTTGCGCGCGGTTCCAACCGTGACGCCGCCCGCGGTCTCGGTGAAGATGCCCTCGGTCTCCGCCAGCAGTTGAATTGAGCTGACAACTTCGTGATCGGAAATGTCTTCCGCCCATCCGCCGCTCTTGGTGATGGCCTTCAGCGCGTAATGTCCATCGGCCGGATTGCCAATCGCCAGCGACCGCGCAATCGTCTTCGGACGCTGCGGCTCGATCTCGCTGCTGTACTGCTTGATCGCCGTCGAAATCGGCGAGCATCCGGTAGCTTGCGCGCCAAAAAACCTTACCAGCTTCGGATCGACCAGTCCCAGCAAAATCAGCTCATCAAACGCCTTCTTGATTTTCGTGATCAGCGATCCGCCCGCCATCGGCACCACCACGTTATCGGGTAATCGCCAGCCCAGTTGCTCGGCGATTTCATAGCCCACCGTCTTCGAGCCTTCTGCGTAATAGGGACGCAGATTGACGTTCACGAATCCCCAGCCATGTTCGTTGGAACGGTGCTCGTCGGCGATCTGCGAGCACAGACGATTAACGTGGTCGTAGCTGCCGTTGATGCGCACCAGCTCTGCGCCAAACACCTGTGTACCCAGAATCTTCGCAGGCTCCAGATCCGAAGGAATAAAGATCCACGCCTTCAAACCTTGGCGAGCCGCTTGCGCGGCCACCGAATTCGCGAGGTTGCCAGTGGACGAGCAAGCCACGGTATCGAACCCGAAGCTGCGAGCATTGGCCAGCGCAACTGCAACCACACGGTCTTTGAAGCTCAGCGTGGGCAGGCAAACCGCGTCATTCTTGACAAAGAGCCGCCGCGATCCGACTCGCTCGCCGAGCCGCGGAGCGCTCACCAGCGGCGTGTAGCCCACCGGCAGCGACGGCTGAAACCCCGCCGGCAGCGGCAGCAGTTCGCGATAGCGCCACATATTCGGGGCACGCGCGGCGACGAGTTCGCGCGAAATGCGCGGTCGAATCGAATCGTAATCGTAGGTAATTTCGAGCGGGGAGAAACAGTCTTCGCAGATGCTGCGCGGGTGGTTGCCCCAAGTCTTACCGCATTCGCGGCAGCGGAGCTGGTAGGTGCTCGTCTCCATTTTGCAACTTCTTTCCGTGACTGCGGGACGAGCCGGGTAAAAATACCCCAGTTAATACAAAACCCCTTTTCCGAATTGGGAAAAGAGGCTCGGGAAATGCGAATCAAGCCTTCGCGTACCCGAATCTCATGGTCCCCGTTACCGGGCGAGAGTTGGCACCAGCAATCGAGATATATGATCCCGATCCGGTTGCCGTGGCGTCCTAGGGCTCGTCCCTCAGCCACTCTGCATGAAATTCCAGCTTGCTCAAAAAGAGCAAACGTGAAAAAAGAGTACAACCGACCTAGCGGTCTGTCAAGGGCAATTTCACCGCCGAAGAAAATACTTGACTTGTACTCGGGAACGCTACTCCACGCTCCGGGTGGACTCGCGCACGATCAACTCTGGAGCGATCCTGCGGTGAATGGTTGGGGTTGGTTTCTTTTCGAGAGAGGCGTTGATGGCCTCGAGTACGATGGTCGCCGTGACCGTTCCCATCATTTCCATGGGCTGGCGCACGGTGGTCAGCGCGGGGGAATAGATGGCAGCGGTGGCGACATCGTCAAAGCCGATCACGGAGCACTGTTCGGGGACGCGAATGCCGGCTTTGCCGAGAGCACGAATGGCGGCGAAGGCCGTCATGTCGTCAAAGGCCATCAGCGCAGTGAAGGGGTGGCGGCGGTGGAGCAGTTCTTCGGTCAGCTTGTAACCGTCTTCGAAACTGGAGAACGGGTCGCCGGACTCGGGCAGGTCAACGATCAGGCGGGGATCCAGCGGAAGGTTGTGCTCGCGGGCCAGCGCGCGGACTCCCTGCCAGCGAGGTTCGGTATCCGACAATTGGCGCGGGCCGCGGATAAAGGCGATCTTACGATGGCCGAGCGAATAAAGGTGTTCGAGAGCGAGGTGCGCGCCCGCGGCGTTGTCGACAATCACCGAGCTGATCTTGTCGGTCTTGAGCTCGCGGCCGACGGTCGCAGTCGGGATGGTGTTCTTCTCGAGATCGGCGAGCACGTTGATGTCGACGAACAACCAGTTGGCCAGGACGACGAGTCCTTCGATGCGGCGGTCCAGCAGCATTTCGAGATAGCGCTCGAAGCGGCTGCGCTCGTTATGCACATCGGTGAGAATGGGGAGATAAGACGACTGAAAGAGCGTGTTCTCGATGCCGCGCAGCACCAGCGTGCAGAAAGGGTCGGTCATGTCGAAAACCATGACGCCGACGGTGTGGCTGCGCCGGCCGCGCAGCGAGCGCGCAAACAGGTTGGGACGGTAGCCGAGATGCGAGGCGGCGCGCTGGATCTTTCCCTTGGTCGTGTCGGGAATGTAGCGTGCCAGCGGCGCGTTGTTCAAGACGATGGAGACAGTGGCCGAAGAAAATCCGCTGCGCTCGGCGACATCGCGAATGGTAACCGCAGCTGGCTGCGAGCCTTTGCGGGAAGACTCGGACGTACGGCGGGATTTGGCCGACGAGGCGCTTCGTGTGGGCTTCGAATCGGCGGATTTCATGGTCTCCTTGATTTGGCCTCTTGCTGGCGGACACTACAGGACGATGAATCGAGTGTCAAGCATTCCTAATGTCGTTGGTTGCTGCTTTTTCCCTCGAATGGAACGAGGGGTATATTGCTGCGCCGCCGCAGACGGGGCAAGCCCCGTCTCTACGGATGAAAATCAACCGGTCGCCCGCACGCACTCCAGGATTTCGGTTTCGCTCAGGGTGTGATCGCTGGACTTGGCGCACTTGAAGATGCGCTCGACTACCTCGTCGTTCACCGGAAAGCCGTGGCGCTGCAGCCAGAAAAGAACATTTGATTTTCCACTCATGGGGCCGATGTCGATGGTCTGTTCGAGGCCGAAGTAGTGCGAGGGCACTCCCGAATACACGGTGTTTGCGAGTTCAACGTCTTTTTTCCTGTACGCTTTGATGACGGCAGCGGCGTGAACGCCGGTTGCGGTGCGAAACGCGTCCTCGCCAACCACCGGATAGTTCGCCGGAATCGGGATGCCGGTGGCGGCGGAGACAGCCTCGCAGTAGCGCTTGAGTTTGGTCAGGTCCTGCCGATCCCACGGCGCGATGCCCATGAGTTTCAGGTTGACCAGCATCTGGTCCATCTGCGTGTTGCCGACGCGCTCTCCCAAGCCGAGCGCGGTGGCATGAATGCAATCCGCGCCCGCCACCAAAGCCGCCATGGCATTGGCGGTCGCCAATCCCCGATCGCAGTGCCCGTGCCAGTCGACACGAATTTTTTCACCGGAAGGCTTGACCACTTGTTCAAGCACGAACTTGACCAGCGCGACCGTACCCATGGGCGTCGCGTGTCCGGCAGTGTCGCAGAGCACCAGAGCGTGCGCGCCGCAGTTGATGGCCGCCGAGTTGAGCTGCTTCACAGTTTCCGGATCGCAGCGGGTCGTGTCTTCGGTGACGTACATCACTTCGAGGCCAAGCGAGACCGCATATTTGACCGCCTTTTCGGTGGTTTGAAACAGGAAGTCGGGGCTCCAGTCCTCGGTGTAGCGGCGGATGGGGCTCGTTCCAAGAAATGCAGCCACCTCGATGGGCAGGCCCGTTTTCTGGACGATTTCGGCGATGGGGCGAATGTCGTTCTCGTGCGTGCGGGCGGCGCAGTACGCCGTGATCTTCATTTTGTGGGCGACGATTTCGCGCGCCAGCGCAGTGACGTGCTCAACCGCGCGCGGCCCGGCTCCGGGAAGCCCGAGGTCGAGCGAGGTGATGCCGAGCGCTTCCATCAGATGCAGGATTTCGATCTTCTGCTCGATGGAAGGATCGCGGACGGAAGGAGATTGCAGGCCGTCGCGCAGCGTTTCATCGGTCAGGCGCACCGGCCCCGGCGGATGCAGCGACTTCGGATACAGAAGATTCCAATCGTAAATAAGTTCAGAAATGTTCACAGGTTTCGCCGGCACCCCTCCGGCTATCTAATTGTCAGGTCTCAGGTATCCGATCTCAGGAAAACCCAGTATGGCTACGCCTTTTTCTCTTCTTTGGGAGGAACGGTTAGCCCGAACACCGAAAGCTGTCCTGTTCCCGCAACATTCACCCCACGCGGATCTTTGGGACTGGGCAGATAGAGCGTCTGACAAAATTCGCAGCGATAAACTTCGGCGTCCGGTCCCCAGGCTTTCTCCACGCAACCGCACTCGTGTTCGAGCACGTCGGCGGTGTAGAACCAGCGCTTCAGGTGTCCACCGCAGAACTTGCCCTTATCGTTCTTCTCGTTGCAGGACCGCTGACCCGGCTTCTTAATCTTGACTTTGTGGTTAGGAAGTTGCGGAGGCGTCGTAACAGCGGTTACCGTTTCGCCGGAAGCCATTCAGTCTCCTGTGCGCCTTTGCAAAGGCCGCTTTCCCGCTATTTTACTCAGCCCCGGCCTTCCGACCAAGGACGACGAATGCAAGAACGCGTCTCATGGATAGGTCGGCGCGGGTTTTTGGAACAACCCCTCGTAAATCTCATTTTTCGCGATTCCCAGGCCCTCCCACGGCATATAGCCGGGGGATGCGTTGCTCGAGAGGGGGCAGTGCAGGGAACGCCGCGTGGGGCTCGGTCTGATACCAGTAGGCGACGGAAAAAAAGTTGTCAGAACGATGATTCGCGTGGCCGTGTTCAATGGTGGCCTTAATCGATTTGGTGAAGGGAATGGGGGAATCCAGATGAAACCGATAGACCGATGAGCGGGATCCAGCCAGTTCCTCGCCTTTTATGGGCGCGCCAAATAGAGCGTAGGAGAACGAATGAGTGCCGAAGTCCCACGCCCCGAGAAAATAATCCTCCGAGCCGGTTCCGTTGATGGAAGGCGCGGTCTCGCCATCGACAAAGAACATGTCATCCCCCTCACCCCACCAGTCGTCCTGATTCTGCAGCACGGACATGGTTATGCCCACGAAGTGACCCCGCCCGGTGGCTTCCAACCAAACATAGTTGTCTTCTCCGTTGATATTCTTCTTATCTTCCACGAAGGGATCTCCATTCCGCTTCCATTGGTTGGTCCAGCCCTTAGCAGGAGCGGCTTGACGATACTGCGCGTGAAAGTAAAGCGTGTCAGAAGCGAAAGGATTGGAGTAATCGCGGTAGTCAATGTTGAAGTAGAAATAGTCTACCTTTTGCGAACCTTCATTGGTCACGGTTATCCGCCCATGTTTCTGGAAAGGCATGGGGAAGAAACAGTTCAACGCTTTATCGGCGCCCACAGCCAGCGGGAGAGACTGATAAAGGAAATAATCGCCCAACCCGAGGCCAAAGAAATCGCCGATTGGAGCCTCCACACTCGGGGCGGCTTCGCCGTCCCAGTACATGCGGAGAACCAGCGCTTTCAAATGATGGGGATCGTGGGTGGCAATCGTAATCCAAATGTGGCTAATTAGCGCCGGGCCGGACTCGTCGAGCAGGGTAAGAGTCGCTCCGGGTGCAATCTCACGATAGTCGGCATTGCCACCGCTGCGGTCATAGCTCGAAGCGCGCTTCTGAACATAGCTCTTTGGCTGAGGAAGGCTGGAAAGCCAGGAACCAGGGTCCTGGGCATGGGATTGCAGCGCGACGGCAAGAACAACTGCGGCAAGAAGTGATTTCTTCATGAGAGCCTTCCTGGGTATCGTAGATGTGATTCGACTTGTTGCCAGCCTTGAACTCATGACAGCTGCCTTTCGATTCTATCCTTCGGCTCAACAGATTCCGCAGGCTCGGCGAATTGCTTGCCCTTACGGGTAATGGTCTCGATACGCGTCAATAGCGGTTTCATGGTGAGTGTAATCCAAGAGTGCCGCAGAGTGTTGGCGGTAGAAGGGGAGAGCTTGAACCTCAAGAGGCACCCTTCGACTCCGCTCAGGGCAGGCTCTGGCACACAGGGAAAACGCCGCCCGCGTTTGCGCCGCTTGCGGAGACGAGACAACCCGCGTCTCCACGGTAATCGGTGGCCGCAATCGCCCAGAAAATTTGCCCTGCAAAAACAAAAGGCCGGGCGATTGAGCCCGGCGCTTCGTACTGAGAAACTGTCAATCGCTGAGTTGAGCTAGATCAGTTTCCCGTCGTTCTAAAATCTATGATCGCGCGCAACCTCTTGATTATTGCGCAAACCTCACATTACCAGCGCGAGCCCTTCCAGTTCACGCTCCAGCACCGGCAGCGAACAGCCTGCCATTTCCACCCTTCCGGCGGCGTCGATGGCAGCGGTCTGCGAAACGCCATAACCACGGCCCGCCAGAAAAACTTGCAGCAGTTCGGCTGCCTCGCGGGAATCCACCATGCCTCCCTGGATCAGGTCGTTTCTGAGGGCGCATAGCTCCGTCACCGTAAATCGCTCTTTCATGGCCATTCTCATCCTCGACCTCCTTACCCTTGCGCTGTTAGATTCATCGGCAGTCTATATCATTTCTTGCAATCGTAATGCCGTAACTTCGGTACACCTTTAGATACGGCTTTGCGGTCCCTCAAGCTCTTAGAACCCAATATTTTGCAAAAGGTTGCGAGGATATTATCTGCAGGCGCGCAAAAGACATAACAACGGCATGCATTGTCAGATTGACACTAAATGTCGTTTCGCGACGGGAAGAAACCGAACCTTGTCGAATATTCTTCCGGTTCCGGCTTCAGGAGGCGTCAAGCGTAGCGGAATCCACCAGCATAATCGGGATATCGTCCTGAATGGGGTACACACGACGGCATTCGCCGCATTTTAGAGCTTCGCCGTTCGCCTTGAGGACCACCGGCTTCTTGCAAACCGGACAGACCAGCATGTCAAGCAGATCCTGCGAAATCATAGAGATATCATTGTAATGCGGCACGACGTAATCTGCACGACGCAGTGCGGGAAGCTTCAAAGGCAACTTGTTTTATCACCAGGGGCCCTTCGACCTGGCTCAGGACAGCCTCCGGGGAACGCAGGGGAGTCCGATGCGATAGAATCGCCTTTCAATTTCCTGCAAGCGGCAGCGAGGTGAGATGGCAGCCAGGATGCAATTGCCGCCGCCCCCCGCATGTCGATGGCAAGAAAGTTCTGCTGGCGGTCGATCCCGCCAAAGATGTGGACGGACTTCATTCCGTGAACGTGGGCTACCTTTCCACGCAGCGTCCCGGTCTCGTGCCCTGCACGTTAGCCGGTGTCATGGCTAACACCGTAAAAGCGACGATGCTGCGGCGTGGCATTTTGAGGTAGAGACCGGGCTGCCCCGTCTGCGTTGGCGGCTGGGAGAGACGCGGCAAGCCGCGTTTCTACGGGTAGGTCTTTAGTTGGAGCTTGACATCTACGACCGTGAGCATCACTTGCTAAAACTCGGACTCACTGGCGGCATCGCGAGCGGCAAAACCGTGGTCGGCGAGATGTTTGTCAAACTCGGAGCGCACCTGCTTCAGGCGGATGCCGTGGCGCACTGGCTAATGGATCCCGGCCGCGCGGTCTATGAGGAAATTGTCTGCCGCTTCGGCCGCGAAATCCTGAATCTCGACGGAAGCATCAACCGACCCCGGCTGGCCGAAGCCGCGTTCGGCAGGCCCGGTGGCGCGGCCCCGCGTGTCAAGGAACTCAACGAAATTGTCCATCCCGCCGTGATCGCACACGAGAACGAGTGGATGGAAGAGATCGGTGAGCGCGATCCGAACGCCATCGCCATCGTCGAAGCCGCACTGATCCTGGAATCGGGCACAGCCAGCCGCTTCGACCGCCTAATTGTCGTGACCTGCGATCCCGAGCAGCGCGTGCTGCGCTACGCGCGCCGCCTGGGAATTTCAGAAGAAGCTGCCCGCGCCGAAGTAGCTCGCCGGATGGCGGCGCAGATCCCGGACGAGGAAAAAATCAAAGCTGCCGATTTTGTAATCGACAACTCCGGCTCGCTCGATGCCACCGATCGGCAAGTGCAGCGGGTTTTCGCCGCGCTCGGTCCGGGAACGGAAAAGCTTTCTTAGTTGTCTCTGGGCTTCGGCATGAGCAGCCACAGCAGCACCGAACTCACGATGCTCAGCAAGAGGGCGCCGAGAAAAGCGGCCTTAAAGTCTCGCACATGGAACCCCTGCACCACGGCCGCCGCCAGTTCCAGCATGAGGGCGTTGATCACAAACCAGAACAAGCCGAGGGTTAGAATCGTCAGCGGGAAGGTGATGATCTTGAGGAGTAATCCGATGGTTGCGTTGGCCAGGCCAATGACCAGGGCCGCGATCAACGCCGCCACCGGGCCGCTTACGCTAATGCCCGGCACTACGTGGGCAACGATCCACACCGCTACAGCCATTAGGATCCAATGGAGCAGAACACGCACGATAAGTCTCCTTTAAAAGGATGATTGGACACTATACAACGTGAAACCGGATCAGAAAACCGTCGTTTCGAAGACAAATGCGGCTCGGCTACTCGATCAGATGGGAATCCACTACGAGTTGCGCGAGTACGAGGTGGATCCCGACGACCTCGCCGCGGAAACGGTTGCGGCGAAGATCGGTTTGCCGGCGGAGCAGGTTTTCAAGACGCTGGTTGCGCGCCCCGACAGCAGGAAAGACCGCGGGAACGATCGCAGAGGAATCTGCATGGCGGTGATCCCCGGCGATCAGGAACTTAGTCTGAAGGCGCTGGCGGCCGCGGCAGGCGAGCGAAAGATTCAGCTCGTCCCGGTAAGAGAACTGCAAGCGCTCACCGGTTACATTCGCGGCGGCGTGACTGCGCTCGCGGCCAAGCGCGACTTTCCCGTGTACGTGGACGAAACGATTGAGTTGTTCGAGGTGGTTTCCATTTCGGCGGGAGTTCGCGGCCTGCAGATTCTGATTGCGCCCGCCGATTATCTGCGCGCGACCAAAGGAACGATTGCGGCGCTTGGACAGCGCAAAGCCGGATAGCAGGAGCAAGAGTAAAATATTAAGTCTGCCTGTAGGGACGGGGCTTGCCCTTCTCAAAGAGATGAGCAGTCTGGTTGCCGCGAGTTTGCCGGCGATCCGAGACGGGGCAATCCGCGTCTCTACAGGAAATCAGGCGCACTTCAATGCCGATCCGAGGTAAGACATGGCTACCGCCACGCGCACCAATCCGCTTTCATTTCTGACCGATCAGCTCGACGAACTCAAGGCCAAGGGCACGCACTTCAAGCTGCGCGTGCTGGATGACGAGCAGGCGCCGCTCTGCACTTTCGACGGCGAGCGAGTCATCAACCTCGCCTCGAACAATTACCTTGGCTTTACGACGCATCCCAAATTGCGCGAGGCGGCGTTGGAAGCCACGCACAAGTACGGCGTGGGGTCGGGCGCCGTGCGCACCATCGCGGGCACCATGAAAATCCACATGGAGTTGGAAGAGAAGATTGCGCGCTTCAAGAACGTCGAGGCGTGCGTGGTTTTCCAGTCGGGATTCACGGCGAACTCGGGAACGGTTTCCGCATTTCTGGGCAAGGACGACTTCATCATCTCCGACGAGCTCAATCACGCCTCGATTATCGATGGCTGCCGTCTTTCGCGCGCGAAGATTCTTGTCTTCCGCCACAAAGATGTCGCCCACGCCGAAGAGCAACTTGCCAGCGTGAAGAACCAGCCGGGGAGGAAACTGCTGATCAGCGACGGCGTGTTCTCGATGGATGGCGACATCGGCCCGCTACCGGGGCTGTGCGAGGTGGCCGAGAAATACGGCGCGATCATGATGGTGGACGATGCGCACGCTTCCGGCGTGCTCGGGCGCCAGGGGCGCGGCACCATCGACCATTTCGGCGTGCACGGGCGCGTCGATATTCAGGTTGGAACCTTGTCAAAGGCGATTGGCGCTCTCGGCGGCTACGTCTGCGGCTCGCGCGATTTGATCGATTTTCTTTACCACCGCGCGCGGCCTTTTCTGTTTTCTACGTCGCATCCGCCGTCGGTCGCGGCGACTTGCATTGCGGCGTTCGAGGTTCTCGAAACCGAGCCGCAGTGGATGGAGCAGCTCTGGGCGAACACGTGCTTCTGGAAAAAAGAACTGGGGTTGCTCGGCTTCAACATCGGCGGGAAGAACACTCCGGCGAGCGAAACGCCGATCACACCGATCATCATTGGCGACGGACGGTTGACCATGGACTTCTCCCGCGAACTGTTTAAAGAAGGCGTGCTCGGAACCGGCATCGCGTTTCCAACCGTCCCCGAAGGCACAGCGCGGGTGCGTACCATCATGACCGCCACGCACACGAAAGAAGAATTGCAGCAGGCGCTCGAAGTGCTGGAGCGCGTGGGGAAGAAGATGGGGATTCTTGGATGAGAGCTGCTTTCCGCCTCCCGGGCGCGAGACCAATCTGGAGCAGTCATGACAATCGACGAATGCCGCCGCTTTTACGCTGAAGAAATACGCTTCACTGGCAACATCCATTCGACCGCTGTAATAGAGGCCTTTGCGCGCGTGCCGCGGGAAAAATTTCTGGGACCCGGCCCCTGGGAGGTTGCCTCTCCCGAGGTGAGAGCATTGTCGGTCGCAGGCGCCATACAGACGTCGTACACGGCCATTGACGATCCGCGGCACCTCTACCACAACGTGGTCGTGGTGCTCGATAAGGCGGGAGACATTAATAACGGCCAGCCCAGCGCTTTGGCGCGTTGGATTGAAGCGATGGGGCTCAAGGCCGGAGATCGCGCCTATCATCTCGGTTGCGGTGTCGGATACTACACGGCGATCATGAGGGAAATCGTTGGACCGGCCGGGAGTATTGTGGGGGTTGAAGTGAACCCGGAGCTGGCGTCTCGCGCCCAAAAAAACCTTTCTGACTATCCGAATGTAACGGTGGCCGCTGCCGACGGCGCGACTTTCGATCCAGGCGCATGTGATGCCATGCTGATCAACGCTGGAGTGACGCACCCCAGCCCGCGATGGCTGGATCGGCTGCACGACGGCGGCCGCCTGGTAGTGCCGCTCACCATGGCCGCGACCGCAACGCTGGGCGTTGGCGTAATGGCCAAGATCATTCGCGAGGGCAGCGGGTTTTCCGCTCAGGTGGTGACGCCGCTGGCAATCTATTCGTGCACGGGCATGCGTGACGCGCAACGCGAACCGTTGTTAAAGGCGGCTATGCAAAGCGGCGCGTTGATGAGAATGAAGTCGGTGCGACGCGATGCACACGAACCATCGGATACATGCGTAGTCCACGGTGCTGACGTGTGCCTGAGCAGCGCCGAAATTGGGCAGGTGGGTCAGCCAGACGTATGATTGGACGCTAAAGGCATGACATTCCCTCGCCGATCTCTGTTTCTGGCAATCTGGATTTGTTGGAGCGGACTCTTTTGTTTGGCCCAGAGTCCGGCCAAGAGATTTCAGTGGGATTCGAGTAAATGGGAAGAGCTTACTTGGAGGGACAGTATCAGCCGATCAAAGACCCTTCCAGCAAAGGAACGCGCTGTCTTGATCAATGCGTTGGCATCGCAACTGCGTCCTTTCATGTCCGACTTGGGCATCGAGTCGGAGCAACAATTGCAGGAGGCCGCTGCACAAATGCGAGTCAAAGCGGTTGATCTCGGCGGCAACGGCGTTGGAGAATTTGTGGCGCAAGGCGTCGGCGTTGGCTCTGAACCCCCACGGCTCTGCAGCCCCACTGGCAATTGTGATTTCTGGGTCATCCGGCTGAACGGCGATAGATACTCTGTGATTCTGCACCGCATTGCGACGCAGACATTCACGATCCAGCCCACCCTCACGAACGAGTTTCACGACCTTGTGCTCGGCCAGCATGGTTCTGCAACCGACCAGGGGTTGACTCTGTATCGCTTCGATGGTTCCAAATACCGTAGAGTGGCCTGCTATGACGCAAACTGGAGTTTCCTAGGGAAAGACGGCGAATACCACACCCGGAAAGAACCCCATTTGACTCCTACAATTTGCTCGATAAGGTAAGCGACCTCCCGAATGCCCGATGGATGCGGGCGACCTTCCCCACACAAGCCAGATACAGCCACGCCGAATCAGCACTAGAATAGTTGCAACATGCGAGCGATTTTTCAGTGGAACGTAGGCTCTCGAACTCTTGAGTTGGGGCGGCGCACTTTGATTATGGGCGTGGTGAATGTAACTCCCGACTCGTTTTCCGACGGGGGACTCTACATCGACGCCGAGAAGGCTGTGGTCCGCGCCGAACAGTTACTCGACGAAGGCGCGAGCATTATTGACGTGGGTGGGGAGTCGACGAGGCCGGGAGCGTCGGAACCAGTATCGGAAGAAGAAGAACGGCGGCGGGTGCTGCCGGTGATCCGCGACTTGAAGCGGCGGCGGCCGAATGCGGTCGTAAGCGTTGACACCTACAAGGCGAGCGTGGCGCGGGCGGCGGTGGAACTCGGGGCCGAGGTTGTGAATGATGTCAGTGGGTTCCGGTGGGATCCGAAGATGGCGAAAACGCTGGCTGAGCTTAAGGTTGGAGCGGTGCTGATGCACACGCGCGGACGGCCGGAGGAGTGGCGGTCGCTGCCTCCGATTGG
>Ga0326728_10020025_pt1 | contig 12853 bp, 13 predicted proteins | sample MB3enrmetagenome_FD_207602 | JGI IMG/M metagenome (GOLD analysis project Ga0326728, IMG submission 207602) | Lab enriched peat soil microbial communities from McLean, Ithaca, NY, United States - MB31MN | ecosystem: Environmental > Terrestrial > Soil > Wetlands > Peat | place: USA: New York...
GCTAGCAGCGATGTGCATTGCAATGTCTTTCACCAGGGCCTGGAATTCCGGATTTCGGGCAACGAAGTCGGACTCGCAGTTCACCTCGACCATGACGCCGATTTTCCCATTGTGAATATAAGCACCGATCAAACCGTCTTTGGTTTCACGGCTGGACTTTTTGGCTGCCGAGGACAGGCCCCGCTTGCGCAGGATCGTAATAGCCGCTTCGAGATCCCCTTTGGATTCCGTCAGCGCACTCTTGCATTCCATGAAGCCGACGCCTGTTTTTTCCCTGAGTTCCTTTACCAGTTCCGCGGAAATGGTCATGACATGCCTCCTATACTGCTAATCTTCTCCGCATCCATAGACCGAGGCGCAGCTGAAACCGCGCATCGGTCGAAAGAGCCCCTTTACCCCGGATTGTCCTGGGTCTCGGAGAATTGTAGGGTGGAATAAATAATATGCAGCGAGACGCCGGGCTAAGGGCCTGACCCTTAGCCACCGGAGAGCTTGGATTCCTCGGACGGCTCTCCCTCCGCGCTAGGCGCGCTCGCAGGCTCGTCCACAGCATCGGGAGACGCGGAAGATCCCGCCGCAGCCGTCGGCTCGGGCTTTCTGGCCTTGGGTTTTCGCTGGAGTGCCTTGCGAACCATGGTTTTGGGTCTCGCAGGAGCTTCAGTCTGAGACGCGCCTTCGGCCCCGGTTCCGGACTCTGCTGCTTGCTTGCCTTCGGCGCTCTTGCGAGCCTCGGCAGCACTGGCGGCCGCCTTGGCCGCCGCTTCACGGGCGGCAGCAGCCTGCTGCGCCTGAAGCTGCCGTTGTTTTTCCATCTGCTCGGCCTGTTCCTTCTGTTGTGCCTCGAAGACCGCCTTGCCTTCCAGGTATGCCTGCGCGATGGTATCCGTGATCAGACGAATCGCGCGGAGGGCATCATCGTTGCCCGGGATGATATAGTCGATCTCGTCCGGATCGCAGTTTGTATCGGCGACGCCGATGACGGGGATCCCAAGCTTGACCGCCTCTTTGATCGCGATGGTCTCGAGCTTCGTGTCGATGACGAAAAGGGCGTCGGGCAGGCCGTTCATCTCTTTGATCCCGGAAAGATTCTTTTCCAGTTTCTTTCGTTCGCGTTCGTAGCGGGCAACCTCTTTTTTGGAGAAGAGGTCATACTGCCCGTTGCTTCGCATGGTTTCCAGTTCACGGAACCGTTTGAGGCTTTTCTGGATCGTGACAAAGTTTGTAAGCAGGCCTCCAAGCCACCTTTGGTTGACGTAGAACATCGACGTACGCTGCGCTGCTTCCTGGATCGCTTCCTGTGCCTGGCGTTTTGTGCCTAGAAACAGAACGGCCTTTCCCTGGGCGCCCAATTCGTACACAAACTGAATCGCGTTCTTGAACAGCTTCAGACTTTTCTGCAGATCAATAATATAGATGCCATTTCTTTGGCCGAAGATGTACTCCTTCATCTTCGGATTCCACCGTTTGGTTTGGTGGCCGAAATGAACTCCCGCCTCCAGCAGTTGTTTCATGGTTATCGAAACCAAATAGAACCTCCTCAGGTTTACCGCTTCGAGAATTGGAATCTCTTGCGAGCCCCCTTCTGACCATATTTCTTTCGTTCTTTGATGCGGGAGTCACGGGTAAGCAACCCTGCTCTTTTCAACCTGGGGCGCAATTCAGCATTGAACTGCAAAAGCGCATTGGCAATTCCGAGTCGGATGGCGCCCGCCTGACCGGAAGTGCCTCCTCCGCTAACGATGGCGCGGATGTCAAATTTCCCCAAGTTGTCCGTCACGGCCAACGGATAGCGGATCACAGTGCGTTGGGTTTCATTTTTGAAATACTCGCCCACATCCCTTTTATTTACGACCACCTGGCCCGCTCCAGGCAAAAGACGCACACGAGCTGTAGAGCTTTTCCTCTTTCCCGTTCCGTAGTATTCGACGATCGCCATTCAATTCCTCAACTTGACACAGAATGTAGAAATCACACGGTTTAAAAAACAGATTACTTCAGTGCCAGCAGTGTAGGCCGCTGAGCCTGATGCGGATGCTGAGGTCCCTGATACACCTTCAGTTTCTTTCTCATCGCCCGCCCCAGTTTTGACTTCGGAAGCATGCCGATCACAGCCTCCCTAATCAGCTTACCGGGATTTTTCGCCAGCAGGACACCTGCCGCCGTTTCTCGCAACCCTCCGGGATACCCCGTATGATGTCGATACATCTTGTCAGTCAGCTTCTTGCCAGTCAATCGCACCTTTCCGGCATTTATAATGATGACATGATCTCCGGTATCAAGAAAAGGGGTATAGATCGGCTTGTCCTTGCCTGTTATCAGTCGCGCTGCCCTAGTGGCAAGTCTCCCCAGGATCTGCCCCTCGGCGTCGATAACGTGCCACTGCTTCTGGATATCCTTCTCATGGGGGATAAAACTCTTCATCACATTCTCCCTCAGTTAACTACTAAGCAGAACAATCCTTTAGGCTATCCAAGACAAGTTGATGTGTCAAGAAGAATTGAGAAATGACTTCGTTTTGGCAATGGGGAAATCCCCCTGAACCACGAAAGTCATGAAAATGACGAGATTTCCGCATCGCTTTCGCGTTTTTCGTGCGTTTCGTGGTTCAAATCTTCGGAAAAGCAAAGAACGCGCAGTTTTTCCAAAATAGCAATGCCCGCCGGAAACCATGAGACGGTTACGACCCGAGAAACCATGTCCTTCGTGATCACTATCACCAGGACCTTTGAGAAAAAACTTAATAATTCCTGGGTTATCACGATAAGGGTAACTGAAGGACTGCTTCGGCAGAGCATCCCTGAAAGAGACTAAGAGGCAATATGATCAGCGTCCTTAATCGTAGCAAGCAAGCAGTTGGCCTTGACATGGGCTCCAGCGCCCTGAAATCGGCGGAGCTTCGCCCGGTTCGCGGAGGCGGTTTCGAGCTGGTCAGTCTCGGCCGCGAAGAACTCTCTCCGGATTGCATCGTTGACGGAGTGATCATATCCAAGCTACCCGTCTCCGACGCGATCAATCGCATCTTTGCTCAGCAAAAGATCAAAAATAACCGGATCAACATCTCAATGGCGGGCCACTCTGTCATCGTCAAAAAAATATCTCTTCCTATCCAAAGCGACGAAGACCTGGCCGAATCAATCCGGTGGGAAGCCGAACAGCACATTCCGTTCGATATTGCCGACGTCAACCTGGACTACCAGGTCCTGGGTGAAAACACGGGAACGGGCAACCTGGATATCCTGCTGGTGGCTGTGAAAAAGGACAAAATCACCGATTACATCAGCGTGGTCAAAATGGCCGGAAAGACTCCGGTCCTTGTGGACGTGGATGCGTTTGCGCTGCAGAATGCCTACGAAATCAACTACGAACCTGCCAGCAAAAACACCGTTGCACTCCTGGATATTGGCGCAAGCACGATGACGATCAACATCGTCAGCGGCACCGACTTCCTGTTCACACGCGACGTTGGAGTCGGCGGGCATCAGTACACTGAATTCCTCCAGAAGGAATTCAATCTCAATTACAGCCAGGCCCAAAGCCTCAAGCACGGAGAGCAAGTCGAGGACATCAATCTTGCGGATGCTCGCCGCGTCCTTGATTCGGTCACGGAGATTATCTGCCTCGAAATACAGAAAACCTATGATTTCTTCAAGACGACAACCACGGTGGACCATATCGATCGCATGATCGTCAGCGGCGGAGTCGCACATACCCCCGGTCTGATCGAAACGCTCTCCCGAAAGTTTGAAATTCCGGCGGAGAAATTTGACAGCTTCAAAAAAATAAGTTTCGATCCGGAACGATTCTCAGCCTCAATGATCGCCGATCGAGCACCGGATCTGGCGATCGCGATCGGTTTGGCACTTCGGAGTGCCGAGGAATAGAGCGGTTATGATCAAAGTCAATTTGCTGAAAGATCACACTGCCCACGTGCGCAAAAGCTTCGCAGCGCCCAAGGCGTCGCGGATAGGACTGATATTCCTTGCGATTGCAGTGTTGTCTGCAGGCGCCATGGGTTTCTGGACCATTCGTGTCCAAAGGCAGGTCCAGACCGGCAGGGAAGAACGGGAGAAGCTGCGTCGTGAAGAGGCGCGCCTGCAGGTGTTGAAAAAGGAAATCGACAAGTTCGAAAAACTCAAACAGGCGCGTCAGAGCCGAATCGATGTGATCGAACAGCTCAAAGCGGCTCAAACAGGGCCGGTCCTGCTCCTGAACAATGTACTCCAGAGCATCCCTCGCGACGGGGCTCTCTGGCTCACATCGTTGACCCAGCAGGCGGAACGAATAAAAATCATCGGATTTACCCAGCACACGGAAGTGATCCCCGACTTTATGACCAATCTCATCAATTGCGGCATGTTTCAAAGTGTGGATCTGGAGCTGATCGAAAGTCAGAAGGATTCTTCTTCGAAATTCTCACTCGTATGCATCAGCGGAAAGAAAACCCAGGCGGAGTAAAGGAATGTCTATTCGCGACTATCGCTTCGAAAACCTGCCCCGCTCAGTTCAAATCGCGAGCTTCGTTGTTGTTGTCTTTTGCCTGGCATTCGCGTTCTATTTTTACTACCTCAAAGACATCATCGCAGAACGGGATGCGATCCAGTCCGAAATTGAACGCTTGAATGCCTCGGTCGCACAAGGAACGGCATTTGAAAGCCGCCTTGGGCGCTTCAGACAGGAACTGGCACAACTGGAGGAACGTCTCGCCCGTCTTCAAAGCATACTGCCTACGGAAAAGGAAACCCCGGCTGTCCTGCGAACCGTGCAGCAGATGGCCTCGTCGAGTTCCCTGAAAATAGACAAATTTGCCCCGCAGCCGGTTGTCCCTCGCGCCTTTTATTCGGACTGGCCGATTCAGCTCCAAGTGGAAGGCAATTATGATGGCTTGGGCGAGTTTTTCGAGAAAATAAGTCAGGCGACCAGGATCATCAATGTGAACACAATTTCGGTCACGGGTTTGGATAAAGAGATGAACCCGGCCCACACTCTCACCGCCGACTGCACCGCGACAACTTTTGTCTACAGAGAAGACCAGGCTGCACCTACTGACGGGAATGGGAAGAAGGGGGTGAAAAAGTGATCGCCACTCTCATCAAGACCGGGCGTTTCTTCAGGTCCATGGTTTTTTCACAGCTTTCCTTTTCAATGCTTTTCATCGGTCCTCTGACTGCGCCGGATGTGAAGCCCGCCTTGAAGAATTCCGAACAAAAAACAAGGGTGGTCGAAGCTCCGGTCAAGTTCACCGGAGTGCTTTATAAATCCGGCAACCGCCAGGACCCATTTCTAAACCCAATGCTTTTCAAAAAAGCGGCGTCACAGGAAAACGATGAGCTGCCTCGCGGCGTCCCGCCTCCCGGGATTGCAGGCACCTACATCGAACAGGCCGTCCTTCAGGGGATCGTGGTTCGCGAGCACGGGCGTATAGCCGTTGTCCGTGGTGCTGACACCCGGGCCTATTTTCTAAAGGAAGGCGACAAGCTTTTCGACGGATATTTAAAAATGATCGATAGCGATTCCATTACTCTTGTCCGTGAAACAAAGTTGAGATCAGGAAAGATCCTGGCCCGCGATGTAATCAAGCGGCTGAGGACACCATAGGATGGCCGGTATGAAAATTCGATTTGCCAGAAGAGAACATTTTGCACCGATTCGGGCGAAGGGGGCTGCATTGGGGATCCTCCTCCTTTTCCTGGCGTTCGCCATTCCCGGGATCAGTTATTCTCAAGACAAGCCCAGCAGCACCGGAGCGTCTCAACCACAATCCGATCCCGTACCCCATCCCAAAAGTTCCAGTCCCGGAAATATGGCCAAGGGGAAGCCCGGAGGGAACACGCCGGAAGGAGCGGTGCCCGGCGCCATTACGGACATACAGATTGCTCCCGAAGACGCCAAATTGACCGTTACCGTAGCCACGGACCGGCTGTTTGCGCCTCAGGAATTTATGATGAAAAACCCAGCTCGGCTTGTGCTCGACTTTCCGAACGCCCGGAACAGGGTTGCTTTCACGCAATTACCTGTGAATGCGCTTTCGGTGAAGCGCATTCGCGTTCAACAATTCCAGGCCGAACCATCCCTTATCGCCCGTGTTGTGCTCGATCTCGAGGAGGGGTATGGAGCGCATGAGATCGACACCAACAAAGAATCGGTTCGCCTGGTTTTTTACAAGGAAAAACCAAACCTTTCCAGCTCCACCGCCGCGGCTGAACTGGTTGACAAGAGCTCCTCGACCCAATCCGCTCCTTTAGCGAGCGCATCGAAACCTTCAGTCCCTGCAGCACTACTGGCCTCCACGGACACGGTTGCACCGAACTCCGAGGGGCTCGCGCGAACCGAATCGCTGAATCCTGCTCCCGCTGATAAACTAGCCGCTTCAGGAACGGCGAGTCCCAGGATTCCGGCAATTGTCCCTGCACAACCTACAGCCCCGAGAATCGAATTGCCCCGGGCCGGCGTTTTTGCTGACCTGAATCCGCCCCTCCCGCCGCCACAGGCACCGCTTGTGGCATCCCTGGCACCCTCTTCTGTGGCGCCATTCAGTCCGGCGCCGCCTGCCCGATTCTCAGGCCAGCCGCTGACGCTGGATTTGGTCGACATGCCCCTGGTCGATTTCTTCCGCCTTATGTCGGAGGAAGGGGGAATCAATGTCGTGATGGATCCGGAAATCAAGGGGAAGGTGAGTATCAAGGTCGTGAAGGTCCCGTGGGACCAGATCTTTGAATCAGTGTTGATTAACAACAGCCTGGACAAGCAGATTGACGGCAGGGTAGTCCGAATCGCTCGCAAATCCACCTTGCAGGATGAGGCCAAACAACAGGAGTCTCTGAAAAAAGCCAACCTGCTGGCGGCGGACATCGAGACCCGCATCAAGCGTCTCAATTATGCCAAGGCGAGTACTTTTATAAAGATTCTCGACGATCAGAAAACCGTGAGGGGAACCATCGTCGTCGAGGAACGAACGAACTCGCTGATTCTGACCGATCTTCCGGATTCGATCAGCAAAATGATTCAGCTGATCGAAGCGCTGGATGTGCCGCAGCCTCAGGTAGAAATTGAAGCCCGCATCGTATCCGCAACCCGGGACTTCGCCCGCTCTATCGGAATTCAGTTTGGATTTGTCCAGGGCAACCTCCAGCGTGTCACCGTAGGCGGCGCCAATACCACCAGCACCATTGGTGGAGCGCGCCCGAGTGCCACCCCGGGCTCCGCCTTTGTTGCCGGGAGCGCCAGTACCGGCAGGGGGTCGGCCGATACAACGAGCACGACTTCCGGAGCCGTCAGCACTGGAACATCCGCAACCAACAACTCGGGGAACTACAACGTCAACTTGCCGTCCACAACACCTTTTGGTGGCATAGGAGTGTCGATCGGAAACATTTTCGACACCTTTTTGCTGGATGCGGCAATTACAGCGGGGGAGACCAGAGGCTTGGCCAAGCTAATCTCTCAGCCTAAGGTCACAGCCCTGAACAATAGCCCAGCCGTAATTACGCAAGGGTTGCGTTTCCCGGTTCAAACCATCGCCAACAATACCGTCACGGTACAGTTTGAGAATGCAGCCTTGACTCTGACCGTGACGCCTCAAATCACTTATGATGGAACCATCGTTCTTGACCTGAAGGTCGAGAATAATACCGCCGATTTCAGCAAAGAGGTCAACGGAGTCCCCTCCATTGACACCAGCGAATCCACAACAAGAGTCCGGGTTGTCGACGGTGGGACCACGGTGATCGGGGGGATCCTCCTCGACAACGAAACCACAGAGGTGGACCAGGTTCCCGGCTTAGGTTCCCTGCCACTAGTCGGAAACTTGTTTAAGCGGAGCACCGTGTCGCGGACCACACAGGAGGTCTTGTTCTTCATTACTCCCCGCGTGATCAAGTAGGGTTTGCGTTTACGTTTACGGGTTGGCGCGTTAACGCGTTAACCCGTGAACGAGAAACGCGTAAACGCCTGGAATTACCAGCAAAACCCCAAGTCTGGAAGTCTGACCGCCCATCCTGCCCGTTTTGACAACCCCGGTCATTGATGCTATGATCCCTCCCTTCGTGCCAGTGAGCATCGGGTCAGCGGTTGTTGAGGAATCACTGATGAACATGAAAGAGGTGAAGGATCTGATTCAGGAGGTGCTCGAGAGCGATATCAGCGAGTTTGAGCTGGAGCATACCGGCACCCGGATGAAACTGAAGCGGGGATTCGGCAGAGACTCCGCTGCCGCTTCGCCTGCTCTGCCAACCTTCTCAGCAGCCAACTCTTTTGCCCAGCCGAAAGCCGTTCCCGAAGACGTCGCGCCCCCATCCGAGGGCACCGAGGATGCAGAGGGCACTACTCTTCACATCATCACATCTCCTATCGTCGGCACGGTGTATCGCTCGCCATCTCCCGAAACCGAGCCCTACGTTAAGCTGGGCGATCATATTGCCGAAGGCTCGATTCTGTGCATTGTCGAAGCCATGAAACTTATGAACGAAATACCCTCGGATGTGGCAGGGGAGATCGTGCGCATCTACGTTGAAAGCGGCAACCCTGTCGAATTCGGGCAGAAGCTCTTTGCCATCCTTCCCAAAAGACAAGGTTAGTCCTCGGCGATGTTTCGAAAAATCCTCATAGCCAATCGCGGTGAAATTTCCCTGCGCGTGATTTGCGCCTGCAAAGAGCTGGGCATCCCGACCGTTGCCGTTTATTCCCAGGCCGATCAGCATTCTCTGCACGTCCGTTTTGCCGATGAGGCGATATGCATCGGCCCGCCCCCAAGCAGCGAAAGTTATCTGAACATCCCCGCGGTAATCAGCGCCGCCGAGATCACTAATGCCGACGCCATTCACCCGGGATACGGATTCCTTGCGGAAAGCGCCTATTTCGCCGAAGTCTGTGAAGCCTGCGGAATAACGTTTATCGGCCCTTCCCCCGAGGTGATCCGAATGATGGGGGACAAAGACGCGGCCCGGACGGCCATGAAGGAGGCAGGACTTCCAATCGTGCCCGGTACCGGCAAACTCAAAAGCCCGTTCTCCAATCTTTCAGCTCTGGCACAGGAAATCGGTTTTCCAGTCATCGTCAAGGCGGCAGCGGGCGGCGGAGGCAAGGGGATGCGCGTTGCCTACTCGGTGGATGAACTCCCGGGCGCACTCGAGCTTGCCCATCATGAAGCTCTCGCCGCTTTCGGATCGGGAGACGTCTATTTCGAAAAGTACATTCCGCTCGCACGGCATATCGAATTTCAGATTCTGGCCGACCATCACGGTAATGTCGTTCACCTGGGCGAAAGGGAGTGCTCGATTCAAAGGCGCTACCAGAAGCTGATCGAGGAATCTCCGTCACCCTATGTCACCCCTGAAATGCGAAACGAAATCGGGGAGCTGGCCGTCCGGGCTGCACGAAACGTCAACTATGCCAACGCGGGCACCATGGAATTCGTCGTCGATGACCAGCACAATTTCTTTTTTATGGAAATGAACACCCGAATCCAGGTGGAGCACGCTGTGACGGAAATGATCACGGGCCTTGATCTGGTTAAGGAGCAGATTCGAATCGCCAGCCGCGAACCCCTGGGATATGAGCAGAAGGACATTCTATTCCGAGGCCATGCTCTTGAATGCCGGATTAATGCGGAAAATCCTGATACGTTTCTCCCGTCTCCCGGCATGCTCAAAACATTCCATCCCCCGACCGGGATCGGAGTTCGCGTCGACACCGCCGCTTACAACGAATACGTCATTACCCCCTACTACGATTCGTTGATCGCGAAAATCATCGCTCACGCCAGAGATCGCCGGGAAGCGATCAGCAGGATGCAGCGCGCGCTGGACATGACAGTCGTAGAGGGAGTCCGAACTACGATTCCGATGCATCAGAAAATTTTGAGCAACGATGATTTCCGTACCGGCCATATCCACACGCGATTCCTGGAGCAGTGCCTTCAGAAATAGACAGATGCAAGATACAGGATGCACAATTCCACCCATATACCCGATCACAGACAAAAAACTGGCATGCAGAACAAATCATATCGGCATTCTCAAGGAGCTGGTGCGCGGCGGAGCTCAATGCGTACAGATCCGGGACAAGTTCACTCCTCTCGACGAACTAGTGCGCGACTTGAGGCAATGTGTAGAGTTTGCCCGGACGAAGGGAGTAACGCTCCTCGTGAACGACCGGTGCGACCTCGTCCTCAGCTGCGGCGCCGCCGGAGTGCACCTGGGACAGGAAGACCTGCCGCCTGAAGTCGCACGAGCCATTCTGGGGGAGAAGAAGATCATCGGCTTTTCGACTCACTCGCTGGCACAGGTTCGAAAAGCATCCGCTCTTCCTGTTCAGTACGTAGGCTTCGGACCGGTCTATGGAACGTCCACCAAAGGGGATGCCTCGCCTAGTGTCGGCTTGCGGCGGCTGGCTCACGCGTGTAGAGCTTCTTCTGTGCCGGTGGTTGCGATTGGCGGAATTGGCCTTGAGCAGGTTCGGCAAGTACTCGATGCCGGAGCGGCAAGCGCCGCTGTTATTTCCGCTTTGATGAAAGCTCCGGATCTTGCCCGTCAGATGGAACGTTTTTTGAGTCAAGCGGCAAAAAGCTTTTAACCACGGCACACACGAAAGACCCTTATTTCCCTTGATTTTCGTGTGGTTCGGGGATAAGGCTTTTATTTCTCACTCACGGATTCGCGGCTTGGTCCATAGCTGGCGCCATGCACCGTCCGCTGCGAGAGAAACATCCAACGCCCGTCCCGCTTGTGGTAAATCCGCTCAAACCAGACAGCGAACCACGCGCGATCGGGCTTGCTTCCTCTCAAGCTCGCAGTGTAACGGCCGTAGGTAATCGCAACGTCCCCGTGCATCTCCACTTTCACGGAGTCGAAATGCCAGGCCAGATACTGCTGGCTTCTGACACGTTCCGCAAACGACTGTCTCGTGTCGATCAAGGGAGACTGCCCGCCCCTGGTCCAGATGTCCCCGTGCCACATAAGAAAGTCGTTGGAGGTGTTGCTTTCGAAAAAGGCCTGATCACCTGCAACGACAGCTGCGGCGAATGTCTCATCGAGCGCCAGCATTTCGGCCGCCTCCTTCGATTCGGGTTTGAAGGATTCGGGCGGAGCCTTCGCCTCAGGAAGACCCGGAACATAACCGGCAACCTGCGCCGGCAGAACCCGAGTGGAATCCACCCCAGCCGGCGACGGGTGAGGTCCCCAGACCGTACGATGTGAAAGCCACTGCCAGCGGCCATCCCGCTTGGCCCAGACCCGCTCAAACCAAATGCTCGTCAGACTCGCGGGAATGTCTGGGTTCCCGTTCTTCGGCATGAACAAACTGACATAACGGCCCCACGTGATGGCCACATCGCCGTGCATCTCGATCCTCGGCTGATCGAGATCGTGCACAAGGTACTCCTTTCCCGCTATCCGCTTCAGGAACGCAGACCGGTCATCCTCGATTCCGCCTGTCTTTTCACCCCTCGTCCAGCCATCGCCGTGGCGGAAATGAAAGTCGCTCGACAAAACGGTTTCGGCAAAGGCTGCGTCACCGGAGACAACAGCTGCCTCGACCTTCTGCTGCAGGGACAGCACCTCTTCAGCCGCAGCCGGCAGCGCTGATCCGAAGATCCGCCCTGCCGTCGGTGATTCTTGCGGTTGTTGCGCGAAAAGGCATGCGACAGCGAGCGCACTAACAAGGGCTGTGATTTTTGCCAATGATCGGTTCATGGGGCTTTTCTTAGCTCTGCGCTACCTCCGCTTTGGCGAGCTCAACAGATTCCGCTCGCCGGATGGACCTTTTTTCTCCGCAAGCCACGGAGAGATGATGGACTTTGAATACGAAGGATAGGTCTCCAGCACAATGTCAGGTCCCGAGTAAAAAGACCTGCGGATCCTGAATCTCGGCGAGTCGGCGATGATATCGTAGCCTCTCCCGCCCACCGACGGGACGGCATTCTTCCCGCCGAGGACCAGAGGTGCAATCAGAAAGTAGAACTTGTCAACCAGACGGCCGGACAGGAAAGACCAGTGTACCTGGCTCCCCCCTTCCACCAATAGTCCCAAGATTCCCCTTTTCCCCAGTTCCTGCAGGACGGCGCTCAAATCGAGCTCATCTGCGGAAGAGGGGATTGCGAGTATCTCCGCTCCCTGTCTCTCCAGTTCTCCACGTCTCGTCTGCGCCGCTTCGTTACTGCAAAAAATGAGAACAGGAGCGACTGGAGTGGAGTGAAACAGGCGTGCCGTCGCTGGCATCCGCAACCTGGAATCGAGAATAACCCGCACCAAGGGCCTGGCTCTGGGCGCCCTCCCTCGGTAAGTCAATTCAGGATCATCCGAAAGCACGGTTCCCACGCCAACGAGCACGGCGTCGGCGCCGAGCCTCAGCCGTTGTCCGAATCCCCTGGTTTCCGGGGATGTGATCCACCGGTCGATTCCCGCTGCCGTTCCTATTTTCCCGTCCAGGGACATGCCGACTTTTGAGACCACAAGAGGGATTCCGGTGGTGATCCGACAGGCAAACGGCTCGATAATTTTGCCGGCCTCCTCCATCATCAGCCCGACGTCGACCTGGATGCCGGCGGCACGCAGGCGCTCAACCCCCTGGCCGGACACTTTTGGATTGGGGTCGATCCTGGCAACGACAACGCGTCGAATACCCGCTTCAATTAACCGGTCGGCGCACGGCGGAGTTCTTCCCTGGTGGGAACAGGGCTCGAGTGTCACATAGGCGGTCGCATCCCGCGATCTTTCCGAGGCCTCTTTCAAAGCCCGCACCTCGGCGTGATCCAGCAGAGCATATTCGTGCCAGCCGCGTCCGATGACTTGTCCGTCCTGAACAATGACGCAGCCGACGCTGGGATTCGGGCTGGCCAAGCCCAAAGCTTTATCCGCAA
>Ga0326728_10020026_pt1 | contig 12853 bp, 11 predicted proteins | sample MB3enrmetagenome_FD_207602 | JGI IMG/M metagenome (GOLD analysis project Ga0326728, IMG submission 207602) | Lab enriched peat soil microbial communities from McLean, Ithaca, NY, United States - MB31MN | ecosystem: Environmental > Terrestrial > Soil > Wetlands > Peat | place: USA: New York...
CAAGACCCACGTCTTCCAGCGTTTGCAGCGTGTTTTTGATCTGCGGTATCGCTTCGAAGAGTTTGAGCCCGTCGGTGACGCTCATCTCTAAAACATCGGCAATACTCTTGCCCTTGAAATGCACCTGCAATGTCTCCTCGTTGAAACGCTTGCCGTTGCATTCCTCGCAGCGCACATAGACGTCGGGCAGGAACTGCATCTGTATGCGCAGTATGCCGTCGCCCTCGCACTTTTCGCAGCGGCCGCCTTTTACGTTGAACGAAAAGCGTCCCGGCTTGTAACCGCGCCGCTTGGCTTCCGGCAGCTGGCTGAAAATGTCGCGTATAGGGCCGAACAGCCCGGTGTAGGTGGCGGGGTTTGAGCGCGGCGTGCGCCCTATCGGCGACTGGTCGACGATGATGACTTTATTTATGTTCTCTATACCCGATATGGACGTGTGTTTGCCGGGCAGCTCTTTCGCGCCGTAAAGCTCTTTGGCAAGCGATTTGAACAGCACTTCGTGCACCAGCGTAGATTTGCCCGAGCCGGATACGCCGGTTATGCACACGAACATCCCCAGCGGTATTTTTGCGTCTATCTTTTTGAGATTGAACTGCTGCGCGCCTTTTATGGTTATCCAGCCGGACGGTTTTTCAACCGGGGCAAAGGGCCGCTCTATTTTGGCGTCGCCGCGCAGATATTTGCCGGTGACGGATTTTTTGTCCTTTATCACGTCGGCCACCGGGCCGCTGGAAACCACCTCGCCGCCGTAAACGCCGGCGCCGGGGCCGAGATCCACCAGCCAGTCGGCCGAGCGTATAGTCTCCTCGTCATGCTCTACGATGACCAGAGTGTTTCCCATGTCGCGCAACGCTTTAAGGGTGAAAAGCAGCCTGTCGTTGTCGCGGGAGTGCAGACCTATCGTCGGTTCATCCAGCACATAAAGCACGCCGGTCAGCCCGGAGCCTATCTGCGTGGCAAGGTGTATGCGCTGCGCCTCGCCGCCTGACAATGTTTCGGAACGGCGGTCCAGCGTAAGATAATCCAGCCCGACATTGGACAGAAATCCAAGCCGCGCATTTATTTCGCGCAGCACCTGCTTTGCTATCATACCTTCCTTGTCGGTAAGCGTGAGCGCTTTGGCAAATTCCAGCGCCCTGTTAACCGGCATGGCCGCAACTTCGGCGATATTTTTCCCGTTTACATAGACGGCCAGCGCCTCCGGTTTCAACCGCGCGCCCTTGCAGGTTTTGCAGGGCACTTCGCGCATGAAGCGGGTGAAAACCTCCTCGCGCACGAATTCGCTTTCCGAGTCGGTGTAGCGGCGTTTTAAATTGTTTATCACGCCCTCAAACTCGTTGTCCTTTGTCGCCCAATGGACTTTGTAGGACGAGCCGCCGTAAAGCAGCGTTTTTTGCTGTTCCGCCGAAAGGTTTTTCCACGGCTTGTCCGTCGGGATGCCGGAGCGGCGGCATACGTCGCCTATTATTTCCATGTAATAGGAGGACCAGGAATTTTTCCAGCGGTGGCTGCGCGTGGTGACGGGGTTGGACCACGCCGCTATCGCGCCGTCGTTTATCGAAAGTTCGGGATTGGGTATTACAAGATCTTCATCCACTTCCATTTTTACGCCGAGACCGGTGCAGTCCGGACAAGCGCCGAATGGGGAATTGAAGGAGAAGAGTCTCGGCTCCATCTCGGTGAACCCCATGCCGCAGGTGGGGCAGGCGTTGGACTCGCTGTACACAAAGGAAAGCGGTTTTTTGCCGGAAGTTTCTTCTATAAGCACAAGGCCTTTGCCGTGCTGCGCTGCGGTTTCTATGGATTCCACCAGTCTTTCCTTTTCCTCCTGAGCGGCTTGCAGCTCGTCGACAAGCAGCTCTATCGTGTGTTTTTTGTAGCGCGACAGCTTGGGCGGATTGCCCAGTTCGCAAATGTCGCCGTCGACGCGCGCCTTGGCGAACCCGGCCTTTTTGAATTTGGCGAAAACTTCCTCGTAAGTGCCCTGCCTGCCGGATATCACGGTGGCAAAAACATAGATGTTCTTTCCGGCGAAGCGGTTTAGCGCGTCCGCGCCCATACCCTGCACGGACCATGTTTCCACCGGCTTTTTGCAGTTGGGGCAATAGCGCTTTCCGATGCGCGCGAAGAGCAGACGGAAATAATCGTATATCTCGGTGACGGTCGCCACCGTGGAGCGCGGATTGCGCGACGGGTTGCGCTGCTCTATGGATATCGCGGGGGAGAGGCCTTCTATAAGGTCCACGTCCGGCTTGTCCATCAGGTCCAAAAACTGGCGCGCGTAGGCGGACAGGCTTTCCACATAGCGGCGCTGCCCCTCGGCGTAAATTGTATCGAAGGCAAGGCTGCTCTTGCCCGAACCGGACAGGCCGGTGATCACTATCATTCTGTCGCGGGGCAGTTCCAGGTTTACGTTTTTGAGGTTATGCTGCCGCGCGCCGCGTATGACGATTTTGTCCATAAGGTCCTCCTTGCGTGTTGTGCTATCTGTGGTAGCGGTCCACGACCGTCGGACGCTGCCATTCCGGGCGCGGGTTCGGACAGTCGAGGTTGAAATGGGTTCCGCGGCTTTCCCGGCGGAATATAGCGCTGCGTATTATCTGCTCGGCCACGCAGGCTATGTTGCGCAGTTCTATCACGTTGCGCGTCAAAAGGAAATCCCAGTAGTATTCGTGTATTTCGGCGTTGATGAGGCCGAGGCGGCGGCTGGCGCGGTCAAGGCGCCGGTCGGTGCGCACTATGCCGACGTAATTCCACATCAGCGTGCGTATCTCCTCCCAGTTCTGGGCGATGGTGACGGCCTCTTCGCTGGGGGTGGCGTTGCCGGTGCTCCAGTTGCTAAGCTGCGGCGTCCCCGCCTTTCGCAACTGCTGCATCCTTTCCTTTATATGCCGCGCGGAACGGCGCGCGAAAACGCAGGCTTCCAGCAGCGAATTTGAGGCGAGGCGGTTCGCGCCGTGCAGCCCGGTGCAGGCGTTTTCGCCTATGACGTAAAGCCCGTCCATCGCCGTTTCGCCGCTGGTGCCGGTGGCCACGCCGCCGCAGAAGAAATGAGCGGCGGGGACCACGGGTATCGGTTCCTTCGTCATGTCTATGCCGTACTGAAGGCAGGTTTTGTGGATGAACGGAAAACGCTTTTTGAGAAAAGCGGGCTTGCGGTGCGTGATATCCAAAAACACGCAGTCCGCGCCGGTGCGTTTCAGCTCGGAGTCTATCGCGCGGGCCACAATGTCGCGCGTCGCCAGTTCGCAGCGCGGGTCGTAGTTTTTCATGAAAGCGGTGCCGTCCGCCAGTCGCAGTATGCCGCCCTCGCCGCGCACAGCCTCGGAAATAAGGAAAGACTTCGCTTTCGGGTGGTACATGCAGGTCGGGTGGAACTGCATGAATTCCATGTTTTTTAGCGGCAGTCCGGCGCGATACGCCATGGCGATGCCGTCGCCTGTGGCGGTGTCCGGATTGGAGGTGTATCGGTACACCTTGCCCGCGCCGCCGGTGGCCAGCACCGTGAATTTCGCGCCGAAAAGCGTTATCTTCCGTCCGGCCTCGTCGAAAGTGTACGCGCCGAAGCAGCGGTTTGTCTCCGGCAGCAGGTTGCGCGCGTGGTCGCGCAGTATAAGGTCGATGGCCACGTGGTTCTCGTAAATTTTTATGCGCGGGTTTTTTTTGCACGCCGCGTAAAGCGCCTCGGCAATCGCCCTGCCCGTAAGGTCGTGCGAGTGCAGTATGCGCCGCGCGGAGTGGCCGCCTTCAAGGCCGAAATCCAGTTCGACGTTTTTTTTGGTGAACTGCACGCCGAGTTCCAGCAGCTCGCGCACGCTGTCGGGGCCTTCGTTTATCGCAAGCCGCACCACCTCCGGATCGCACAGCCCCGCGCCGGCGCGTAGCGTATCGGTTATATGGCTTTCAAACGAGTCCTCCGGCGCCATGGCCGCCGCGATGCCGCCCTGCGCATTTGCGGTGTTGGAGGAAAGCGGGTCTCGCTTGGTTACAAGGTTGACCGTACCGAACTTGGACAGTTCCCAGGCCGACAGCATGCCTGCCAGTCCGCTGCCTATTACTAAAAAATCTGATGTATGATTGGGCATAGCTAGTTTTATAAGTTATATAATAATTCTATCAAATAGGGACCGCCCGGGCGGTCCCGGGTAACAGGATGAACAAAAAAACTTTGCTGCTGGTGCTGGGTATAATGGCGTCGCTTTCTATACTGGCCGCCCTTATCAGTTACAGTTATCACGGTTTCATGCACGTGCTTTCCGAGGTGCGTTACCGCTATCTTTTCGCCGCCATGCTGGCCGCGATGGGCACTTACACTTTCATGGGCCTATCGCTCAAGGAAGTGTTGCGCCAGCTGGATCACAGAATAGGCGTGGTCGAGGCGGTTAGCATAGCGTTCGTTTCCACCTCGGTGAACTATTTCGTTTCGTCGATGGGGGCAAGCGGCTTTGCTCTGCGTTCCCACCTGCTAAAAAAGCGCAACGTGCCTTTCGGCATCAGCGTCACGGCCAGCGTGGTGATAAGCGTGCTGCTTTACTCGGTGCTGGCGCTGATAGTGCTGGAAGGCTCGGTGTGGATAATGCTCAACCCCGACACCAGCCGCCTGGAAGCCGCCGAGGCTTTGATAGGCGTCTGCGCGCTTATTGTGCTGTGCGGTATTTTCTTTAAATGCTTTTTCGACGCGGACTTCCGGTCTAAATGGACAGTCCTTTCATTTCGGGCCGTAAATCATCTGGTGTACACTTTCTCCGGCGGCATGATACCGCAGGAGAGTTTCGCCCGCTTCGAAACGCAGCTTGAAAAAGGGATAGTGATAATAAAACGCAGCAAATTCCGCCTTGCCGCCGCCGTGCTGTGCGTCTGCGGGGACTGGCTTTGCACCATATTGATAGTCTATCTGGGGTTCAAGGCGGTGGGCGAACATATCGGCCTGGGGCCGCTTGTAAGCGGCTTCGCGCTCGGGCAGGTTATGGTGCTTATCCCGATACTCCCCGGCGGCCTCGGCGCGATGGAACTTACAATGACGGCCGCTTATTCGCGCTTTGACATCCCGTGGGAATCGGCGCTGGTCGCCTGCCTTATTTTCCGGCTGGCCTATTATCTTGTGCCGGCTTTGCTGAGCGTTTTCATTTACTGGGGGCTGAAATTCTCCGAACCTCTCGATTTGCGCGAGGAAGAGGAGGAGGAAAGGAAAGTCGCCCTCGGGGAGGATATCGCATGATGGAAAAATTCAAAAATTTTTCGCCGCAGGCGGCGGCTTCCGCTTTCGTGCATGAAAGGGCGGTCGTTATAGGCCGGGTGAAGCTGGGTGAAAAGGCTTCGGTATGGCCCAATGCCGTCGTGCGCGCCGATATCGGCGCTATAGAAATCGGCGACAACACCAACGTGCAGGACGGCTGCGTGATACACGTGGACCGCGACAAGCCCTGCATCGTAGGCAAAGATGTAACCATCGGCCACGGCGCGGTGCTGCACAGCTGCAAAATAGGCAACCGCAGCCTTATAGGCATGAAGGCCGTGGTTATGGATTCCGTCATAGGCGACGAATGCATAATAGGCGCGGGCTCCGTGGTCCCGCCCGGCAAGACGATACCGCCGCGCAGCATGGTGATGGGCGTGCCAGCCAGAATAATACGCAACCTGACGGAAGCCGAAGTGGAAGCTCTGGGCGCGGCCAACCGGGCGTATCTGGATTTGCTGCCCGAATATAAGGGGAAATAAAATGTCCGAACCCGCCGCCCGCGTAAAGGTGTTGCTTATCGAAGACAGCAAGGAGCTTGCGGTGGCCCTGTCCGGCGTGCTTACGCTAAAAGGGCTTGAGGTTATAGTGGCGCGCGACGGCGTGGCCGGTGTGGAAGCCGCCCGCCGGGAAAAGCCCGCCCTCATACTTTTGGACCTTATGCTTCCCAAAATAAGCGGTTTTGAAGTCTGCAAGATTTTAAAGACCGACAATACCACCTGGCGCATACCTATAATAATAATGTCCACGCTTTCCAAGCCGGAACAGATGGACCGCGCCAAAGCCGCCGGGGCAGATCACTTCATTCCCAAACCCTATAATCTCGAAGAGACCGTGGCCGAGATAATGCGTTTTGTCCCTAAAGCCAAGTGACTCCCGACAGTGTTTACGCCCTGCTGCTGGGAAAATTCGGCCCGCAGGGCTGGTGGCCGGTAACTACCAAAGGCTCAATCCGCCCGGTTTATACGCCGGGCAGGCTTTTGCCGGTGGACGAAGCCGGACGTTTTGAAATAACGCTGGGCGCTATACTCACGCAGAACACCGCGTGGACCAATGTGGAGCGCGCGCTTGAAAACCTGCACTGCGCCGGGATTTTTTCCCCCCGGGATTTGTTGGCGCAAAAACCGGCGGAACTGGCCGCGCTTATCCGTCCTTCAGGCTATTTCACGCAGAAGGAAAAAAAGCTGCGCATTTTCTGCGAGCATATAACGCGGCAGCATCCGAGCGGCATAACGGACTGGTTTTCGTCGGAAGATTTGCCCGCGCTGCGCGAAGAGCTGCTTTCGCTGTGGGGCATCGGGCCGGAAACCGCGGATTCCATGCTGTTGTATGCAGGCGGCAGACCGGTATTCGTTATCGACGCCTATACGCTGCGCATAGGCCGCCGCCTCGGCTGGTACGGCGAGGCTGCGGATTATTACGCGGCGCAGCGTTTTATAACCGCCGCGCTGCCCCGCGATGTGAAGATTTATAACGAGTTCCATGCGCTGTTCGTCGCGCTGGCGAAATATCACTGCAAAAAGAAACCGGTTTGCGCCGGTTGCCCCTTAAAACGCTGCTGCCCCGGAGGCAAAAATGGATGCTTTGACCAAGGCACAAAATCTTCTCGACGAAGGCAATCCCTCGAAGGCGCTTAAGCTGCTGCCAAAGGGCCCGCAGTCCGCGTATCTGCGCGGCGAGGCGCTGCGCATGCTGGGGGATTTCTCCGGTGCGCTAAAAGCCTATGCCGCAGCCAAACCTGCTGATGCCGTCGAGAGGATAAATCTGCTGCTCGGCATAGCAAAATGCAACCGCACGCTCGGCAATGCCGAGTTGGCTTTGGACGCCGCGGGCAAGGCGCTTGCCGCCGCCGAGGCCGCCTGCGAAGACGATTTGCAGATAGAGGCAAAACTTGAAACCGCGCTTGCGCTGCGCGCGATGGGCGATTTGAAGGAATCCCTCGCGCTGCTAAACGGGCTTTATAAAACTTTTTCCTCCGCCAGGGATTGTGCAGCCATAGGTTACGTGCAATGGGCGCGGGGGGGAATATACCGGCTGCTGGGGGAATTCAAACTTTCGATATCCGAGTTTGAAAAATCCGTGGCCAACGCAAAAAAATCAGGCGACGAAATAATGCTGGGGTATGCATGGTTCGGCCTTGCCGGCGTAAGCCGCGTGGCGGGCGACGTGGCATCATCGGAAAAATATTACCGTCTGGCCGAAAAGATATTCCGCAATACCGACGATGTTTTCGGAAAGGCTTATGCCAATTGCGGCCTTGCAAACGCATTGCGCCAGAAAGGCGCGCTGGACGAGGCGTTGCAGCATTACGTCACGGCGGATAAACTTTATTCCAGCATCAAGGACCGCCCGGACCTCGGCTTTGTCAAATGGGGGCGCGGAAATATATTGCTAAAGCGCGGCGCGGTAAAGCAAGCTCTGGCGGAATTTAAAAAGGCGCTGGCCCTTTTCGACGGTTCCGACGAAAAGCGCGGCGAGCTTTTAAGCCGCCTTTCCATAGCCTCCACGCTTTATCTGCTGGGCAATAAAGCGGAAGCTGACCGCATTTATGACGCGGCGGTAGCCGAAGCCCGCAAGCACGGCCTCCACACCTATCTGGAACAGTTTACCTAGCGAATTAAGGCGACCACTGAAATTCGATGACACGGTCCTATTTTTCTGAAAGTATTCCGGTCTTTCTGACGATGTGTGATGCTGAAATATTGGGCAGACTTACATCTGCACAGGGTGACATTGACGCGCAGCAAGTCAATGCCTGGCGGGAAGAAATACGCATATTGCGCTCCGAACTTGCTGCTATAGACGGGCATCTCTGCCTTGAATTTTCCATACCCAGAATGGGAAAGCGGATAGATGTTGTTGTTCTGTATAAGGGGATAGTATTCCCCGTAGAATTTAAAGTTTTTGCAACTGATTATGCCGGTTTTGCTCTGGACCAGGTAATGGATTATGCACTGGACCTTAAGAATTTTCACGAGCAAAGCCATGAGAAGACAATCGTTCCAATATTGGTATCTACCGAAGCTGCAGATGTGGAGAATCATTTAAGCCATGATGCTGATAATGTTTTTGCCCCGGTGAAAACCAATGCACATACACTTGGCCGCGTCATACAAGAGATCGGCACCCGCGTTTCGGTGGTTACTGCGGATATTGACGCAAGTGCATGGGAAAATTCAATTTATAAACCCACTCCTACGATAATAGAAGCTGCCCAGGCATTATATAACGGACACACTGTTGCAGAGATATCACGCTCTGATGCGGGCGCCATCAATCTTAGCAGAACAGCTGAGGCGATATTCCGCATCATTGCCTTATCCAGGGAGGCGAGGCAAAAAACAATCTGCTTTGTGACGGGTGTTCCAGGAGCCGGTAAAACGCTGGCCGGTCTCAATATAGCAACCCAATTGCATGATCCCGCCAACGATGAGCACGCTGTATTTCTTTCGGGGAATGGTCCCTTGGTGAAAGTTTTGCGGGAAGCTCTTGTGCGCAATAAGAGGGAAGCTGCTTCTGGTGCGAGTGTTCTGTCCCGGCGAGCAACCGCCGAGCGGGAAGTGGGAAGTTTTATCCAAAATGTCCATAATTTTCGCGACGATGCGCTTGCCACGACAACTCCACCCGTTGAACATGTCGCCATTTTTGATGAGGCGCAGCGCGCTTGGACACTGGGCCAGACCGCCAAGTTTATGAAGCAGAAAAAGAATTGCCCTGATTTTAACATGTCAGAACCGGAATTCCTGATAAGCTGCATGGACCGGCATGAAGATTGGACCACCATTATCTGTCTTATTGGCGGTGGACAGGAAATAAATACCGGCGAAGCCGGGCTGCCTGAATGGTTCGCCGCCATAAAACATCGCTATCCTCACTGGCATATATATCTGTCACCTAATCTCAATGATACTGAGTATACTCGTGGGCAACCACTTTCCCAGTCTGAGGACTTTGCCCATTTGCATGCGGCCGAGCCGGATTTGCATTTGTCGGTTTCCATCCGGTCCTTTAGGTCGGAGAAACTTGCCGGCTTTGTGAAAGCATTATTGGATCAAGATATCTCGGAAGCTTTCAGACTGCATGCTGAGTTGCGTGATGTCTACCCGATTGTCATAACACGGGATTTAAACATGGCTAAGCAGTGGTTGCGCTGCAAAGCTCGTGGAAGTGAACGCTATGGTATCATCACATCATCGGATGCCATGCGCCTGCGGCCATATGGGATAAATTTGAAGGCAGGCATAGATACGGTTAATTGGTTCCTTAATTGCAAGGACGATGTCAGGTCTTCCTATTTTCTTGAAGACGTTGCTACTGAATTTGATGTGCAGGGTCTTGAACTTGACTGGACTTGTGTCGCCTGGGATGCTGATTTCCATCATGGCGTGCAGGACTGGGAATATATGTCTTTCCGAGGGACGCAGTGGACTAGAATGAATGATGCGGACCGCAGACTATACCGCAAAAATGCTTATCGCGTTTTGCTGACCCGCGCGCGCCAGGGCATGGTTTTATTTATTCCTCATGGGTCAAATGACGATACTACGCGTCTCACTTCATTTTATGATGGGACATATAACTATCTTAGGGATATTGGTTTGCAGGAATTGGTGTAGACATTGAATTGAATCTAATTTTGAACATAAAACCGCCGCCCGGAAGAGGGGCGGCGGTTTTGTTATAGTGTTCCGGGGTATTACGGTTCTTCCCGTGTATACCAGCGGTTACGGTAGCCCGTCATGTCCAGCGTGAAATATCTTGCCTTGAACTGCTCCAGCGCGCTGCGGTACTGGCTGAGCACCACAATAGCCGTTCCAATATTTAGCGGCGCGTCGTCGAACTGGTGGAGAAACGCGGACGAAGGCTCCAGCGCCAGCACCTCGCGTATAGCGTCCATAAGCTTGCCTGCGGTCTTGAGTTTTAACGATTCCAGCGGCAGTGCGGGGTCTTTGCACTCAAGTTCCTTTAGTTCCTTCCACAAAGCCTCAAACAGGCCGCAAAGCGCCTCGTAGCGGTCCACCATGGCCTGTGTCGGCAGAAGTCCTGCTTCCTTTGGACGTCGCATCTGGTTCTCCGAATATTTTAGCGTTGCAAAAGCCGCGCATTGCTGCGCGGCGGGTACGCCTACATAGGATAGCCGCAATTATGGCGGTTGTCAAGGCTTTCTCAGTCGAAAAAGAAGTCTTCCACCGCTTCCATAAAGGTGCGGCCGCGCGGTTTGTCCGCGGCGCGCAGGGCCGCGTCCTTAAGCTCCTGCAACCGCCATTGCAACTGCACCGAGGTGTCTAATTTTACCAGTTCTTCCATCACCTGCACGGCTTTGGCGAATTCCTTGCGCAAGGCGTAGAGTTCGGCCAGTTCGTGGCGCAACGCGAGGTTTTGCGGATACTGGCGTATCTGCGCAAGACAGCGGGCTGTGTCGGCGTCGTCCTCGCGCGCGCCGGTGACGGCTTTTTTTAGATGCGCTAGCAGCCCCGGCCCGGAGGATTTGGGCTTCATCGCAGCCTCTTCCAGCTCTTTGAGGCGCCATTCGTTGGGTACATTTTTCTCAAGCTCCGCCAGCGCGCGCATTTCGATGGCGGCTTTTGCGAACTCTCCGCGCGCGACAAGAATGTCTACAATCCTGTGGCGCGGGTATACGCTGCCCGGGTCTTTGTCCAGCGCGGCGCGGCAGTTGCGCAGCACCTGCTCCTGCGACGAGTGATATTCCTCGGCGCGTCTGCGGCAATGCGATTCGTGCAGCAGAAAATATAAAAACAAAACCAGCAGCATCGCCAGATGCGCTTTGAACATCCCGTCGGGGTGCGCCGCGCCGAGGGTGGAGGAGAGCAGGAAGGTCATGCCGAAAATGAGCGTGCCCGGCAGAAAACTGGCGGAACCGTCGACACGCTCGAGGTGATAGACTTTTTCGCGGCGTTCTATTATCCAGGCAAGGGCGATTGCGTAGAATGCGGAAAAAATGAACGAGTAGGCGCTGAAAAACAATACTGTAGCTATAAGAAGCATGGGCTACATCTTGAAATCCTCGCCCAGATAGAACTTGCGGGCGTCCGGATTATTCAGCAGCACGTCGCGCGAGCCTTCTATGAGGATGCGTCCGTCGTGGATGAGATAGGCGCGCTCGGTCAGGTCCAGCGTTTCGCGCACGTTGTGGTCCGTTATAAGTACGCCGAGCCCCTTGTCTCGCAACTGGAAAATGATGCGCTTTAAGTCGCTTACGGTTATAGGGTCTATGCCGACGAAAGGCTCGTCGAGCAGTATTATGTGCGGGTTGTTTATCATCGCGCGGGCGACTTCCAGCCGGCGCTTTTCTCCGCCGGACATCGTCCACGCCTGCTGCTTGCGCAGCTTCCAGAGGCCGAATTCCTCAAGCAAAGCCTGCACCTTTTTTTGCTGCTCGGCGCGGGAGGGGAGTATGCGCTCCAGCACGGCAAGCAGATTGTTTTCTACGCTCAGTCCCCGGAAAATTGTCGGCTCCTGCGCCAGATAGCCTATGCCGCGCCGCGCGCGTTCGTACATCGGCAGCTTCGAAATGTCCGTATCGTCTATGAAAATCTGCCCGCCGTCCGGACGGATGAAGCCGACCAGCATGTAAAAAGTGGTGGTTTTGCCCGCGCCGTTGGGGCCCAGCAGGCCGCATATCTCGCCGGAGCGGATGTGTATATCGATGCCCTTTACTACTTTGCGGTCGCCGTAGTTTTTTTCAATGCTCTGCGCTCTCAGTTCCATTTTCCAGTGAACTCCCTGATGTGGTTCTAAGCCAGCCGCGCACGCCGCCGTTCACGTTGAAATCAGTGAAGAAGCCTGATGCCGCGGCGGAATCGCCGTTGACGGCGAACTCATAATCCTGCGAGCGGCCGGTTATAAGCGGCCTGCCCTGCATGTCGAAAAGGGTGGATTTGTAATCATAAACAGCCGTGTCGCAGCGCGCGGTGGAAGAGCTGCCTACTATGCTTACGTCGCCGGTAAGCGTTACAAGCTCGCTCCTGCCGGCGAAAAAAGCCGTATCGGAAAGCGTGTGCCACGCCCCGTGCGCCGGGTCGTCCTGGTAAAGCCGCACCTTCTCGCCCTGTTTGGGATAGAGTTTGGCGGAATTGTCCTGCATGAAATATTGCGCGTTATCGGCATAGGAGCGTGAAATTGAGCCGTCTTTCCAGTACCGTATGCCTTCTATGTTGCCGTGCAGCGTTACTATGCCCACCAGACGCTGGTAAAGCCCCCAGTCCGATTTCACCCGGTACTGCGGATTGCGGTAGAAAACATGGCCGGTGAATTCTTCTTCGCCCTTGAGCCTGCGCATGTCCCAGGTGTCGCTCTGCACGACTCCGCCTATCATCGCCGGATAGACGGGTTTCTTCTTGGCTTTTCCATTTTTTTTCGCGGCGGGCGCGTCTGCCGCCGCCGCGAACGCGGCGCACAGCAGTACGGCGGAAAATACGGAGAAAAAATTTTTCATTGTCCCAGTTTGGTGCGCTGATGTTTCAGCACTATTTCCGAAAGGTCCGGCTTCGCCTCCAGACCCACGCCGTCCGCCACGGTGCCGCCCTGCGTGAGCCTGACTTTCGCGTCCGTCCAGACAAGCGCCCTGTCCGGCGAGTAATTCAGCGCTTCCGTCCT
>Ga0326728_10020027_pt1 | contig 12853 bp, 13 predicted proteins | sample MB3enrmetagenome_FD_207602 | JGI IMG/M metagenome (GOLD analysis project Ga0326728, IMG submission 207602) | Lab enriched peat soil microbial communities from McLean, Ithaca, NY, United States - MB31MN | ecosystem: Environmental > Terrestrial > Soil > Wetlands > Peat | place: USA: New York...
CCCAGAGCATGGCCTGGCTCACGGTCATGTCGAGGAAGTCCTCCCAGCCCGCCTCCACCTTCTCGGGAGTGTCGAGGACCTTCTCGGTATGCATCAGGATCGGACCCCGTCCTTCCCGGATCTCCTCCATCATCAGGTGGTTGCGCAGGCAGGTCGGCATCGGCTTCGCATCGGCGTAGTCTCCGACCAGGGCGCGCAGCTTCTCGCGGTTGTCCTCGTACCGCTGTCCCAGCCGGTTGGTCGCGTAGGACTTGAGGTACAGGAACCACGTGCCGACGGGTCCATAGCCGTCCTTGAAGCGGGTCGGGATCAAGCGGACCTCCATCTGGACCATCTTGGCGCCGGTCGGAATCACGAGACCGTACGCGGACCCCGAGCTCCAGGGGGAGTACCACGTCCGTCCCCACCCTTCTCCTACCGACTTGGGTCGGAAGACGTGGGTCGCCCCGCCGGCGGAAACGATCACGGCCTTGCTCCGGAAGACGAGCAGGGACCCGTCTCGCCCGTCGAACCCGATCGCGCCCGCGATCCGGTTGGGGTCCTGCCGGTCCATGAGGAGATGGGTGATGACCGCGCGATTCACGACCTCGCTCGCGGCCTTCTTGGCGGCCTCGGCGACGATCGGCTTGTAGCTCTCACCGTTGATCAGGACCTGCCACCGACCTTCGCGGGTGTACCTTCCCGTTTTCTTGTCCTTCACGATGGGAAGGCCCCACTCTTCCATGAGACGGACCGATGGGTCCACGTGCCGTGCGACGTCGTAGTCCAGGTCTTCGCGGACCAGTCCCATCATGTCGCCCCGGGCGTACTTGACGAAGTCCTCGACGGTGTTCTCTCCCTCTCGCGAGCCGATGTAGGTGTTGATCGCCGAGAGCCCTTGGGCCACGGCCCCGCTGCGGTCGATGTTCCCCTTCTCCGCGATGATGATCTTGAGGTTCTTCCCCCAGTACCGAGCCTCGTAGGCGGCGCCACAGCCGGCCATCCCGCCGCCAATGACCAGAATGTCCGAGTCGAACCTCTTGACGTTCATGCGGACCCCTTCGTCCCTTGGGTCCCGGCAGCGTGCGCCTTCCCGCCCGGGGCGCGGGCTCCGAGATCCTCCTCACCCTCACCGCTCAACAGCTCCGAGCCCAAGTTCGGGTCGGAGAGGTCCGGCCCCTGTGGGACCCGAATGGAGTCCCAGGGCGTCGTACGGAACACGAACTCGAAGCTCTTCGTGGTCTTCTGGTCACGGTACTTGATCTCCCACTGGATCCGATTCGTCTTCTCGTCCCGGAGGACCGAGATCTCCGACAGGAGGGGGGAGATGTCGGCGTAGGGTCGCATGCTGATGGCGTGCTCGGGGCAGACCTTGACGCAGGAGAAGCACTCCCAGCACATATCCGGCTCGAGGTTGTACGAGAAGTTGGTGACTTTGTTGATGAACATGATATCGCTCGGGCAGACCTCCATGCACTTTCCGTTGTTCTTGCACAGCTTCGGGTTCACGTACGTCGGCATGTGTTCACTCCTTCCACGAGCGCAGCGTTCCTTCGGACCGAGGGATGCGAGCATCCCCAGGCCCCGACGAACCGACCGGGTCGCGGCGAGGCAAGCTCCGGAATTCGGTCCTAGTCCGGTCTGAGCCCGGGCTGGGCGTCGGTCCAACCGCTCTCGTGGGCCCGCGATTTTCGCTCTCGGATATACAAGGTTAGTGAATTCGAGTGGACGGCTGTTCCGCCGGGTCCGGATCGGCCATCTTGTGCTGGGGTTCGTTAGGGCTATCCCAAGTCGCAGCGGGCCGCCGGGTAGTGGGTCCGCAGCCGACCGAGCTTGGAGGACCTAAGTGGCGCGAGAACGGCGGTCACTTCCTGCGGAAGGAGCCCCGTAGACCGCCTGTTCGTCGGAGCTGGAGCCGGAAGGGGCGTCCCCCCGGGAGTGGTTCGCCCCACGACCCTAAGAGCCCGCTTGCCATCGGGCCTTCAAGCACGGTCCGTGCAATCCTGACCATGGCTTCCTCATCCGACCCACCGGCCAAGAGAGCGGCGTTCCTGTCGACCGTGGCGGTGGGGGACGCTCCGAGGCTCGACACGATGTTCGGCTACGCCCTCGTGGCCCGGGCGATGCGCTACGAGATGAAGATACTCCTCGCGCTCGACTCTGCTCTGGTCGCCAAGCGACAGGTCTTCGAGAGGCTCGACCGGATTACCCAATGTCTGGCCGCCGGGGTTCAACTAGAGGTCTGCCAGGCCTCGGCGCAGACCTTCAACATCCGCCCGGAGGACCTGATACCGGGAGTAAAGATCACGGGGATCGCGACCTTCTTCGCCTACGCAGAGGACGCGGTCATCAACTTCAGCTGGAGCTAAGCTCTCCACGCTCGATCCCGACCCGTGGGGGTTCGAAACCGCGCGGAAGAGGAGGGAAGCACGCGGACGAACCCACGGAGGGTCCGTGGTCCTGACGTGCCGTTCCTAGACGCACCCAGTGGGCTTCGGGGCTCCGGCGACCTTGCACGCCCCGTGCGCCGGTCCGTCCACGAACAGCTCGTACAGGTGCTCGAGCGATATCCCGGTGGTCTTCGTTACCATCTTGATGGGCGGGCACACGCCGTACGTCTCCCAGTACTGGCGGAGATAGCGAACCAGCTTCCAGTGCTCCTCCCCCAGGCCCTTCATTCCGAGGAGGTTGCCCGCCATCCATAGGGCGACGCTGTCGTTCCAGCTCTCCGGGTTCTGCAAGAACCCGTCCTCATCGAGCAGCACCTTCGTTCCGGAGACCTCGTACTCCCCCGGCACCTTCACGCCCATCGTGCCTCCCACTCGGTCATCTCGGGTGTTCGACCTGTGGCTCCCGAGCTGTCCGGATGAGGATACAACGGTTCCGTCGTGTGAAGTTGAGCCGCTACGCCGCGCGATAGAGGGAATCTCCCGCAAACGGTCGTAACAATAGATAGCCTGATGGCATTCCCCATCCTCCGCACGACGACATGCTGGTGGACCTGATCGTCCGAGGCAAGGCCGTGGTGGTGGTGGGCGGGGGAGAACCCGCCCGCTCCCGTGCGAAGATGTTGGCCAAGGAAGGGGCCAACGTGACCCTGCTTTCGGGTCCCGGCCGAAGGAACGGGGAGTCGAAGCGAAAGAAGGGAGGGACGCGGCGTCCCTCGGGAACGGTCGAGCTCGTACGGAGGGTTCGACCCGTGCTCGTGCTCTTCACGGTCCCGGGCGAGCTTCCGGACCCCGCGCTCCTGCGAGCGGCCCGCTCGGTGGGCGCCCTGGTCCACGTGTACGACGCGCCGGCGCTCTCCGACTTCACGATGCCGTCGATCGGGACCGCCGGGGCGATCCGCGTGGCGGTCTCTACCGCCGGGCAGAGCCCCGCGATGGCCGCTCTCCTGCGTCGTCGGATCGAACGAGGGATCCGACCCGCAGACGTCGCCATGGTACGACTCCAAGGCCGACTGCGGGCCACGATCTTGCGGTCCCTGCCGACCCACGAGGCCCGCAAGACGCTGATCTACCGCATCCTTCGGAACCGAGAGGTCGGGAAACTCCTCCGGGCCGGCCGGTTCGAGGAGGCGGTCGCCCTCGCCCGTACGGTCATTCGCTCGTCCGCAAGCGCGGAACGAGCGGCCGTGGGAAAGGGCTAGCGATGGCTCGAGGCCAGGTGTACCTCGTGGGGGCTGGGCCCGGGGATCCTGGGCTTCTGACGATACGGGCCCGGCAGGTGCTCGAGCTCGCGGACGTCGTCCTCTACGATGGGCTCGTGGGCCGTGGGCTCCTCCAGCTGATCCCGCGGAGAGTGCGAAAACTGCGGGTAGCTAAGGGGCCGCGCAGCCGGAACGGCGTTCCTCAGTCCACGATCAACGAAATCCTCGTCAGGGAGGCGAAGGCGGGACGGCAGGTCGTCCGACTGAAGGGCGGCGATGCCCTGCTCTTCTCCCGGGGCGGGGAGGAGGCCGAGATGCTGCGCGAGCACCGCGTCCCGTTCGAGGTCGTCCCGGGTATCAGTTCGGCGCTGGCGGCCCCGACGTACGCCGGCATTCCGGTCACCGACCGACGCTATTCCTCCTCGGTGGCCCTGGTGACCGGGCACGAGAGCTCCAACAAGCCCGACCGCTCCGTCCACTTCGATCGTCTGGCCCGGAGCGTCGATACCCTCGTCATCCTGATGGGGGTCGCTTCGTGGGGGAGCATCGCGAAGGAGCTCTTGGATGCGGGAATAGACCCGGACACGCCGGTGGCCGCCATCCGATGGGCGACGACTCGCCAGCAGCGGACCGAACTCTTCACGCTCGGAGAGTCCCAGCGTCCCTCGGTTCGGGCCCGGCTGCGGTCCCCGAGCGTGATGGTCGTGGGTCGCACGGTGGCCCTCGCTCCACGGCTCCGATGGGTTCGAGGCGAGCGCCGCTCCGCTTCCCGGCGCTTCCTGCAAGTGGCCGCACGCTCGCGGCTGGAACCCGCGAACGACCGAGTGGAGCCTAAGCCTCCCGAAACCCCCCGACACGCGGCGACGAGGCGGCGGCTCCGCGCTCCCTCGAAGCGCTCGGCCTCGCGGACCCACCGCCGGCGCCGAACGGCGGGGCACGCCGCCGATACGAGTTGAGGGGTGGTGATTTGGGGACCCCCAAGGCCCGCTCCGTCATGACCGAGCCGGCCTCAGGCCCCTCGGGGTCGGAGAAGCCGTCGGTCCTGGTCATCCCCCGCCTCGTCGTCTCCTCCACCAAGGGCAAAGGCGGCAAGACGCTCGCCACGATGGCGATCCTCTCCGCCCTTTCCCGACAGGGGCTCAAGGTCTGCGCGTTCAAGAACGGACCGGATTTCATCGACCCCTCGTACCATCGAGCGGTGCTCGGCAATCCGAGCCGCAACCTCGATTACGTGCTGATGGGCCCGGCGGTCGTTGAGCGGTTCTACCGATACTCCCTCGGCTACGACATCGCTGTCGTGGAAGGCAACCATGGCCTCTACGACAGCATGGACGGACGGACCGAGGTCGGCAGCACGGCCCAGATGGCGAAGCTCCTCGGAGCCCCCGTGGTCGTGGTCCTCGACGGCGAGCGGCTGAACCGCACCGTCGGCGCCCTCGTCCGCGGCCTCACCCAGTTCGACCCCGACGTCCACCTTCGAGGAGCGATACTGACGAACGTGGTGCCGCGACAGTTCGACCGGTTGACCGCCATCGTCGAGGCCGAGGGTCTCCCGGTGGTCGGCATCATTCCGAGGAGCGAGGAGGTCGCCCGATGGATGGAGTACCGGCACCTGGGCCTCACGCCGGCGGAGGAACGGGCGAACGGAGGGCTCGTCGACCTCGTGCGCGAACAGCTCGGTCCCCGGATCGATGCCGCTCGATTGCTGCGCATCGCCCGCGAAGGGTCCGAGCCGCTGCCCCTCCGGGTGCCGGAGGCCCGTCCGCCGGAGACGACCGGGACCGCTCGGATCGGAGTGTTCGGAGGCCGTCCCTTCACGTTCTACTATCCGGAGATGCTGGAGCGGGCGAGCCAGCTCGGAACCGTCGTGTTCGTCGACCCCGAGACGGACACGACGCTCCCGCCGCTCGACCTGCTCCTCATCGGAGGGGGGTTCCCCGAGGTGTACGCCGACACGTTGGAGCGGAATCGGTCCCTTCGCTCCGCGGTCCGTCAGTTCGCGGAACGGGGCGGGAGGGTCTATGCGGAGTGTGGAGGTCTCATGTACCTCACCGACTCCATCGTCACCTCGGAGGGCGAATACGAGATGGCCGGGGTCATCGAGGCCGTGACGGTCCACTCGAAGCGTCCCGCGGCGCATGGCTACGCGACGGCGCGGGTGCTGCGGGACATTCCCATCGCCCGTGCGGGAACCGTCCTTCAGGGCCACGAGTTCCACTACTCGCGCGTCGTTCTGCGAAGGAAGTACGAGCTCTCGTTGACGTACGATATGGGCCAGGGACTATCGGACAAGCGCGACGGCATCCATGTCAACAACGTCTATGCCCACTATCTTCACCTTCATCCGGCGACCTACGACGTTCTCTCGGCCCTCCTTCCGTCCGGCTAAGGCGTGCCGTTCCCCAGTTCCATGACGAAGCGGTTTCGAGTCGGAACCCGGCGGAGTCCCCTGGCACGCGCCCAGACCGCCTTGGTGCTCGCCCAACTTGCCCGGGCCGCGCCGGGTGTGAGGTTCGACACCGTTGCGGTGAATACGAGCGGCGACCGCGACCGGTCCAACGGGACCTCCCCGGATTTCACGGACACGATCGACCGCGCGCTGCTCCGGGGGGACATCGACCTCGCCGTGCACAGCGCGAAGGACCTACCGGTCGAGCTCGACCGCCGACTGGACCTGCTGGCGTGCCCGCGTCGCGCCGACCCCCGCGATTGTCTCGTCGTCGCTCGCCAGCATCGAGCCTCCTCACTTCCTCGCGGCGCCCGGGTCGGCTCGAGCAGCCTCCGACGCCGGGCCCAACTGCTGCACTGGAGGCCGGACCTCCGCGTGGTCGAGGTTCGTGGGAACGTCGACACCCGCATCGGTCTCGTCCGATCCGGTGCGATCGACGCCGCCATCCTCGCCGTGGCCGGGCTATCCCGTCTCGGGCGGGTGGCTGAGATCGACCGCATTCTCCCCGCCGCGACGTTCCTGCCGGCGCCGGCCCAGGGAGCTCTCGCGGTCGTCGTCCGGGCCGATGACACCGCCGTCGCCTCGTTCGTTCGTCGGGTCGACCACACGGCGACCCACGCCTGCGTCACCGCGGAACGTACGTTCGCTGCCGCGCTGGGCGGCGATTGCTGGGTGCCTCTCGGCGCCCTCGCGACCCTCCGGGAGCGGACGGTATCCCTGGTGGGGGAGGTGTTGACGCCGGACGGGCGCAGGCGCCTTCGGCGGCATCGGAGCGGACCGGCGTCCCGCGCCGAAGACATCGGGTCGCGGCTCGGTGCGGCGATGCTCGATGAGGGAGCGCTCGACCTCGTGCCTCCCCATCGTCCGTAGGGGTCCCATGACCTCGCGCTCTCCTCCCACGGTGGTGGTCCTCTCCGCTCCCGACGCCCTCGAAGGGATCGACCCCCTCCTCCGTCGCGCGGGGGCTCGGGTGGTCCGCCTCACGTCGCTGGAAGCCCGACCGGTCGACCCCGCGCTCTGGCTGGAACGCCTCGTTCGGCTTCCGAAGCCGGACACCGTGGTCATGACGAGCCGGACCGCCGTGGGGGCTGGGGTCCGGCCCTGGCGTCGGGCTTCGGGTCCCTTCCCTACGTCGCTCGAGTTCTGGGCGGTCGGCCCGGGGACCGTCCAGGCTCTCCGACAGGCCGGCATACGCCGGGTACATCGTCCTCGGACCGTCGGTGCGATGGCGGTGGCGGAGGCCTTCGGTCGAAGGCCCTCTCGGAGGGTCGTCTACCTTCGGTCCGACCTCGCTGGACCCGGTCTGGCCCGCGTTCTCCGAGGCCAGGGGCACAGGGTCGTCGACCTGGTGGTCTATCGCCTCGAAGCGCCTCTCCCGCTTTCGGTCCGGGCCCGCCACCAACTCTCCACGGCGGACCTCCTGGTCGTGACGAGCCCATCGGGCCTATCGTACCTGCGGCGACGGTTGGATCGCATGACGTTCACTCGGCTGGCCCGGACCACCCCGGTGGTGGTCCTCGGGGAGCGTTCTCGGCGGGCCGCTCGTGCCCACGGGTTCCGTCGCACCTCGGTCGCGCCGTCGACCACCGCACAACGATTTACCCTTCATCTGCTCCGGGAGATCCAAAATGCCCGGACGTAGGAAACCGGCGTCCCGCGCACCCCCGGCCCCCGCCCCAGCTCTGCCGGTCCGCCTCCGCCGCCTTCGTCGGACAGCCGGCCTGCGGGACTGGGTCGCGGAGACCTCGGTCGAGCTCCGTCGGCTGGTCTATCCCCTTTTCGTACGACCGGGTCGTGGCGGTCCCGAGCCGATCCCTTCGATGCCGGGCGTCGATCGCTACACGGTCCGCGACCTCGGCCCCCTCGCGCACCAGCTCGAGGAGGAAGGGATCCGTTCGGTGCTCCTGTTCGGTGTCGCTCGAACGAAGGACGCCGAGGGGAGCGACGCCTGGGCTCCCGACGGCCTCGTCCCCGAGGCCGTGCGGGCGATCAAACGCACCGCGCCGGGGCTCGTGGTCGTGACCGATGTCTGTCTGTGCGCGTACACCTCGCACGGCCACTGTGGCGTCGTCCGGGGCGCTACGGTCGTGAACGACCCGTCGTGCGAGCGGCTCGGCCGGGTAGCGGTCGCCCACGCGCACGCCGGCGCCGACGTGGTCGCCCCGAGCGCGATGATGGACGGGCAGGTCGCGTGGATCCGGGCCGCGCTCGACGACGCCGGGCACGAGGAGACCGCGATCCTGGCCTATTCCTCCAAGCATGCGTCCGCCTTCTACGGACCGTTCCGCGATGCGGAGCAATCGACGCCGGCGTTCGGCGACCGGCGTGGCTACCAGATGGACTTTCGCAACGCGCGTGAGGCCCTCCACGAGATGGAACGTGACGCCGCCGAGGGTGCAGACCTCCTGATGGTGAAACCTGCCCTGACGAGCCTCGACCTCCTCGCCCGGGCCCGGGAGCGGTTTCTGCTGCCGCTCGCCGCGTACCAGGTGAGCGGCGAGTACGCCACGATCAAGGCGGCGGTCGCGCGCGGGGTCGTGGAAGAACGGGCGGCCGTCGAGGAGACGCTCTGCGCCATCCGGCGCGCGGGCGCGGACCTTATAATCACGTACTTCGCCCGGGATTACGCGCGCTGGTCGCGCGAGAGGCGCTGACGGTGAAGGTGCCTCGGTCCGCAGTCAGGAGGTAGAGATCCGATGGGCGCCGACGAGATGAGAAGGCTCAAGGTGGACAAGGTCGCGGACGCTCGCGACATCCCTTGCCCGGGCCCCCTCCTTGAGGCCCAGCGGGCGATGGAAAACGTCCCGATGGCCGGGGTCATCGAAGTGATCTCGTCCGACATCGCCACGTCGTTGGACATACCGGTCTGGGCCGAGAAGGCCGGGCACCAGTACCTCGGAATGATCACGGAACCGGGGATCTGGCGGCTCTACGTAAGGCGGGGTAGGTGAGGGTCTCGCCTTCCGCGCCTCGGCGTTCGGCGAGCCGAGTGGGACGATCACGGTGATGAGGTCGAGGGACCGACCCTCCTGAGAACCGGTCGGCCCAGCGGGTCATCGCCTTCGAAGACCGATTGAACTATCTAGGCTCCTCCCCTTCGAGGGGTCGCGTTGGGTCATCCATGGCAGCCGTGAGCACGCCGTTCCGATGGGCCGAGTCCGACATCCGGGAGATCGAGGCGAACTACCTCGACGAACGGTCGAGCCTCTGGATGTACCAATCCCTCGCCGCTGCCGACCGCATCCCGGCCCGAGCGGCGCTGCTGCGCGATCTCGCTGGGTTCGAGGAACGTCATGCGGCGCTGTGGGCGGGGCTTCTCAAGAAGCTCGGTCGGCCTCTCCCGAGCGAGACCCGTCTCCTCGAGCACCGCATCCTGGTCGGCATGGCCCGGCTCCTCGGAGTGGGGCCGGTCCTTCCGATCGTTCATCGAGGAGAGGTCGACGGGGTCGAGAAGTACCGGGACCAGGCCCGCCGGTGGCAGGATTCGGATGCGGCGGTGGCGTTCCGGACCATCCTTCCCGATGAGGTCGCTCACGAGATCGAGACCTCGGGCGCCGCCAAGGAGGCGGGGTCGAAGACGAGCGGTTCGCTCCGGAGCCTCCTCCTGGGGGCGATCGACGGGTTCGCCAGCATCGTGGCGCTCTCCGCCGGGGTCGCCGGGGCCACGGGCATGAACAAGCCCGTGCTGATCGCGGGCGCGGCCTCCGTGGTCGCGGGGGCGCTCTCGATGGCCGCATCCGAGTACGTCTCGGTCAAGGCCGAGCGCGACGCCCGGGCCGCGCAGACGAGGATGGAGGAGGAAGCGGCCTCGGTGGCACCCGACACCAAGCGCGACCAGCTCATCCACGCTTACGAAGCGAAGGGCCTCTCCCCGGACGAGGCGACGAAGGTCGCGACGCGCCTGCAGGCGGACCCCAAGCGGTTCCTCGACGCCCTGGTCTCCGAACGGTACGGGACCGGGGCGGAGGAGGACGAGCGGCCCGGACGGCAGGGGCTGCTGACCGGGATATCGTTCGCGCTGGCCGGCGCCGTCCCGCTCGTTCCCTACCTGATCCTCGGGGTCGAGGCGGCGGTCATCGCTTCGATCGTGGTGACGGCCGTCGCGCTCTTCCTGGCCGGGCTGTTCCGCGCGCTCTCCTCGTTGCACCCGTTCCTAAGGAGCGGGCTCGAGATGGTCGCTGTCGGCATGGGGGCGGCCGCTGGGACGTTCCTGATCGGCCTCCTCGTCGGCGGTACCGTGGGATAGATCCCGCCCGCTCTCCCTCGCTGACGGGTGAACGCCGCCACGACGATAGCGGGACGCCGCTCGGTCGGACACAGCCCGGCTTGCAGGAACGGGGCCCGCCCTCCTGGCGGCGGCCTGCGGTGATTCGCACCGGGTCTTTACCCTCCGGAGGGCTGTCCCCCACCGGGTCCCGCTCGTATGGTTGCGGCTCAGGGCAGGGTCCTTGCGGACCGTCGGCTCCGCCTTCGGTGGTGGGTCGGAGCGGCGTTAACCGTGGCCGGGGCCGCCCTGGTGACCGGAGGCGCGGTGGCGCTCTCCTATCAGTCCTACGAGATCACCGCGCCATCGTCGTCCGGGCTCGGCGGCCTAGGTGGGGCTCGGCTGACCTTCTCCAGTTCGCCGAATCCCCTCTTGGCGTTCTGGGTCGCCCTCGGGTTCGTGCCGTTGCTCGCCATCGTCGTGCGCCGAGCCGGGTGGCCTGCGTTCGGATTGTCGGTGTTCCTAGCCGCCCAGGTGGAGTGGTACGCGCTCTCCATCCTCCCGCTCGTCCCGCCGTACACGGCGATCTTCGGGTGGTGCTGGGTGGTGTTCGCCGGGGCCTGCCTCAACTGCGCCGGCTCCCTGCTGCTGCGCCGGGGCAGGGGCCGCACGCAGGTTCCCGTAAAGGTCGCGGTACGTTCGAGGGGCCGGACCCCCTCCTCCCCCGGGGAGAACCGTCATCGGCCAGCCTAGGAGAGGGGCGCCAACGCGAATCCTACGGTCCACGTTCGTCGTGAAGACCCGCCGGCCCGGCGGAAGCGGGACCGACGCCGCGGGAAGCGTCGATAGCCGCGAGGCCGAGGAGCTTGGCCAGGTCGAGGAACTGGGACGCCAGGTCCGGGTGCAGGTCGACGAAGCCGAGCTTCGCGGCGGTCGCGTAGGCGAGCCGGGCGCCTTCCAGGTCCCTTACCTTGTACCGCAGACGCGCTAGGTAGAACGCCGCTTCCGCCTCATCGGGTGGGAGCTTCAGTCGGCGGCACGTCTCGACGGCCTGCTCGAACGAACGTTCGGCCTCGTCCCACAGGCCGCGACGTTCGGCGATCAAGCCCCGGTTCATCCGTACCCATCCGCGTCCGAGCTCGTCGTACTTGTGAACGAGCAGGCGGTCCACCTGCTCGTTGTCGCGCTGCGCATCTTCGAGCTGTCCCAGGGCCAGGAGCAGACGGACGCGTGAGAGGAGGGCGCGCGCCGCGCCACGCGTGTCATGAACTTGGTCGGCCACTTCGGCCGCCTTTTCGAGGTAGCCGAGTCCGTCCTGCGGACGGGTCTCGCCGAGCGTGACGCCGAGGTTGTGGTATGCGCGCGAGAGCTCGACCTTATTGCCCGAGCGAAGGAGAAGCTCGACGGCGCGCTCGTAGCACGCGATCGCGATCTCCCGGACGTCGGGGCCGAGCGCCCCGAACGTATTGCCCATGTCAATGGAGAGGCCACCCAGCAGCCGCGGATCCCCCGTCGTTCCCACGAGGTCCATCGCCCGCAGATACTCCCCGAGCGCCTCCCGATACGCCCCCCGCCGGAACGCGACGCGCCCGAGAAGTCGGTGTGCCTGGCCTTCCCCGGGTCGGTCGCCGGCCTTCTCGAAGAGGCGCAACGCCTCCGAGCCCCGCACGACGGCCATGTCGAACTCAAGGTTCTCCCGGGCGACCTCGGCGCGGGAGAGGAGGAGACGGGCTTGCACTCGGGGGAGTGGGTCCGCATGGCGTTCGAGGGCCTCGGTGTAGCGCAGGTCCGCGCCGCGGTAGTTGCCGAGGGAGAGGTCGAGGTCCCCCAGGGCCTCCGCCACCTCCGCCTGCTCTTCTCGGTGGTCTCCCGGGAGGGAGGCCAGGTCGAGGAGGACGCGTTCCAAGTGGGTCGCGGCGACCTCGGGTTCGCCGGCCGCCCGCGCCGCCTCGGCGGCGCGGCGGTTGTATTCGTACGACTTCGCGGGCACCTTCCCGAGGAAGTAGTGCCGCCCGAGCTCCGTGAGGACCGGGAGGGTGGGGTTGGGGTTCAACCGCTCGAGCACCTCGGCGACCTTCCGGTGGAGGACCCGAAGACGGCTCTCCGTGAGGGACCGGTAGATGCGCGCCCGGAACCCCTCGTCCACGAACGCGAACCGCTCTCCACCCGACCGTTCCACCAGCACCGCCTGGTGGACAAGCCGCTCGACCTCCTCGGCGAGCACCTCCTCCTCGGTTCCCAGGGCCGCGAGCAGGAGCGAAAAGTCGAACTCCGAACCAATGGCGCTCGCGTAGGCGAGGGTTCGATGTTGCTCAGCGGTAAGTCCCTCGAACGACGCGTTCCCCGAACGCTTCGGGGGCGGTCTGCCGTCGGAGAGACCGGCCATCAGAGCGTTCGCAGTCGAGGCCGCCCATTAAAGCTCGCTCCCCACGACCGGACGGGGGAGAAGACCGCGGGCCCCCGGCGGAGTTTCGCTCCGACCCGAGAGTGGGCTCGGCCGGATTCGAACCGGCGATCTTCGCTGTGTGAGAGCGACGTCGTAACCGCTGGACCACGAGCCCGACGCCGGAGC
>Ga0326728_10020029_pt1 | contig 12852 bp, 13 predicted proteins | sample MB3enrmetagenome_FD_207602 | JGI IMG/M metagenome (GOLD analysis project Ga0326728, IMG submission 207602) | Lab enriched peat soil microbial communities from McLean, Ithaca, NY, United States - MB31MN | ecosystem: Environmental > Terrestrial > Soil > Wetlands > Peat | place: USA: New York...
GCCTCCCTTGGGGGAGAGGGGCCGGGGGTGAGGGGGTTCGACACATGACAGAACACCAACCTTTATACAGACCGTAACGCCGTTACGATGTTTTCATGCGCGGCCCGCCAAGCGGGGAAAAAGCCGCCCAAAAAGCCCATGAAGACCGCGAAGATCATACCGCTCAGCAGCAACGATGGGGTGACGCGAAAGTTGAACGCCACTTCACTGAAGGTTGCAAAATTGGTGGTCCCTGTGGTCAGGCCGTTGACCGGCAGGGCCAGCACGCAGCCCAGCGCGCCACCCAGCGCCGCGATGAGCACCGACTCGAGGACGAAGGAGAAGAGGATGCTTCCCCGCGAGTAGCCCAGCACCCGCAGCGTGCCGATTTCCTTGGTGCGGCGCGCCACCGCAGCGTACATGGTATTCATGGCTGCGAAGGACGCCCCCACCGCCATCAGGACTGCAATGAACAGTCCCAGAGCTTTGATAGGAGCCGCAAAGCGAGTCTGGCTTTCATAGTACTCGCGCTCGGTTTGAGGTTTCAGGTGCAGGCGGCGGTCGCTTGAGATCTGGTCACGCAGGCTGGCGATGCTGCCCGAGTCGGCTGCGCGCACCATCACGCTGGAATACGATTCACGGTCAAAGTCTGTGGCAAGGTCATTCACATCCGTCCAGATTTCTGAGTCGTAGGCGGTGTTGCCCACATCAAAAATCCCCACCACAGTCCAATAGCCCTTGGCAAATTTGAGTTTGTCGCCGAGGCCGCAGCTCTGAAACCGGCCGGCAATCTTCTTGCTGGCGATGACTTCCCTGAGGCCAGACCTGAAAAAGCGGCCCTCCACGATCTTAAACTCCGGGCGAAGCGTGGGACCCTCCGGGCCCAGGCCGCGAATCGTTACGTTGGACCCTTGTGTCTGGCCGCGGCGTGGAAGGTTGATGAGAATAATCAACTCCGGGGAGACCCACGGCTCTCCCTTATCCGTTTTGGCGATGCCGTGGAGGTACTTGATCACCTGGAGCGAGTCGCGGGAGACGGAACTGGTGGATTCTGATTGTGCTCCTTCCCGCATGATGAGGACGTTCAGGGGTTGTCCTGTAGCTGACAAGGAAGTCTGAAGTCCCTGGGCAAGCGCCATGAGCACCACAAACACGGCGACCGTCAGAGTGATGCTGAAAGCCGTCATGAGCGTAGTAGTCCTGCGGACGATCAGATTGCGCGCGTTGTATTTCAGCGGGATCGCCATAAATCGTTTCCCTTATCAGCCCGTATAACGGAGCGCCTCGGCGATGTTGATCCTCGCCGCCCGGTAGGCCGGCCAGCTCGAGGAGAGGAAGGCCAAGACGACGGAAAGCGCCATACAGAATAGAAAAGTCTCCGGCCTCATCCTCATGTCAGCCCAGACCATTACCCCGATCTTCCTGAGGGCCATCGCATCGTAGAGCAACTTGGCTCCTCCCACCCCAACCAGCGCCCCGCCCACCGTCAGGATCAACGATTCTCCCACGAAAAGAGCCAAAATATGGCGGGAAGTGAATCCCAGGCTGCGCATTACGGCCGCCTCCGTCACTCGTTCCCGGATCGACATCGCCACGGAGTTGGCCACAATGAGCAGCACAGCGAACGTGACAGCGGCGCCGATCATGAGAATGATGCCGCGAACGTTTCCCAGCATGGAGATGAATCCAAGAAGAAAGGTTCCCTCCGCTTCGGTCTTGGTTTCTGAATCAGTATCCCGGAAAGTCTGGTCAATGGCCTGCCCGACTCGCGCGGCGATCTCGGGACGCTCAACCCGAATCCAGTAGAGGCCAACCTGGTTGAATTCTCTCATGGCTTCGTTCAAGTAGTCATAATGAAAATAGAACTGGTCGTCGGGCCCGCCCGTGAACGTTCCGCGCAGGATAAGTTCAGGAGCGATTCCGTAAGGACTCCCCATCAAAGTAATCCGGTCCCCAATTTTCCAGTGGAACTTCTCGATTAACTGACGACCGGCCACCGCCGCCACGCGCTCGCGTTTGAAGGCCTCCAGTTGGTCGGGAGCGATTCGAGCCATATCCAGCACGTCGAACACCGTGTTGGCGTCCATGGCGAAATTCGCGAAGGTGTTGGCGGGGTCTTTCCAATACCCTCCAAACCAGTTCATCGGAGTGACGGCCACCACCCCAGGCACAGCTTTGATTCTCTGCCCGTAACTCGCCGGCATCATAAAGGTGATGCCACTCAGCCGGCGTACCATCATGCGAGGGTTCCTTTCCTCGCCCTCAAAGGGTTTTCCGAGCGCGGCGTAAATAATGGCCAGTGACGATAACAGGAATAGGGAAACGGCCACACTCGAGGCGGTGAGTATGGTCCGGCGCTTGTTGCGGAGCAGGTTTCTCAGTCCTAGTCGCCACATATTCAGTTCACTCCAGCAACCCTATTGCGTCCTGGTCCGAGCGAGGTAAGCCGGCGTGCAAGCACCCACCACACGGAACAAGCATCGCCTGCGAGCCGCCCGCGATGCCCCCCATTTTCAGCCGGAGCGCAAATGATATCGGAGACCTAAACGCTTCTATCATAACACGCGAGTCACGACGAATGGGGTGGGCGGTAAGGATTCAGGAGTCAGGAGTCAGGAAAAGCCTCTGCTGAAACCTGGCACCTGAAACCTGACACCTGAAACCTGAAGCCTGTTCTCGCCCCTCGTCACTCGTCACTTGTCACTGCCCTATTCACCCCGTATACCGGAGCGCATCCGCAATGCTCATGCGGGAAGCACGGTAAGCAGGGACCAGGGTGCTGGACAGGCCGATACCAATGGCCACACTCAGGACCACTCCCACCGTAACCACATCCACCTGGATGTAAATGGGCATGGCTCCCCCAACTCGATATCCCCCGATGAGAGCGAAGACGGTTCCCGCCAGCAGGCAGCCGAGGAGCGCGCCGGCCACGGAGACCGTCAGACCCTCAGCAGCTAGGAGTGCCAACAAATGCTTCGGCTGGAACCCCAGAACTCGTAGGATCGCTAACTCGGCGGTGCGTTCACGGATCGACATCCCCATGGTGTTTGCCACCACGAGCAGAATTGCGAAGACCATGGCCGCCGAAACGCTCAGCACGATCAGCTTGACGTTGCCGATCATGGCCAGGAAGTCGAGCACCCACTGTTGCATGGGTTGCGTGCGTGTTTCCATTTCGCCGTTGCGAAACTGATTGTCGATGGCCTGCATCAGGCGTGGGACGTCTTCCTCCGTCCGGGCACGCACCCAAAAGCCTCCAGGCTTGTCCGGGCGGCCCTGCGCTTCGTTCAAGTAGTCCCAATGGAACCCCAGCAAGGATTCGTCTTCAGCGGTGTAGATGCCGCGCAGCGTCAAATCCAGATCGACGTGGTATCCGGGGCTTCGCAAGTGAATCCGGTCGCCCAGCTTCCAACCGTATTTGAGGGCTGCTCGGCGTCCAGCCAGAGCCGCCGTCTTTTCTCGAATGTAAGCGGCGCGCTGATCCTCAGGCAAATACCAGTCCGTGTAAACCTTGAAAAAAGCGGCGGGATCGCTGGCCAGCGCGAACAGCAAGTCGTCCTGGCCGCCGTATAGGCCGTCCACCATGTTAACGGGCGTCGTGGCCACGACTCCAGGTAGGCGCGCGATGCGCTCACCGTAACTCAGCGGCAAGGGAATCATCAACGAGGTGCGCGACGAAACTATCAGCAGCAGACGAAGCTCGCTGGGCATGAGTGGATTGTCAAAATAACGATAAGTGGCGCAGAACACCGTCAACAGAGTGATCGAGGTGGCGATGCTCAGAAACGTCAGGATCGTCCGGCGACGATTGCGAAGGAGGTTCTTGATGACCAACTGGCTGCGCGTCATGGCTCTCGGTTAATTCTACGCACAAAGCCAGGGGGAAGTTCAGAGGAAAATTAGCCGGAGGGACCTTCTGGCCTTATCCCGTGTAGCGCAAGGCCTCAGCGATGCTCATGCGCGAAGCGCGCAAGGCAGGGAGCGTAGCGCTCACGATCCCCACCCCGGCCGAGATGGCCAGCCCCAGCGCCACGGTTCCGTAGTTCACGCCGAAATCCGCGAGGAAGCCCCCCTGATTCATAACGTAACCCGTGGCAATGTAAAACCCAAAACCTGCGGCCCAACCGAGGAGTCCTCCCAGCAAAGTCACCACCATGCGCGTCACCTTCATCCACGGGCGCGAAGCTGAAGAGCCGGCGAAGAGCATCCAGGTTCCGTATGCTGCCAGCAGCGCGACGCCCAGCGCGTAGAACAAGCCGAACGTTTTGCCCTTCGTTGAGGTGATATGGATGAAGCCATAAGTCGTCTTGGCCCCGACGGCGCCGAGAACACCTCCCAGCAGGGCGATGGCCACCGACTCGCCCACCAGCAAATAAAGGATCGATCTCTGGCGGAAACCCAGGGTCTTCAAAATTGCCACTTCTCCGGTGCGTTCGCGAATGGACATCGCCATGGTGTTTCCCGCCACCAGCAAGATAGTGAAAACCACGGCCAGGCAGATGGCGTTCAACAGCAATTTGATGTTTCCCAGCATGGAAACGAAACTGAGGTTGAAGGCCTTCTCCGTTTCTGTCTTGGTCTCGGCGTCAGTGTTTCGGAACATGCCATCGATCTTCTCGGCCAAGCGAGGAATATCCTCCGCCGTGGCGGCCTTCACATAGAACGACCCCGTGCGCCCCGGGCGGCCCAGGGACTCGTCGAAGTAATCCCAGTGGAAATAAACCGCGCGTTCCACGGAGACGTCTTCGGGGTCGGTATAGACGGCGCGAATGATAAACTCCAAATCCACCGGGTATATCGTTCCCTTTAGAGTTATGCGGTCGTCCAATTTCCAATGGTAGGTTTCCATCAGCTTCTTGCCCACCAGAGCCGCCATGCGCTCTCGCTTCCATGCGGCGAGCTGGTCAGGAGCGATCACGAGTTCGTCGGCGATCTTTTCAAAGTCTTCAACATCGGTGGCAAAGTTCGCGAAGAAGTTGCTGGGGTCGGCATAGTATCCGCCAAACCAATCCATCGACTCGACGTATTTCACCCCCAGCAGGGCCGCGATGCGCTGTTTGTAGGCGACGGGCATGGACTGGGTCAAGCCAGTGGCGCGATGGACCACCATCCGCAGGTTCGAGCTGTTGGACGTGCCGAGTGTTTCAAGGTTGTGCAGCACGGCCTGGAGAGTGCTGACAAGAAAAATGCAAACGGTGATGCTCAGGATGGTCAGTGCCGTCCGGCGTGGGTTCCGGATTGTATTCTTCAAGATGAGCCGGACAATCTTCATCGCGGTTCTCCTGTAGCGCTAGGCGCCAGCTTCATCGCGCGGCGCGAAGAAAAAACTCAACACAGAGCGCACAGAGATCACAGAGAAAAGTACTTCCGCCCGCGCGAGCAGGGAGTACAAGGGTACGGTTCCTTGTTTATTGACCCGCAGTCTTTGCCCGTATCTCTTCTCCGTGACCTCTGTGGTGAAATCCTTCTTGGGTTGCGGCCGAAGGCCGCGCTGTATGACAAATCCCGCCCCAAGCCTTCGCAACGCTCAGGCCATCCTCAGCGGCGCCCACTGTCAATGCGGAAGAAAATTGAAGCGAATCAACCCTGCAAAGACACAATTGTATCATGGAAACCGAGCCTGCGAATTGGGCTGGAGAGTGTGGGGCAATAACAGGTTTTCATTGCCCCGCCGCGGCGGGTAAGTAGTAAGGTCCGCCCCTCGTTGAGGCCTACCAGGAGCCGCAGAAGCTGAGAACGGATGGCGTGGCGCATCGCTAGTCAATCTTGGCGACTTGGGCATAAAGGGCTCACGGCTTACAACTAATATGCTTGTTTTCAACAACATTCCCGCTTTTCAGGGCGTAACTACGTTTGTTTTCATAGAGATTCCTGCTTTGCCTCTGCCTGTATTAAGCCGGCCCTTTGTTTTCATAGACATTCCCGCGTTGTTCGTTCAGTTTTGAAGAATCCTTTTTCTCTTTCTTTTCTGAGAACTGACTGTTTGTCCGCATCAAACCAGAAAGTCTTCCGGGCTTTTCGCCCCGCTTGGGACACCTTCGAGAGCAGACTGGGGGATCGGGGTAGCATAGCAGCCAAGTCTTCCCAGGAAGCCATGACCGCTTTCATGACTTCAACTTACTAATCTAGCCTATCTTCTTCGCCTTGTCAAGAGACAGGGTGTCCGCTAGACGTGCGACACAGAAGTGGGAGTCCTGCCGCTGGTGCATGACATATTTGTGAAAGCTTAGGGCGGCAGCAGCAGGGTGGTCCGGGGAGCCCGCCCAGGCGGGCTTGCGGGCGCGTCCAGCCGTTGGGTTAACTGTTAGGGGGATTCGCCCATGGATGGGCGAGAGGCACTTCCACTTCCTCAACTCGCCAGGCGGCGTAGGCCAGGGCCTCACGCAAATCGTCCTGGTCAGCTTTGCGCTCGACAAACCTAAACACTGGGGATTATGCTGTGTTTGAGATTTCCTCCCCGTCGGACCAGCCGCAAGGCCTCCGGCGGGGTTTTGCTTTTAGGGGATGAGCAATATGCCTGCCGAGCCTCCGGTGAAGCGCGTCGTCGCGTTTGTTGACGGGCAAAACCTTTTTTGCGCCGCCAAGAAGGCATTCGGGTACCGGTTCCCCAACTACGACCCGAAAGCCCTGCCGGAGCGTATCAGTGCAAGTCGTGGTTGGACTCTGTCGCAGACCTTCTTCTATACGGGAATTCCTGACCCTACCGATAACCCGTTCTGGAACCACTTTTGGACAGCCAAGCTGGCAGTGATGGGGATCCGAGGCATTCGAACTTTTTCTCGTTCTCTTCGATACCGCAACCAGACCGTGTAGCTTCCGCACGGCGTCTGCCCACCCTGGATGAAAGGAAATCGCTTGAGTCCATCGCAGCGCCAGCATCGCTTCACCAAATCACCCTGGCACCCGCACCCCGGGGGCTGGACGTCAGAGATACACCCCCTCTCTGCGCAGAGACGGGAAGTATTTTCTCTTGACATCCCCTTTTATAGAACCCGCGAGATTCAAAGCAGCGTGAATCTTTCGTCTCAACTCTCTGGGCCTATGCTTAAACTCCTGGGTCGTCGGTGCCATTTCCGTTTCTTTGCGACCAGAACGCGCCCCTTTGACGAAGCTAATTTCGTTCGCGGGCAGCCCCAGGTCAATTTCTGTGCCCGCCAACAGCGGACCTCTGGGCTTCTCATTCCCTAAGTCACTGATTCCAAGCGTGTTTTTCTTTCAGATTCAATATGTTGACATTTATTTAATTAATGCAAGATTATAGTTGACATTGTCACCTTTAAGGTTTATGCTCTTTCTTCAAGATACGGGGGTGTTGCATGCCTGACGGTGATCGTTTCGAAAGGAAGTTGCGTGGCAAGGGGTGGCGCAGTGTGTATCGGCTCGGATGTTCTAGCGCGCCAATCAGCGCTGTCGCTGACAGAGTGATGGGAGCTGTGTTGCCAACGTTTTCCGGACTGAGTCGATTGAAGGCATATCGAAAATATTCACCGAGTTGCTGGGGGCTCTCGATCCCGTGAGAAGTCCCCTGTTCGCGGATTGGCCGAGTTTCTCTGCATTACAGTAACGACACACACGCCCTGAAAAAGCGGCATAACCCAACGGGAGCTAACAATGAGCCTGCTTTCGGAACAAGTTGATCCACGAAACCTGGGATTGCGTTTGCAAGAAGCACGAAAAGCGACGGGTATGACGCAGCTAGAGGTTGCCGACCATCTCGGAATGGCTCGCACCACCGTCGTCGCAATCGAAAAGGGAGAACGAAAGGTCACCTCGCATGAGGTCGTGCAATTTGCCAAATTATACAAAAGGGCCGTATCTGATTTGGTGAGCAAACGGGTTGTTGCAGAGAGCCTGGTTCCGCAGTTTAGAGCCTCCCAGAAAGAGATAGACGTCAGTTATGATCAGGCAGCAATCGAACTTCAGAACCGTGCGGAGGACTACGTTGAGCTTGAACGAATCGTCGGAGCGCCTCTGGCCATGCGATTCCCCCCGGAATACGACACGAGGGGGACGGCGCCGGAGCGAATCGCAGAGGATATAGCCACAGCGGAACGCAATCGTCTCGGCATGGGAGACGGACCCACTGGCAATTTGAGAGACCGATTAGAGAACGACATAGGAATCAGAATCTTCTACTACCCGATGCCGAGCAAGATTGCTGGATTATTTGGTTATAGCGACGTTGTGGGCGCCTGCGTTGGAGTGAATTCGGATCATCCTCGCGATAGGCGCAACTGGACGCTAGCACATGAGTACGGTCATTTCCTAACGACGCGTTACCGGGTGGAAGTAACGGTACTCAGGACCGACAAGAAGCCGGTCGGAAAGGAACGGATTGCCGACAGCTTTGCGAAATACTTCCTAATGCCGGCGCCAGGCCTCAACCGCAGATTCAGCGAGCTACACAAGGCGTCAACCAAAGGTATTACGCTGGCGGATGTTTGTAGTCTGGCTAACTTATATCAGGTGTCTGTTCAAGCCCTTGTGTTGCGTTTGGAGGACCTCTCCAGACTACCCGCTGGGACTTGGGAGCGTCTTGGTGCAGAAGGGTTCAAGGTACAGCGCGCCCAGAAGCTACTGGAAATCGATGCCAATCCGCCGTTGAGAGAACTTATGCCGCCAAGGTATGTCAGTCTTGCGGTGGAGGCATTTCGGGACGGTTCGCTAAGCGAAGGACAACTGGTCCGGTTCTTACGCACTGACAGGGTTTCTGCCCGCCTTGAGGTTGAACGGCTCGAACACAAAATCCACGTGGAGAACGGTGGGGAGTTCACGCCGATTGCTCCTGACTTGGCCCAATCGCTAGGGGGCAAGTAGGAGCAAGCAAAAGTGATCACCGACCGACCGGCTGTACTTGACACTTGCGTTCTCATTAATCTCCTCGCAACTGGCCGCCTGGCCGAGATTGTCCGAGTTATCGCGCCCTCGCGAATGGTCTGCTCCGCTGTTTCTGAGGAGAGTCTCTACTTGCGTCCCCTCGAAGCTGAGGGCAGACCCGAATCTGTCGATCTCCAGATACTGATTGACGCCGGAGTCCTCACCCCCTGCCAAATACAAGAAGGTGTGGAGGAAGACCTGTACGTAACCTATGCATTGGACCTCGACGACGGGGAGGCGATGAGCCTTGCCATCGCACAATCGCGCAATCTGGCCTTGGCAACGGATGAGAGAAAGGCCCGGCGGCTGGCTCGAGAAAATGTACCGCAGCTTTCCATCATCTCCACTGCTGAAATCATCCGCGCTTGGGCGGAGGGAAAGCAGCGGCGGGATGTCATTGCCGCAGTGCGTTCAATACTCGTCAGGGCCAGGTTTCGCCCGGCCGACTCCGAGCCCCTGGCATCATGGTGGAATGAAATGCTGGATGGGTAGGTACACACGGACCTACACCGGGCGGTGAAAGCTGTTCTGGACGCTTGGTTCCACGAGGCTAAACAGGCGGAATGGAAGAATTCAGCCGAGGTAAAAGAGCGCTACGGAAGCGCAAGCATCTTGGGCGCTGAGCGGGTAGTCTTCAACATTAAAGGGAACGATTACCGTCTGGTGACGGCCATCGATTACCGCCGCGGCATTGTGTTCATCAAATGGCTCGGCGCACATAAGGATTACGACAAAATGGACGCGAGGACGGTGCAATATGGTGATCAAACCTATCAGGACAAAAGCCGACCACGAAGCGGCGCTGCGCGAAATCGAGCGCCTTTGGGGGGCGGATGAGGGAACGCCAGAAGGGGACCGTCTGGACGTACTGGCAACCTTGGTCGAGGCTTACGAGCAAGCGCATTTTCCTATGGATGCTCCCGACCCCATTGAGGCAATCAAGTTCCGCTTGGAGCAACAACGAAATCGGAAGTCAGGAGACAGAAGTGAGAAGAAGGAAGTGTGGAGCAAAACAGCCGAAGACTGAGAACTGATAACTGAGGACTGATTGCTGAGAACTGGCGGGCCGATTGACCAAGCTCATCGTTTGCGGGTATACTGATGCTCATAGGCATGAGCATAAAGGAGTGAGAAATGGCGGCCACTCGACGCACCCAGCTTTTGATGAACCCGGACGAGTTCAAGCAACTGCGCGCTCTGGCGCGGCGAAGGAAAACTTCGGTCGCGGAGCTGATTCGCTGCGCCGTGCGAGAATCCTATCTCAAGACGCCAGCGGACCGAAAACCTCTCGTGGAGGCCATCCTCGATCTCAAATTGCCGAGGATCGACTGGAGAAAAGCCAAGAAGGAGATCGAGGCCGCCCATGCAGGTCTTTCTTGATACCAACATCTTTTTGTACGCCGCCGGCGCCTCTCATCCTCTGCGCGAGGCTTGCGCTAAAGTCCTGCGGCGCGTCGCGGACGGCAGCCTCGACGCCACCATCAACTCTGAAGTGGTCCAGGAGATTCTTTACGTACTCACCCGACGCGGGCGGCGAGAGGACGCTCTGAAGCTGGCGGATCACTTGACTTCGCTGTTTCCGGACCTCTTGGCGGTGACGCGCGATGATGTGGTGGGGGCGTGCGAGCTTCTCCGCCAGTACCCACGGCTGTCCGTGCGAGATGCCGTCCATGTGGGCACGATGTTGCGCAATGAAATAAAGACCGTGGTCAGCGTGGATTCTGATTTCGACCAGGTCTCCGAAATCCGGCGCGTCGCCCCCGGCGCGGTCTAAAATCAGTGACCCTTCGACAGGCTCAGGGCAGGCTAAGTGACGAGTGACGAGCAATCGAAATCAGAAATCAGAAATTAGAAATCAGAAAGCAGAAGGCAGTAGCTGAGAACTGATTACTGAGAACTGGCGGGCCGTGGCGAGCGAAGAGCAATCGAAAATCAGAAAGCAGAAGTCAGAAGGCAGTAGCTGAAAAGTGAGAACTGATTGCGGAGAACTGGCGGGCGGTGACGCTGGGCTATCGGGCATGAGAAAAGTCTGAGGGTGGTCTTCCTTGCTCCAAAACGGATTCACTTGAGGGTGAGTTGATGGCTTGCCGTCGCCGTTGATGAAACCTCTTCGCCCGCCTCAGCCCCCGAGCGGCGTTCGAGGGCCTTCCACCACCTGCCGAGAGGTCCATCTGCGGCCCTTCGGCGGAAGTACTCGATTTGTTCTTCGGGTGAGAGGCCTCTGGTCTCCTCGTAGATCTCAGCCTGAACCTTGCGCTTAAATCCAATACAGTCAAAGTCTTTTTCCGGCTTACGTCGCTTCATCGAAGCGCACCTCCTGCGGTGAAACAATCGACAGCAGTCCGAAACCTGTTTGATCCGTCCTCGCCCCGCAACTAACCCCTCACCCGGCTCCGTCGGCTGACGGACTGGTGAAAGCGCCGTCGCAGTCCACCCTCTCCCCTTGGGAGAGGGCCTGGAGTTTCTACATTTTTGCCGAGATTGACCCACTTTGCGATGCGCTCCGTTTCTGACATCACGGATAGCGGTCCTCGGCTATACATGCTCAGGACGCGTCGGCTATAAGGCGTATCCTCGGCAGGATCGCCTGGAAAACACCAGAAAATTGCAACGGAGGCGTCTAAGACGAAGGCCGCCATCAGAAGCGGTGTCCTTCATGCAGCAGCTTGCGGGTAATCGGCTCGCCGAGGCTGAGGTGATGTTTCTCCCCGAATTCGACCATGCGCCGAACGGCTTCCACTCGGGCCGGCTGTGGGGCGGCGGTCGCGTTCCGTGCTGTTGGTCGGGCGGCGCTCTCAACGATGGAGAGGAGGTATTGCTCCAGGGGCATGCCGCTGGCCCGTGCCCGCGCCAAGAGATCCGATTCGACTTCCGGCTTGAGATTCAGGGTGACAGTCATCGCTTCCTCTCTCCTCTTACTATGTGTCAGCCTTGACGCTAGCCCAAGAGCCCGGATTGTCCACGGAATCAGAACCTGGGAGTCAGGAGTCAGAAGGCAGAAGGCGGTAGCTGAAAACTGAGAACTGGCGGGCGGTGACCAGCGACCCTCCGTGGAAGAGCCGCACGTTTCCCGCTATGCGGGACGGGACCTGCGCTACACGGATCGTCAGTGCGCGGGCGCGGCGGGGGCTCCACGGAGCTGGATTTTCTTCATGAGAAACATGAAAGGGATCATGGCGAGGAAGGTGAGGCCGAGAAGCCAGAAACTGTCGATGTAGGCCAGCATGCTGGCCTGGCGGATCAGGCTGCCATAGACCATCCCATGCGCCTGGTTTAGTGCCTGCACGGGGTTTGAACCCTGCGACATGAGGAAGCGGCTGGCGCCCGACAGGGAAGCCGTGTAAGCGGGATCGAGCGGGGTCAAGTGGCTGACCAGGGTGGACTGATGCACCTGGGCCCGGCGGGCGAGCATGGTGGTGACGTTGGCGATTCCCACGCTGCCGCCGATGTTGCGCGCCAGGTTGATGATGCCGGTGGCGTTATTCATTTTTTCTTTGGGAATGAAGTAGAACGCCATGACGTTGATAGGAGTAAACAGAAACGCCATACCCAGGCGTGAATAGGTCCAAGCGATAACGGCGGTGCGGAAATCAATCTCGAGGTTGAAGTGGGCCATGTGTAGGAGCGAGAAACCGGTGATGGCGAGTCCGATGGCCACCAGCCATCGAGCCTCCACGACCTGGGTCAAGCGGCCCACAATGGGCAGGGCGATGAGGACCACCAAGCTGCCCGGGGAAAGCACCAGTCCGCTCAGCAAGGCCGTGTAACCCATGAGCGTTTGCAGAAGCAGGGGCAGCAGCACGGTGGTTCCGTAGAGCACGAACCCCAGCATGAACATGGTGAAGGTGGCGACGGCGAAGTTCCGGTCTTTGAGCATGCGCAAATCCACCACGGGATCATCGCTGTAGAGTTCCCACAGGACCGCTCCGACCAAGCCGACCAACGCCACCGCCGAGCACCCGACAATGAAATTCGAGCCGAACCAATCGTCCC
>Ga0326728_10020031_pt1 | contig 12851 bp, 12 predicted proteins | sample MB3enrmetagenome_FD_207602 | JGI IMG/M metagenome (GOLD analysis project Ga0326728, IMG submission 207602) | Lab enriched peat soil microbial communities from McLean, Ithaca, NY, United States - MB31MN | ecosystem: Environmental > Terrestrial > Soil > Wetlands > Peat | place: USA: New York...
CTCCAGGATGGACCGGTTCCCAGATGGTCCGAAGGGGCTTGATGTCGATGTAGTTGAAAGCTCCTTGCCGGCCGGCCGGACCATAGCGTCCGCTCTGGAGGCTGGGAAAGCCTTGGGCTTCGAGGGTCGCGGCAACCTCATCGACGTCGTCCACCAGGAAGTTGAGGTGATGCAGTCCCTCGCCCCGCTCGGCCAGCCAGTCGGCATAGATGGAAGGCCCCTCCAGGGGTTGGAGAAGTTCAAGTTGTACCTTTCCCGCCTGGGCGAGCGCAATTCGCTCTTTAGCAAGAACCGGCTGGCCGTGATATTTCCGGTCATAGACGAGGGGCGCTTCCCAATTGAAAATAGTCCACGGACCGATGCCCAGAATGTTCCAGTAACTCTCCGCCACCGCTTCCAGGTCGTTTACCACGATGGCGATCTGATTAATCCCCGGACAGCTCACCTTAGCCGGACTTGTCTGTGCCACGAGCTCACCTCCCAGATAGACTCTCTTTACCACAAAGGACGCAGAGTACCCACAGGATTTTCGTTGAATTCCTTGCGAGCCGGTTTGGAGGTCGCGTGCCTTCCGTATAGTGGCCTTGCTCACTCCGCAAGGCACCGTTGCATAGACAGGCAATCAACCAGCGAGTCCATCGCCGGACCTGCAAGCGCCCTCCAAATGTTTCTTGGCCACAGATCTACGCGGATACCGCCGATCAAAAAAACCAAAGTGAGTTTTTCCTATCTGCGTTGATCGGCGTGAATCAGCGGCCAAGAGCTCCGTCCCACGTATGTGCCTAGGCGTTCTTGCTTGGTCTTGGGTTAGCTTCCGGTTTGCCCTTCATCCAGGAGCAAACCCTGCGATTCAGAATTCAATTGCCGAAAATTACCCCCGGCAAGCCGACCTCCCGGTGCTAATCCATGTCCAAGATTGCCATTCGGCTGGCCAACGTTCCCGCCCAGACCCTCACCTCTGGTTTCCCAGAACGCGGTTTCGGGAAACCCAGAAGATGATCTGCTGTCCCTTGAAGCAGCTCCATGGCTATTTCCAACTCAAGCGCCTTGCACAGGTGCGCCCGAGCTTCACGCGCCAATGCTGCCGGCAGTCACAGCGGGGTGAGCCCTATTGCTCAGAAGTCGTCATTGGGACTCGTTAACGTAAAGAGTGGCGCGGCCTTGATGGGACCTTTTAGCACAATGCATGCATTGGCGATTCCACCGCAGCCTGGAGGCGGGCTCGACGCGGAAGAGGGAATCCATGGAACGCAAATTTCGTATCCTTGCGATCGTTGGAATCGTTGTGGCGATTGCAATTGTGGGCCTGATCGCGGCTCCGTTTTTCATCGACGTGAATCGGTTTCGGCCTGAGGTCGAGGTCCAGCTCACGAACGCTCTGGGACGCCAGGTGAAGATCGGCCAACTGCACCTGTCACTTCTATCGGGCACCGTCAGGGCCGACGATCTCTCGATAGCGGATGATCCGTCCTTCAGCCGCACTCCGTTTGTGCAGGCGAAATCGCTGAAAATTGGAGTGGCGTTGTTGCCGCTGATCTTTTCCCGGGCTATTCACGTGACGGGCGTGACCTTGCAGCAGCCGCAGATTGAACTACTGCAGTCGAAGTCGGGAAACTGGAATTTTTCCACCCTGGGCGGCTCGAAATCCGTAAGCGAAGCGCCTGCGAAGTCCGAGAACGCATTGCTGGCCGAACTCTCAGTGCGAAAGTTGAACCTCCGCAACGGGCGGCTTTCGGTAGAGCAGGTTCCGGCGCAGCCGAGGGTTTATGAAAACGTAAACATCGAGGTGAGGAATTTTTCTGCCACGTCAAAGTTCCCATTCACGATGTCGGCCAAACTTCCAGGCAACGGCGACCTGAAGCTGGCCGGCGAGGCGGGTCCAATCAGCGCCACCGACACGGCGTTGACTCCGCTCTCCGCCGACATTGCGATCTCGCATCTGGATATTGCCGCGTTTGGGGGTCCATCGGCGAGCCTGGCTGGGTTGGCTGACTTTGCCGGCCATGTAACCTCAGACGGCAAGCGTGCGCATGCCACGGGTACCATGCAGGTAGCCAAGCTGAAGCTTTCGCCCAAGGGCCATCCGGCTGCACGTCCGGTGGAGGTAAAGTACGAGGTCACCAAAGATCTAGAGACCCGGACCGGCGTTCTTCAAGATGCGACGGTGAGCGTTGCCCAAGCGGTGGCGCATGTGACCGGGGCATACCACATGCAGGACGCTACTACCATTCTCAACCTGAAAGTTAACGGCCAGAACATGCCCGTCGACGACCTGGAGGCCATGCTTCCGGCGCTTGGAATCGAGCTGCCATCCGGATCCTCCCTGAAGGGCGGAATGCTTACCGTCGCCCTGAACAGCAACGGCCCGCTCAGCCAACTGATTACGACGGGCTCGTTTAAGCTGACCAACACGAAACTTTCTGGCTTTGATCTAGGGTCGAAGATGTCTGGCATCGCATCTCTGCTGGGAAACAAAACCGGATCGAACACTTCAATTCAGAGCTTCAGCTCCAATTTTCGAGCCACTCCAGAAGGCATTCAGAACCACGACATCGATCTGGTGGTTCCGGCCATGGGCCAGGTCACGGGCGACGGTAGCATCAGCCCAAGCAACACCCTTAACTACAAAATGACAATGAAGCTGGCCGCGGCAGGCAGCGGCGGCTCAGGGCTCTTGGAGGGAGTGGGCGCGTTGACCGGGGACATTCCGTTTTCCATTACAGGTACAGCAGCGAATCCGACCTTCTCCCCAGATCTAAGCCGGATGGCTGAAGACGGCGCGAAATCCTTAACCTCCGCGAAGGGTCTCGGGAGACTTATGCATAACGGGAGTAGCGGCGTCGTCAATGGGGTGGAGAGCCTTTTCGGAAAGAAATGAAACTAGCAGGGCGGGCCTCCCGAGCACGAGGCACACGGAAGCAATCCTGCTATTTCTGGCCCGCGGGGTGTCCCTTGACCGCCCTACCCTAAGCCTGCTCGTTTTCCAAGCCGGGGCCCGAGGTCAGCTTCGCGGAAACCGAGTTGGACACCGGGCACCTGCTTGGACGTCGACGGAAAGGCCGGTTGATATTGGTATCGCCCTTTCTTTCAGAACAGCAAGCGGAAACACCTGCAAGGCGTCTCAACGCGGGAAGCCGACAACGGAGTCCTGATCCCAAAGCCTCGAAGAGGTAAGCGGAGCCAACAATACCCGCCACTAGTCATGAAGCACGACGCTGACAAGTGAGCTGTGGACGTGCATGCCGCCGCGGTTATAGTCAATGAAGCCCAGCTTTCGGAACCGATTCATGAAAAAGCTGACGCGGGAACGCGTGGTGCCGATCATCTCGGCAAGGGTCTCCTGGCCTATTCTCGCGACCACCGGAATCGGCTTGGATTCCTGGCCAAAGTTCGCCATTAGCAGCAGAAGCCGAGCGAGGCGTTTCTCGCTGGAGTTGAAGAGGTGATCCACCAAGTCGGCTTCCATGCGAATGTTCCGGGAAAGCAGGTATGCGACGAAGCGTTCGGCAAATTCCGGTTCCTGGTGTAGCAGTCTGACCATCGCCTCTTTTGTCACCCGAACGATGATGGCCCGTTGCACTGCCGTAGCGGTCGCCATGCGAAGCGGTTGGCCCGCCAGGCAGCCCTCGCCAAAGAAGCTCGCTTCCGGCAGAATGGCAACGACGGCTTCTTTGCCGCGTTTGGAGACCACTGTGAGCTTTACCTTGCCGCTCTGGATGTAAAACACCGCATCCGCCGTGTCCCCTTGCGAAAAGACGAATTCACCGCCTTGGTACTCCTGACTGGTTTTTCCAGTGGCGAGTTTTGTTACGAAGTAGCTGGGATCGAATGCGGCAGTCCGTTTAGGTGTCGCGCCAATCTCTGCCGGACTGAGCCTCGCTTCATGAGCCGTAACCAAGTACAAAGGCGCACGCTGGTTACCTGGAGTCTTCTGCTCTTTCTTCTCCATCACGACTGCACAGTTGACGGTCATGGGTCCCCTCCACTATCAGTGTGCAGCTAGTCACATAGGCGGGGGTATCGGGGATGCTGCTAAAAATGGAGGTTTTTGTCGGGAAATCCCCGACAAGATGGCCTAGATAGACTCCCCGACCGAGCCGAGCGGCCCAGCTCAACTCTCCAGCGACTCTGCAGCCAATAGGCCCATTCGGACCGCATACCGAACCAACTCACTGCGCGTCCGAAGCCCGAGCTTGTCAGCGATACGAGCACGATACGTTTCCACAGTTTTCACGCTCACAAGAATCTGTTTGGCGATTTGTTGACTGCTGTATCCCTGCGCCACAAGTCTGAGCACCTGCTGCTCACGGTCACTGAGGATGTTTACCGGCCCCATGGAACGAGCTTTTGCGCCTCTCTTCGTAAGCACGTCCTGGACAAGGACGTTGGCCAGACTCGGGTCTACGAAGATCCCTCCGCGATGCACCGCTCGTATGGCGGCAAGCAGTTCCGCATCCACGGTCCGTTTCAACAGGTAGCCAGCGGCGCCTTCGGCCAATACCGATCGCAAATAGGCAGAGTCATCGTGCATCGTGAGAACGAGCACCCGGGTCCTACGGCAGTTTCGCGCCATCTCCTGAAGCGCCCTCATGCCCCCGGCCCCTGGCATGGTGAGGTCCAGCAAGGCCACATCCGGTCTCGTTTCCCGTGCCGCTTGAACGGCTGTTTCTCCATCGGGAGCTTCTGAGACAACTTCCATATCGGCCTGGGCGTTGATCAGCATTTTTAGCCCTGCGCGGAGAATTGCATGATCATCCGCGATCATGACCCTGATCTTGTGCGTTCGCGCCGGCATTTTTTAAGTACTCGCCCGCCCCACCAAGGGCTGAAGGCCCCGGTTGTGAAGTGGAATTTGCACTAGAATTCTGGTCCCCTTGCCCTGGGACGTGAAACTGACCGTTCCGCCCAACATGGCTGCTCTTTCTCGCATGCTCTGAATCCCCAAGCGATGCGAGGAGGCAGCCACCGCTTCAGCGTCAAAGCCACATCCGTCATCGATTACTGCTACCTTCAGGACCGTGGCCGAACGCGTGAATATGATGCTGACCTTCTTGGCTCCCGAATGTCTTGCGACGTTGGTCAGGGCTTCCTGGAGAATGCGATACAACCTGATCTGGGCTGCTAGCGGCAGGTTGCTGGAGTCAAGCCCACTCAGTGTGAGATGGACAGCTATCTTGTGGGTCTCTGTATACTCGGCAACGTATCGGCTCAGCGCAACACCCAAGCCATGGTCGTCCAGCACCGTTGGGTGAAGCCCGCGGGCGAGTCGTCCGATCTCTTCCATCGCCTGGGCAGCGAGTTTTCTTAGCCGATGCCCCTGTGCCTTAACCTCCGTTATCTTCACGGAGTCTTCCAGAGTGCGCAGGCCGACCAAAAGAGACGTCAGCAACTGGCCGGCTTCGTCATGCAATTCGCGCGCAATCCGGCGCCTTTCCTCCTCTTGAACCGTAAACTCGCGTTCCAGGAGAAGCCGGTGCATCACTTTGGTCTGTTTGATTTCCGCGGCCTGCTTGCGTTTTTGCTCGCTCAGATCGGTTATCACCAGGCCCAGTGCGTGGCCATCGTATCCCCGAAACCGGTTCAGAGACAAATAGACCGGAACCAGACTTCCATCTCTGCAACGCAGGTTGAATTCACCTTTTGCAATCCCCTTCTGAGCCTCGGCAAGGAAGCCTTCAAACCTGTCTCGCTCTTTTTCCGCAACCAGCGACTGAACCGCAATTCCGATAACTTTTCCTGCTGGCCTGCAAATCAGTTCCGCAAACCTGCGATTGCAGTAGAGCACAGCGCCGTTCCTGGATAGAGTCGCCGCGCCTTCGCTCATGGCCTCCACCAGCATGCGATAAGCGGGTTCTCCACCGGCCAGAGTAACCACCCGCGGTCCGCGACGGCCGGAAACCATGAAAGCATCCACTTCGCCGGACTGTATCGCGCCCAGGGTTTCCTCCGCAGTTTTCAGCCGAGCGCGGAGCTTTTTTTGCGGATCCGGTGGCAGGGATGACGGCAGTTTGCGTGGAGATGGCCCGAGGTTTCCGCGGCCTCCTGTGGGCGCACCGGCTTTGCCGGGCAGCCCTCCTTGGAGGACTCGGCCGTCGGAACGCGCTCGCTGGTTAGACATCTGCTATTGCAGCCCTTACTTCAGCGCACCGGTTGAAGATCCAACCCCACAACGACACTTTCGGTCTTTGAGAGGTTGCCAATGATCTTCATGACCGGCGGCGGGAGCCTTCTCACCAGGGTCGGAATGGCGATGATCTGCTCGCCCTTGGCCAGTTGCGGCTTCTCCAGCAAGTCGATGACTTCGATGCGGTACTTGCCCTGCAGATGGTCCTCGCAAATCTTCTTGAGGTTGGCGATCGCCGCAATCGAATTAGGAGTTTGGCCCGCTATGTATAGCCGCAACTGCCAAAACTCACTCCTCTTGGCCGGGCGGCGCTTCCTTGCTGCACTCTTCTTCATGTCGGTGCTCGGTGTCTGGTCCTGATGGGCCAAACTTGCTACTCGGCTGCCGCGACTGCACTTGGGCCGGCCGCGGTCGTGGCCAGCGTGTGATCCCTCAGCACGATGCCCAATTCGATGCCGCGGTCACTCACGATTAGCTCACGAGCTTCGCGCGAATGTGCCATGCCGCGGGATTTCAGAACGTAAAGCTCGCGTCTCGGTCGTCCATTGGGTTTGCTGTCCCGCAATACAATCCAGGTGTCCATGAGAGAGGAGACGGCCGCCGCAGTTCTCTCTTGGGGGTCTCCTGCGAATGTCAGATTCGTGAACATCGATGTGATCTGTTCCACCTTTAGAAAATCGACCAAGCGCATGAGCATCGATTTAACGTCATAAATACCCGAGGCCGAAACCAGGTTCGTGATCGGGTCGATCACCACCACGCTGGGCCGCAATTGCTTGATCAATTTGTGAATACCGGCCAAGTGTCCTTCCAGGCCGATGCTGGTTGGCCGCATCGCGTGGAAGTGCAATAAGCGCTTTTTTACCCACCGTTCCAGGTCAATGCCCACCGAGTGCATGTTACGGAGAATCTGGCTGGGAGACTCTTCAAAAGCGAAATACAGGCAATCTTCACCACGGGCGCAGGCGGCGCTGGTGAAGTTCGCCGCCAGGCTGGACTTCCCAGTTCCTGCCGTGCCCGACACCAGCACACTGCTTCCACGAAAGAATCCCTTACCTTCCATCATCTCGTCCAAGGTGGCGATTCCCGTGGAAACGCGGTCGGTGGGAGCTTTGTGAGCCAGTGCTAGTGAGGTGATCGGCAGCACCGAAATGCCCTCATCATCGATCAGAAACGGGTATTCATCGGTGCCGTGGGAAGTGCCCCGGTACTTGACGATCCGTAGCCGCCGCGTGGAAATCTGTTCCGTTACCCGGTGGTCCAGCGCGATCACGCAGTCGGCGACGTATTCCTCCAGCCCGTGACGGGTCAGCGTGTGTTCTCCCGCTTCGCCGGTAACGACAGCGGTAAGCTTCTGCTCTTCCAGCCACTGGAACAGCCGGCGGAGTTCCGCTCGCAGTATCGTTGAGTCAGTTAATCCGGAAAAAAGTGCCTCGATGCTGTCCAGGACAACGCGCTTTGCTTTGATCGCTTTGACCGCGTGGGCCAAACGGATGAACAGGCCCTCGAGGTTGTATTCTCCCGTCTCGACCGTCTGGCTTCGCTCAACGGAAACGTGATCCACCAACAGCTGCTTGCGTTTGGCAAGCTCACGCAAATCAAAACCCAGCGATGCGACGTTGGCCGCCAGCTTCTGCTCGGTTTCTTCGAAGTCCATGCATACGCCAGGCTCGCCGTATCGAACCGCGCCGTGCACCAGGAACTCCATCGCGAGTAAGCTCTTGCCAGAGCCTGCGCCGCCACACACCAGCGTGACACGACCTTTCGGCAGGCCTCCGCCTGCGATTTCATCCAGTCCTTGAATTCCTGTCGGGGCCTTGGCGAGCGATGGGCGAACGATTTTGGGCTTGGCGCGGGGCATAGCAACCCTCCTGAAACCAAATCTCCCTGGGGTCAGGTGGCGAACTTTGGATCGGCGTCATTTTATACCATGCCCAGGTTCCAATGCGCAGGCGCAAGGGTACAAGCTGTACACAATTTCGCAACTGCTTACTGCTTCAGGGACGGGTTGTGCCGTGACCTTCAGCCCGAGTCTTCGTAACCTTTTCACGAATACCGCTGAGGTTGAGCCCTGTTGATGTGTTCCAGATAGTTCCCGCCGAGTTCGTGGTAGCGGTGACCGGTCTTCAACGTGTGGAAGCTGATGATCAGCATCGTGTGAGCCACCGCCATCACGGCTCGCTTCACTCCTCGTCGGGCAGCCAGGCGTGGGTCAAGTTGGCGCCGCTCTCAGCATCCGTCATACGTGCCCTTTTGACCAGACAGGACTTCATGAAGCTGCCAATATCGCACTAAGCCGACGACCCACTCGCGGCGCACTTCCGCCCCGCATGAGGCTTCGGCCCGGCTCCATGCTTTAGCAAAGGAAATCCCGATGAACCGCCAACGTTTTGCGCTTCTGCCCCCGTCGCCCATTTTGCTACTCAGCTTGTTGGTGTTCTGCGCGCCTTTGACATGGGCACAGAGAACACCACTGGCACGGCCGGCTGCCATCCAATTTTCGAAACACGCTGTTTCCCTTGCCGCGGTTCCAGAAGCTCAAACGCGTCCGTTTCCCTTCCCTAAAGAAATGTTTCTGAGCTTCCCGCCAAACCTGGGCCAGGCCAAACCAGGACTGAAATTCGTTTCGCCCGGCGCTGGCTACGATTTCCTACTCCCCACGAACACCGCGGTGGTGAAGCTGAGTGCTGAGGCGACCTACTTGACTGCCAGTCCGCCCAAAACATGGCTCACGAATCTGCCGGAAAACGAGCCTCCCGGGATGGTTTCACCCCACGACCTGTTGCACTACTACGGCCAGCGCCTCCCGTTGGTTGGCCAGACTATCCTGCACGTCGCCCGGCTAGTTGATTCTCATCCGCGAGTCATGGGGGTACTACAGCTGCTTATTAACCCACGGACTACCCCTTCTTCGGGAGCTCCTCGGATAAGGGGAAACTTTCGATAAGCGGGGCTTCCGCCGACGAATTCATTGTCCCACGTCGCCGGAATCGCCGGAGCATTGCACCGGAATTCGCAGCAATAGCTCTTTCCTGCGGGGGTGGTCAATTGTGACCAGCATGCGCAACCCGCCCATTGAATACTAGGCCATCGGTTACTGCCACCGACCGTCACTCAGCCCGCGAGGGCGCTCATGAATTGAGGCCCGCAATGCTTACGACGTTGTTGCAATCGTTCACGGGTGCTGCTTTACTAAGTAGCCTGTTCTGGGGGTCAGCCCGCGATTGCGCGGTACTGTTGCTTGTCGTCTGGATGGTTGTCATTGGGGCCTTCGTTGTTTCCAATCTGGCCGATAGGTTCCTCTGGATTCCCGTACTTCTGGCTCTTGCTGGCCTGTTTGCTTCCGTCTTCGCACTCGTGATTCCCGCCAACATTATTCTGGCGGTCAACGTGGCTACCCTGGTCTCATTTGTCGTCTCGGTGGAAGTATTGAAGAAGAAGGATCGTTCGTGGATTGCCCTGATGGAACATCGCGCTTGATGAAGGCCCGCCATGAACCTGCATTACACAGATCATCAAGCAACGGCGCCGATTGCAAATGTCTTCCACCTCCGTTCTGAGGTCGTCATCCTGTTACTGCTTATCCTGGCAGCACGGTGGCAGCCTGTAAGCGCTCAGCAACCGGATACCGTGCCTGTAGCCGATCGTGCTCCACTCACGGCAGAGCAAGTGGTGCACAATCTTGTCCAGATGAACCTTCAGCGTGTCCAGGCTCTTCACGCATACCAGGGGACCAGAATCTACCGGGCTGAATACCACGGATTTCCAGGCACGCGTAGCGCGGAAATGGTGGTGAACGTGAAGTACTTGGCGCCCGGGACGAAAGAATTCATCGTTCAGTCCGCGTCGGGATCCAAACTGATCATCGACAGGGTATTCAAAAGACTGTTGGAAGCGGAAAAGGAAGCACTGGACGCGGAGGTCCAGGAGCGCTCCGCTCTTACCGGCGATAATTATCGTTTCACCCTGATCGGATACGAGAGCGGGCCCTTCGGTGCGCGGTACGAGCTTAAAGTGGAGCCCCGGACGAAGGACAAATTTCTCTATCGCGGCCGAATCTGGGTGGATGCAGAAGACTTTGCCGTAGTGCGGCTGGAGGCAGAGCCCGTCAAGAACCCTTCCTTCTGGACCAAGAACAGCGAAATCGAACAGGGGTACAGGAAAGTGAGCGATTTCTGGCTTCCTGCATACAACCACAGCGTCAGTGCCATTCGGCTGGGCGGTCAGGCCGAATTGACCATCGAGTACAAGGATTACGAGATTACGGGCGCCAGCCGGGTGAGCAGCTTGTCAACGCTTCGATCGACTCCGCCCGCCGAAACCGCTCGCGTGCAGAAGTAATGCCGGCCAAGACGTGCAATTGGACGGCGGTTGAAAGGAGACACTCAGGTCATGGCAGACACAGGTGAGAAACGGGAGAGAACCGGATGGGCAAACGCGAAGGAAGCGGAGACAGTCCGGGCATCAAAGCGGATGGTTTCTGAGGAACGGTCAACAGAAAAAGCAAGCAATGCTGCGTTCGGCGGTACCGGGAAGGGTTCCCGACGACGCGGGGAAGGAAGCCGACAACGGAGTCCTGATCCCAAAGCCTCGAAGAGGTAAGCGGAGCCAACAATACCGGCCACTAGTCATGAAGGACAACGCTAACCAGTGAACTGTGGACGTGCATGCCACCGCCGTTATAGTCAATGAAGCCGAGCTTCCTGAACCGATTCATGAAAAAACTGACGCGCGAACGCGTGGTGCCGATCATCTCGGCAAGGGTCTCCTGGCTCATTTTCGCCACCACCGGTATCGGCTTGGATTCCTGGCCGAAGTTCGCGAGCAGCAGGAGAAGCCGGGCGAGGCGTTTTTCACTGGAATTGAAGAGTTGGTCGACCAGGTCTTCTTCCATGCGAATGTTGCGGGAAAGCAGATAGGCAACAAAGCGCTCGGCGAATTCCGGTTCCTGGTGCAGCAGCCTGATCATCGTCTCCTTCTCTACCCGAATGACGGTGCTCCGCTGGACTGCGCTGGCGGTGGACATGCGAAGCGGCCGGCCCGCCAGGCAGCCCTCGCCCAAAAAGCTACCTTCCGGCAGAATGGCAACCACAGCTTCTTTGCCGCGCTTGGAGACCACTGTGAGCTTCACTTTGCCGCTCTGAATGTAGAAAACCGCATCCCCCGTGTCTCCCTGCGAAAAGACAAATTCTCCGGCTTGGTACTCCCGGCTGGTTTTTCCAGTCGTGAGTTTTGTCAGTAAAAGGCGGGGATCGAATGCGGCAGGCCGTTCAGGTGACGCGGCAAGCTCTGCCGGGCGCAAAGGCGCGCGCCCGTTACCGGGAGGCTTCCGCTCTTGTTTCTTCGTCACGACGGGTCGCTTGACGGCCATGGGAATCTCCCACATGAAGACTGAATGCTGGGCTCCTCGTCGAGTACTCGGGGGACTAGACGCCTATACCAGTTTACTAAGGGCGGTTGAAGCAGTGTGTATAAACTTGCTCACCTGCCGACAAATGCGACAGCTCGCATTCCCGGAATGGGAACTGCAGGGCGAAGTTTCGCGACCGACGCCAGCGAGATCGGCAGCCTAGGCAACAAACAGAGCGTAGCCAGAGCCTTTATTTAACATGCTTTTCCCTAGTTTTAATTGGCGGCGTATGCCCTGGCCAGCCGGATGGTCTGCTGTGCGATCTCCCGCACTGTGACCCCCACCTGATATGCTTCGAGGTACTCCTCCGTAAGCGGTTTCGTATTTACGAGTCGAAATGCATCTCCGCAGAGTTCCCGTATGTTCTCCGCGACTTGATTGTTCCATTGTGTAAAGGTGTAGGCCACAAAACCTCCAATACCTACCCGCTACGGAGCACCGCGACTGATATATATACCAACCCCCAGGTTGGCACGCTGTACAACATTGGACACAATCGAGGTAAAGTCGAGAGTTTCACGTCTGTTCGATAAGCTACGGCTGAATCTTCGTCCTAGGCAGTGCCGGATGATATCCTACGTGGCTGCCGCAACATGGTGTTCGTCTCTTACATCCACGTGCTTTCGGCCGCATTTTTGATAGGATTGGCAGCCGCCGCGCCCATGGGCCCGGTCAACATGCTGGCCATCCGCCGCGGCGTGATCGGAGGTTGGCGCCATACCCTCGCCTGCGGAGTCGGCTCCATCACTGGCGATCTAATTCTTTTTTCTCTGTCCCTCCTCGGGGGGCACTACCTCTTTTTCGACCTGTCCAGCCCGACGCTCCAAACCGTCCTGGCAGTCATCGGCGTACTCGTCCTGCTTCCACTGGGGATCTACTTCCTTGTCCGCACCGCTAAGGACCCCCTGCTGGCCTATGCCAGCGCTCGCCAACGCTGGGACGAAAGCACCGTCCCCGCGCATCTGGTCGCCGAAGTTGCCGACGGCGCCGCCCTGACCATCTTCAACCCCTTAACCATGGTTTACTGGGTTGGCGTCACCGCCAACTGGCTCCCCTTCGCTCATTCAGTCTTGGGCTACGGCGCCCCAGGGTGGGGAATTCTGATGGCCGCCGCCGGCCTGATGACTTGGTTTACCGCGCTGATCGTCGTCGTTCGCTTCATCCCACACCGCATAGGCCCGATCTTTTTTCGCTTCGTCAACGCCATCCTCGGTTTTATCCTCCTTGGCTTCGCCACGTTTTGTGCAATAGTCCTGTCCCGCCATTTCCTTCACTGAAACGCTGGTTCCCCAACCCTGGTGGTTCGCATCTGCCCAA
>Ga0326728_10020032_pt1 | contig 12851 bp, 10 predicted proteins | sample MB3enrmetagenome_FD_207602 | JGI IMG/M metagenome (GOLD analysis project Ga0326728, IMG submission 207602) | Lab enriched peat soil microbial communities from McLean, Ithaca, NY, United States - MB31MN | ecosystem: Environmental > Terrestrial > Soil > Wetlands > Peat | place: USA: New York...
CAGGAAAAAGCAAGCCTTTTCTGAACGCGAAAATAGGACGTTGCCCTTCCAGCCCATCTATCCGAGGAGGAAGGGCAATCCCTGTGGGCTGGATTCACTCCTCAAGGGCTAAGTTCCGAAACGGCTGAGGGTGCAATGGAATGAATTCTAGATGAGCGTCGTTTATCGCTCGCCATCGTCCTCACACTGACGGGCAGCAGGGCGCGGGCAGGTTCGGTCCTGAATGGTCTGCGTTCGGGCTGCTTCCCAAGCCAGCATAGCTTTTTTCCGGGTGGCACCCCAGTGGTAGCCGCCGATTCCTCCCGCCTTGCGGATGACGCGATGGCAAGGAATCAGGAAGGCGATGGGATTCTTCCCCACGGCTCCACCCACCGCTCGCGCCGCTCGCGCACTGCAAACCCTGGCGGCGAGATCTTCATAGGGGACTACCGAACCCATGGGAATCTTGAGCAAAGCTTCCCACACCTTGACCTGAAAGTTGGTTCCGTGCAGCACCAAGGTGATCGGCCGGTTTCCATTTCGCTTTTCCCCGCCAAAAATGCGGCTGATATAGGGCTGCGTAAGACGTGGGTTCTCCTCCCAGTGCGCCTGCGGCCAGCGCCCCTGGAAATCGCGGAGTATCTGAGCGCGCCCACCTACGCCGATGAATCCCAGACCGCAAATCCCCCTCTCGGTCACAGAAAGCAGGCACTCCCCAAAAGGACTCGGGTGAAAGCCATAGCTGATGCGGAGCCCCGCTCCTTGGGCCTTGAACTCGCCCGGTGTCATGGCCTCCATGTTGACGAACAAATCGTGCAGCCGCCCGGGACTCGAAAGGCCGGCGTCGTAAGTCGCGTCGAGCACGCTGTGCGATCCGCCGAGCAACTTCTTGGCATGTTCCAAGGTCAAGAATTGAATAAAGCGCTTGGGGCTGATCCCCGCCCAGCGCCGGAACAAGCGCTGGAAGTGGAACTCGCTCAGGTGCACGCTTTGGGCAATCTCGCGCAATTCCGGTTGGCGATGGTAGTTTTCCTCCAGAAAGAGAATGGCTTTTTCAATGCGCGCGTAATCTTCCAACTTCGGTTGCATGGTTTTCGGCTCCTCCATTTGATCCTGCATCATCTTGAAGGGATTGCCAGAGTTGAGCAACCCGAATCTTGCTCATTCGCTGATCCCCATCGATCGCTCTTCGTCGATCGTCGGAAGCCCCTCGGTGTCAGGAGCCGCCGGCAGGGGCTGGGGACGATGGGAGAGAATCAGTGCCACGGCAGTGACGATGATGCCCGTGGCCAGCAACTCGCGCGAGGAAACGGACTCCTTTCCAAGGGCCCAGCCAAGGAACACGGCCACGACGGGGTTAACGTATCCGTAGGTCGCGACACGCGTTGTCGGGACCACACGCAGGAGCCAAATGTATGCGGTAAAACCCAACAGAGAACCGAAAGCAACCAGATAGAAGAGCCCTGCGACTGATCGCATAGAAATCGCGCGCCAATGCAGTTGGCCGCCTTCCGCCAACAAGCCGAGAACCATTAGCATCGCGCCGCCGGCTAGCATTTCCATCGCCGCAGCCAAGAAAGGTGAGGCGGGAAGCTTAGCGCCGCGGGAATAAAGCGAACCCACCGCCCAGCAAAATGCGCTGAACATCAAAACCGTTGTACCCAGGATGTCCACCCGCGAACTTCCCCAAAGCCTTACCGGACCGACCAGAATCCCTATACCCGTCATCCCAATCATCAGCCCACCCGCCACGCGAACCGTTAGCTTGGGGCCGTTCTTGCGGAAGCTGTCAAGCAAGACCATCCAAAGGGGAATCATGGCGAGAAGGATCGCGGCCAATCCCGAGGGCACGCGCTGCTCTGCCCAAACCAGGGAGCCGTTTCCGCCCATCAAGAGAAGAGCGCCCACCGCTGCCGCGGCGAACCAGTGCTGGCGAAGCGGAGACGGCGTGCCCCGCCACCGCATAAACGTGTACAGAATCGATCCCGCGAGAAGGAAACGTGTACCGGCCATCCAAAATGGTGGGATCGTTTGGACGGCGACCTTTATCGCCAAATAAGTCGAGCCCCATACGATGTAAATCACGCCGAACGCCAGCACAATTCTGGCGCGCGAAGGACGGCTGGTCTGCGACGGTTCAATCACGTTTCCCACTTCGCACAGGCAGGGAGCTTTTTTCTTCCGGCCCCGCTCATTATTTCTTCCGAATACTATTTCAACTGGCGAAGAACGTCCAGGCGAGCGCTCATGTACGCGAAGGGATTTCCTGGCGCTCACTGGGCAGCTTTGAACCTACCGCATTCGAAACGGCTGGGAGTATGATGATCCAGGTGCCAGGCAGCACCTCGCAGCAATATATGCCCAGACTCCGTTCCGCCACAACGCTTACCTTCGCCCTTCTTCTGGGGATGCTTTTTCCTCAAACTCCTGATGTCATGAGCGCAGACCTGGAGCCGGAGACGCTGGAATCCTTTAATCGCTATGTCCAGGCAACGGAAGCACGCATCGACACGGAATTGGCGAGGCCTGGAGCCACTCTCCACATTGAAGGCTTACCCGAACCCCAGCGCTCGGATACTCTGGCCAGCATTCATAAGGGAGACATTTACATGGAGCGCCTCCAAACCCGGGACGCTTCCGGCTCGGCCATCGAAGCCCCGAATGGGCTAATCCATCACTGGATCGGCGCGGTCTTCATCCCGGGAGCGACCTTGCGTCAAGTTCTGGACCTTGTCCAAGATTATGACCATCACCAGGACGTTTACAAACCGGAGGTCGTTCGCTCGCAGTTAATCCACCATGACGGAAACGATTACCAAATCTATTATCGGTTAGTCAAAAAGAAGGTCATCACGGTCACCCTCAATACCAACCATGATGTGCAGTACTTCCCCATAGACTCCACCCATTGCCGGAGCCGTTCTGTCGCGACTCGTATTGCCGAAGTCGCTGATGCCGGCCAGCCTGGTGAGCACGAAAAACCCATAGGACACGACGGCGGCTTCCTGTGGCGGATGAACTCCTACTGGCGATTCGAAGAGAAGGACGGGGGCGTTTATGTTGAGGTGGAATCCGTTTCGCTGACCCGCGACATCCCGACCGGCTTGGGCTGGCTCATCAGGCCGTTTGTGACCAGCATTCCGCGCGAATCACTGCTCATGACGTTGGGCTCGACGCGCTCAGCCGTGGAAGCTCAGATTCAGAAGTTAGGAGTCAGAAGTCAGAAGTGAGAATAAAACTGCCCACCACCTTGCTCCCCGCTACCGGATGCTGGCTCCGAGCTCCTATCATGCTAACAACGGCAGTCCCACGGGCCGCTTCACGCGCCGGAAATCTCAAAAGCATATTTCATGATGCCACAACCTCGGTATGCGGTGGAGTGCGCGCAGGGCGAGTCGCCCAAACCATGACGAAAAGTTGAAATGAGCGGCGGCATATGCTACGAGAAGCGACGTTCCAATAGGGAGTACAAAGCCGGCATCACCAGGAGGGTGACGAAGGTGGAAAGAGTCAGCCCGCCAATCACCGCCAGGGCCAAAGGCTTCTGCAACTCCGCTCCTGAGCCCAAGCCCACGGCAAGAGGCATTAACCCAAACAGCGTGCAGAGGGTGGTCATTAGAATCGGCCGCACGCGAATCTTTCCCGCGGCCACCAACGCTTCACGAAGGGGCATTCCCTGTTCTTGCCACAATTTGTGCACGTAGTCGAAAAGGATGATGCCGTTCTTCACGACCAGCCCCACCAAGAGAATGATTCCCATGAACGAGGAAACATTCAGAGCTGTGCCCGTAGCCAGCAGCATGGCGAAGACCCCCAGAACCGACAGCGGAGCGGCCGACATGATGATCAAGGCCGGCGGGAAGGCGCGGAACTGAATCACCAGGACAATAAAAACTGCGCCAAGCGCCAAGGCCAGGACGGCCAGCAAATCCCGGAAAGAATTCCGTTGGCTTTCGTACAGCCCTCCGATCTCGTAGTTTGTCCCCACCGGGAAATGGATAGTGTCCAAAACGTTCTGTACATCGCGGATAACGCTTCCCAGACCACGATTCACCAATCCCGCTTGCAGGTCCACCATCATGCGCTGGTTCTCGCGCATCAGTTGATCTTCACCGCGCACCGATTCTACGCGGGCCAGGGCGGAAAGCGGCACAATCTGCTTGGCCGGTGTCAAAATGGGAAACTGGCGTACATCATCATAGTTGTAGCGAAACGAATCCGGAAAACGCACGCGAATACCCACGGTCCGGTCGCTCAGCCGCAACTCGGTTTGCTCCAATCCCAGAAGTCCGGCGCTGACTTGTTGCGAAACCTGCTCAACGGTCAGTCCCAGGCGTTCGGCGGCTACGGCATCCACATTGATCACGTTCTCGGGATTTCCCTTCTGAATTCCAATGTAATCAAGCCCGGGGATCTTTTGAAGCTTGGGCCCGATTTCTTCTGCGAGCTGATCCAATATCTGCAAGTCGCTGCCAAAGATCTTCACTTCCACGGGGCTGGGATTGCCTTCCATGTCACCAATCATGTCCTGAAGAACCTGGGTAAATTCGATGCGTACGCCGGGCACACTTGTCAGGATATTGGTTTTGAGCGCGTCCATGGTCTCTTCAATGTCACGGTCGCGTTGCGAGCGAGGCTTCAATTTGACCACGATCTCACCCACATTCTGTTCCGTAGCAAACGGCCCCATCTCCGCTCCCGTGCGCCGCAGGAAGGAGGCGGTCTCCGGGACCGTGCGAACCCGTTCCTCCAGCAAGTGGTTGAGGTGATTGGTCTCCGCAAGCGAAGTCCCGGGAGGTGTCCAGGCATCCAGAACAAAACCGCCTTCGTCCATTTCCGGCAGGAACCCAGTTTCCAGCCGCGTACCCAGGAACACGCTGAGCCCTATGGAGACAACCACCGCGACCGCCACCAGAACTCGATGTCGCAGCGCCCAGCGCACCAGCCATTCGTAACCGCGATAAACCGGCTGAATGAATCGCTCCGCTTTCGGTTGGTGATGTTGCGGCTTCAGGAATTGCTCAGCCAGAAGAGGAATCAGCACCACGGCGAGAACCAGCGAAAGGGTTACGGAAATCACCAGGGTCTGGCAGAGCGCGGAGAAGAACTCGCCCACGACCCCTGTGAGCAGGCTGAGGGGTGCGAACACCACCACGGTTGTCACCGTCGATCCGATGACCGGTCCCAGCAGCTCCTGCGTGCCTTGCTCGGCAGCCTGCGCCGGGGAATCACCCAGGCCGATGTGCCGGTAGATGTTTTCGACAACGACGACCGCGTCGTCGATGATCAGGCCGATGGCGATCGCCAATCCACCCAAGGACATCAAATTGAGAGTGCCGCCGAAGAGCTTCATGAAGAAGAAAGTTCCGGTGACAGCGATGGGCAAGCTCACGGCGGCGATGAGGGTCGAACGGCCTTCGCGAAGAAACAGGAAAAGGACGACTACGGCCAGTAACGCGCCGATCAAGACAGCGTCACGCACGCTGGCCACGGCCTCGCGGACGAATTGCGCCAGGTCGTATACCACCGACAAGTGAAGTGTGGAGGGAATCGCCGACCCCAAATGCGCGGCCAACTCCTTCACGTGATCGGCCACTTGGAGGATGTTGCCTCCGATCTGCCGTGAAATGCTGATAAGCGCCCCCGGTTGGCCATTCCCATAAACCAGAATGCGTGGGTCTTCGACGCCGTCACGAACCTCGGCGATATCGCGGAGGCGAATCGGCGATTCATTGTCGACCGCAACCACGGTGTTGCGGATATCTTCCAAGTCATGATACTGCCCCGTCGCCAACACGAGGTATCGGGAGTAGTCGTTGTCCAGCCTCCCTACCGAATTGACCTGATTGGTCGCGCGCAGGCGATCGGACACTTCGGGGAGAGAAATTCGATGGGCGAGCATTTTCTGCGGGTCCACGATTACGGATACTTCCCGCTGGTCGCTCGCCTGAACTTCCACCTGGGATACATCCGGCACCCGGCTGAACATCGGGCGTAAATCGTAATAGGCATAGTCACGCAAATCAGCCCCGGGCACGTTTCCGCTGAGGACCATCATCAGGATCGGCCACTCCGTGGGGGTAATGCGCTCGACGGAAATTTCCGTTTCAGCAGGAAGGTCACCGCGGATGTCGCTGACATGGGCCTGCATGAGCTGAAGGGCATAGGGCATGTCCGTGTCCGGCTTGAACTGCACGGAAATTTCTACGGCCCCCCGGATCGTTCGCGAGCGCACCCGCTGCGCCCCCAGCACCGTCTTCGCTGCTTCCTCCAGCGGCCGGGTTACATTCAGAAGCATGTTTTGAGGGGAGAGATCACCGGAATGAGCAATAATGACGATGCGGGGAAACGACAGCTCCGGATAAACATTGCTGGGCAAGCGGAAAGCAGCAACCAAGCCGGCAACAAAAAGAGCGGCCGTCAACAAATAGACCGCGCGGCGGTTCTCGCGGCAGAAACGCACGATGTTCATGGTTTGACCTTGATCGTGGCGCCCGACTCCAGGCCGTATGCTCCGGTGAGTACCACCACTTCGCCTTCTTCGGCTCCGGAGAGCAACTCCACTCGCTCGTGCGTTTCAATTCCCACCTTCACCGGCACCGCCTCCGCCTTGTCCGCGTGAACACGGAAGATCCGCGGTTGTCCTTCCGCATCACGGTAGACCGCTTCGGGCGCCACCACCAGGGCTTGCATGTGAGTCTCCAGGGGAACTTGCGCGGTCAGGAACATGCCGAGCCGCAGCAATCCGGCAGGGTTAGTGATGCGGATTCGCACCAAGCCCACATTGGTAGTGGGATCAACGGCGGGTGAGACCGCCACGACGCGACCGGAGAAATTCGTGGCCGGAAAAGCATCGGTCCGTACCGGTAGGATTTGGCCCAAGTGAATCTTTGGCAAATAAACCGCCGGCACATTTCCAAAAAGTTCCACTTCCGCAGTATCGGCAATCTCGAAGATCGGTTGTGCGCCCGTGCCGTCAACCTGCTCGCCGGCGCTCACCAGCCGCTTGACGACGATGCCGCTGAGAGGAGACTTCACATCGGTTCGCGATAACTGTAAGCGTGCAAGGGCGGTGGCGAATTGCGCTTGCTTCAGAGCCGCTTCTGCCACGCGCTCCGCCATCACCGCGTCTTCTAAGTCCTTCCGGGCCGAGATCCCCCGCTGAACCAGGTCGGCCTCACGCTTCTGATTGAGGCGGGCATTTTCCAGACTGGCGTTGGCTTGATCGATGCTGGCCTGGGCTTGTTGCAGTTGGTCGCGGTAGGAGTGATCTTCGATTTTTGCCAGCACCGAGCCCTCTTTCACCCGGTCGCCTTCCGCCACCAGCATCGCGGAGATGCGGCCCGGAACCAGGGCACTCACTTTAACGTCCTCATTGGGCAAGGCCGCAATCGTCCCACTGACGGTCAGATTCGAGCTGATGTCGCCACGGACGACTTTGGTCAGCGTGACTTCCGCAACGGTGTTGGCAGGAGTTTCGGAGTTGTTTGCGCCTTCATCACCGGCAGGTGGCTTTGAGCAAGCGAGGGGGCTCAGCAGCATAAGGAAAAGCAGGCCCCGGTGCAATTGGAGGTAATTAATTCGTCGTGTCGTAGGCATGGGCAACTACTTTGGGTCGATGGATGTACCCACTATTTCTTCCAGTCCTGCGAAGGCGCTCTGCACCGTCAACAGGCTCTGAAGGTAACTTTGCTCCACATCTTGAACATTGCGTTGCGAGGTAAGGACCATAAGGATGTCCGCTTTGCCGGCGCGATAACTCTGCTCCGCCAGGCTTTCAAGCTGCTGCGCGACCGGGACCAGAGTGGCGCGATAGGTTTCTGCCTGCGTGCGCTGTGCGTCCAGATCGAAATACGCGGTCTCCACTCGCGCCGCCACCGAGCGCTTTGTGGCGGCTTCCTCCGAATCCAGGAGGTGCTGTGTGGCAACCGATTGGGCGATTTCGCCCTGGTTGCGCGCGAAGATGGGCAGCGGCACCGAAATCTGGCTTCGCGGCCCAATTCGAAAATCGTGAGGGGAATTGAAATCCATTCCAACTTCCAGATCGGGATTGGGAATCCGTTCGGCCTTCAACAACGCCCGGCGGCTTTCTTCCACCTTCTCCTCCTGCAAGACGTGCCGCAACTCCGGGTTGGAATTGTAAGCAAGCTGGACCATTTCGGGAAGCGAAACTAGGGGCGGTAGATCCTGGAGTGCCTCGGCTGTCTCCCAATCGGTGGTGGCAGGTTCATCGAGCAGGGCATTCAATTGACTGAGTGAGATTTTCTCCTGCTGCTGCGCGACCTTGTAATCCGCCTGCGCGCGCGCGACTTCCAGCCCCGCTTCAATCACTTCCAATTGCGCCACATCCCCGGCGTTGAATCGATCTCGCGCAATCTGCTCCAACCTTTTGGCCAATTCGAGGATGTGCTCCCGCCTCTGGGATTCCTCCCGCGAGAGGGACAATTGGAAATAAGCCTCGCGGGTCTGCCGCCGGATCTGCCGCTCCAGGGCCGCGATCTCCAGGTCGGTCAACGCTCCTTCCTGATGGGCCACCTCAATCCTCCGGCCACGCTGCCCACCCAGTTCCAGGGGTTGATCCACGAATACCCCCTCGTGTGGCTCGTCGCGCAATGCGGTGAAGTTGAAAGTGGGGTTGAGTCGCTGGCGGGCAATTCGCACGCCAGCCTGCGAGATGGCTTGCCGCTGTCGCGCGGCAAGCAGATCGAGGTTCTGCTTGTCCGCGAGATCCAGGGCCATCTGGAGTGAAAGTCGGCTCGCGGGTTGAGACCATGCGACCCCGCACCCCCAAACCACCAGCATTGCCGCTGATATTAACACCTTTCCTCTCATGGAAGCACCACTCCCCTCGCTCATTCTTATTTAAACTCGCCACTGACAAGCCTCATCTTAACTTTAGCAATTAAAAAAGCCGAGGCCTTTTGTGAGGCCACAGAGAACTGTAAACATCCCTAATTCTATGAAATGTGGGGTTATACCGGGTACTTGGGGAGTGGTTGCCACAATCCCATCACCTAGGCAGGCTGCGCCAACATGGGTTCGGGGGCCTCCTGCCGCTTTCTTCTAGATTTCGTTTCCCTTTGCGAATATTATCGTCCCCGTCCAGGTCGCTCGGGATTGACAGTGGTCGACCCTCCGGGCCGGCCGCTAGTGGCGAGAAAGCTCAAGGAGTTCTTATGAAACACCTGCTTGTGGCGCTACTGGGCTTAATGCTGGCTTCGCAAGGTGAGGCTCAGGCGCCTGTAGCAAAAGGATGGATTGCCCTTTTTAACGGGAAGGATCTGAGCGGTTGGGTGAATAACGGGCAAGAGAAGTGGATCGTCGATGATGGCACGATCTTGGGCGAGAGCACTGTGGGGCACTACGGTTATCTCACCACGGAGAAAATCTACAGCAATTTTGTTTTGCGACTGAAGTTCAAACCCGAGACCGACGGAAATAGCGGTGTGTTCACCCGCTCGCGCATTACCGGTAACTCGCCCCAAACCGGTCCGGATATAGAAGGGATGCAGGTGGAAGTGGACCCCACTCGCCATACGGGCTCCATTTACGAAAGTGGTCATCGCGGCTGGGTGGCGATGGGCACGCCCGCCTGCGAGCATGCGATTAAACCCCACGAGTGGAACGATCTGGAAATTACGGAGGAGGGATTCCACTACGTCACGCGGTTGAACGGCGTGCCCTGCGTGGACTTTACTGATCCCCATCCGAATTTCACCGAGGGCGTCATCGGCTTACAACTCCACACCGGCGGTGGAGTAAAAATACGGTTTAAAGATGTTTACCTAAAGGAGATCGGGACACGGTAAACGGGACACGGGATACGGGATTCGAGCCTGGGTGTTAGGGGTTCGGGGTGAGACGTTCGGGATTTGAGATTCGGGATTGCTGGATTGCGTATCCCGTGTCCCGTATCCCGTGCCCCGGATCCCGTTTCCGGGATCCCGAGTCCCAAAACCAAAGGAGGATGGAAATGAACGATCAACTTAAGAGCAAGCTGGGCCGAAGGGAATTTCTGGGCGCTGCCACGGCAGCAAGCTTTATGATCCTCAAGCCACAGCTTGTGCGGGGAACCGCCGCGAACTCGCAGGTGCGGTTCGGAATCCTGGGCTGCGGGGGCCGCGCCACGGCCGAGGGTTCGAGCTTTGTGGAGAATACCGATGCGCGGGTGACCGCCATCGCCGATCTTTTTGCCGACCAACTGGAAAAGGGGCGCCAGCACTTCGACAAATTGCAGCAAGCGAAGGGCTACGCGCCTATCGATGCTTCACAACTCTTCAAGGGTCCCGATGCCTATAAGGAAATCGCCGCCTCGAAGGAGGTGGATTTCATCCTCATTACCACTCCGCCTTACTTTCATCCGCACCATCTCGAAACGGTCGTCGACGCGGGCAAGCACGTTTATTGCGAAAAGCCGGTGGCCGTGGACGTGCCGGGAGCACATCGCGTCATCAGCATCGGCGAGAAGGTGCAGGGAAAGCTGAGCCTGGCGGTGGGTTTCCAGATTCGCAACGCCACGCCCATGGTGGAGCTGACGCGACGCATCCACGAGGGCGCCCTCGGGAAGATCGCTTGCGGCCTCGCATACTACTATTGCGCCCATATCGACCGGCCCGAATGGCCCAACGCCTCCCCTGAGGAAAAGCGGCTGCGAAACTGGGTGTGGGATCGCGTGCTTTCCGGCGACATCATTGTGGAGCAGAACATCCACGTTATTGACATGTGCAACTGGATGCTGAAAGCTCACCCCCTAAAGGCCGTGGGCATGTGCGACCGCAAGGTGCGCACCGATGCGGGGGATTGCAAGGACAACTTCAACGTGCTCTTTACCTATCCGGACGACGTGCAAATCAGCTTCGGATCCACCCAATTCGACCATCCCACTTTTGACGCCGCCGTACATTTGTTCGGGTCTGATGGGAGCTCCGAGTCGCACTACGATTGGCGTGTCAACATTGCAGGCAAGAACATATGGGATGCCGGAATGAAGCCCAGCGGAGCGGAAGAATTCTCCGCCGCGGGAAAATTCCGGGGCGCGCTTGACGATGCCGACTCGGAAAAGGAAAAGGCGTTTGTCGCCAGCATCACCAGCGGCCAATTCCTTAACCAGGCCGCGCTGGGCGCGGAATCAGCGATGAGCGCCATGCTGGGCCGCACCGCGGCTTATACCGGTAAACCCGTCACTTGGGAAGCTCTGCAAAAGTCGAAGGAAGTGTACGATCCTAAAATCGATATCACGAAGTTTGCGTAGTTGTCCGTGGTCCGTAGTCCGTTGTCCGTTGCCACAGGCCATCGGCAACGGACTACCGACAGTAAACTAATTTTGCAATTCTCGGAGGACATCATGAAGAATGATCCGTCGCGTCGCGATTTCCTGAAGGTGTCTGCAGGTAGCGCTCTGGCATCGCTGGGACCGGTTGTCGCAGGCTTCGCGGGGTCGGCGCCCGCGGCCCCTCCCGCCGGTGGGCGCATCAAGAAGGCCGTGCAAATTTACATGCTGCCCAAGAACCTGAGCTACGCCGACCGCTTCAAGCTTGCAGGCGACGTGGGGTTCGAGGGCGTGGAAGGGCAAACGATGGAAGACCCCAAGGTGGCCGAAGAAATCAAGAAAGCCTCGGAAGATGCCAAGGTCCCTATCCATTCCGTCATGAACATGGCTCACTGGAAATACCCGCTCTCCTCCAATGACCCCGCCGTGGTGAAGACATCCCTGGACGGCATGAAGACCTCGCTTCATAACGCCAAGCTTTGGGGAGCGGAAACCGTGCTGCTCGTTCCCGCCGTCGTTAACCCGGACACGAGTTACCAGGATGCGTGGACCCGTTCGCAAAAGAATATTCGCACACTGATCCCGCTGGCGGAAGAATTGAAGATCATCATCTGCATCGAAGAAGTATGGAACAAGTTCCTGCTCAGCCCGCTGGAGATGGCAACGTACGTAGACGAATTCAAGAGTCTCTGGATTAAGCAATACTTCGATGTGGGCAACGTGGTCCTTTACGGTTATCCGCAGGACTGGATTCGCACGCTCGGCAAGCGCTTCAGAAAAGTTCACCTGAAAGATTTCAAGGTGCTGTCGCACGGATCCAGCCCGTTCCAGACGCAGTTCGTGAATCTCGGCGACGGCGACATTGACTGGACCGCCGTGCGCAAGGCGTTTACCGACGTCGGTTACACTGGATGGGCCACCACCGAACTTGAGGGGGGCGACGAAGCCTACCTGCGCGACGTTGTGAAGCGCGTCGATAGGCTGGTGCTGGGACTTTAATTTTGGATTTTAGATTTTGGATTAAGCGCCAGGCGGGCGGTCCACGGTCCAAGAGCAATCCATTTCCCCTTGAAAGTGTGATCGGGATGGTGAGGAGGGTAGCGTGGACCTACAGAACGGGTCCCCCCTACATTTGTTTCTTTCGGTCAAGGCAACATCATCCCCGCTTGGGGCTCAAAAGGTTTTAAGGCTCGCTCAAGCAGGTCCTCGACACGCAACTCTCGTGCCCACTGCCTCAAATAAACCATGTCCAAGCTGTCGCCCTGCACCTTGAGAATCCCCAAAACGTCTTTCCACTGATTTTCAGAGACTTCCCCGCCCGCGCGAAACCACTCCAGCTTTGACAGGATGGTGTCCTCCGCGGTAGCGATGTACGCAAATGCAATCGATTCTTTCAATGGGAAGCGATGTTGACGGCGGGAGAACTCGTGTGGCTGAAAGTCCTTTTCCGCAATGGAAAGAAATCGATTTTGAGGGAGGATTCCAGCCCTCGGTGGTCACTTCAAAACCGGCCATAGGTGGGCGGGTCAAAACCGGCCAATGGGAGGCCGTCCGGGACTAAGTTGTTTTACCCTGCCTGCTCCCCTTCTGGCAAGCCGGTTTT
>Ga0326728_10020034_pt1 | contig 12850 bp, 10 predicted proteins | sample MB3enrmetagenome_FD_207602 | JGI IMG/M metagenome (GOLD analysis project Ga0326728, IMG submission 207602) | Lab enriched peat soil microbial communities from McLean, Ithaca, NY, United States - MB31MN | ecosystem: Environmental > Terrestrial > Soil > Wetlands > Peat | place: USA: New York...
ATCGAGCGTGATGCAAGGCTCGCCCTCCCACTGATCGCTGACCAGGCGCAGCGTTTCCACTTTGTCCAGAGCACGCGCTGAGATGTGGCGAATGTGGCTGCTTGTCCATTCGCGGTCGGTGACGGCGTAGTAGAACTCATCGCCGGTTTCGTTGAATGTCTGATAGCCGGGGTAGCCGGAATCGCGCTCGAGGGTTCCGGCCGCGAAGGGTGTGGGTTTCAGGCCGGGAAGATCACGGTCGAAGCGCAGATATCCGTCCCGGTGTGTCACGCTGCCGCCGGCCAATCCACGTTGAGCCAACAATGCGGTTGCGGCCATGCATGAAGCAACCGCAAAATCCCGTCGGTTCAAGCTACACCTCCATGTTGCCGGTCGCAGCCAGCCGGCCGTACCAGCGCCCGGAGTCCTTGACGGTTCGTTTTTGTGTTTTGAAGTCGACCCAGGTTAATCCGAGGCGGCTGGATAGGCCCGATCCCCATTCAAAGTTATCGAGCAGACTCCAGGCGTGATAGGCGCGCACACGGGCTCCGTCGGCGAGCGCCTTGTGCAACATTTTGAGATGTTCGCGATAGAAGTCAATGCGGTGCTGGTCGTGGATCTGCCCGTCCTTGTCTGGTGCGTCGTTGAAGACTCCGCCGGTCTCGGTGATCTCGATGATCGGATGATCGTAGTCGTGGGTCAGCCGCATAAGCAAATCGTACAGGCCCTGCGGCCAAATCTCAGCGCCGCCGTCTGTCTTCGGGCCTTCGTGGCACTCGTTGATGTGGAACTGCGAGATCGGGTCGACGGGTTTGCCATCCGCAGAAGGCGCGGCCGTTGCGGCAGCCGCAGTAAGACGAACATAATAATGCACGCCCAGCCAATCGAGCGAAACCTTGAGCGTCTTCTCGTCTCCAGAGCGGAATCCCATCGCTTCGTAGGGAATTTCTCCCGGGAAGGCATCGGGATATTCGCCGTGGCGGGCGGCGTGCAGAAAGAAGGTGTTGTGCAGAGCGTCGAAGCGCTGGGCTGCTTTGCGGTCGGCCTCGCTGTCGGTCAGTGGATAGGTGGGCTCCATCTCATAAGCGCTGCCCACGGTTGCCTGCGGCGATGCCGCTTTGATGGCTCGATAGCCCAAGCCCTGCGCCAGCGCCACGGTATGCAATGCCCGCAGGTAGTCAGCGATGCTGGCGCGTCCAGGAGCAGACCACCCGCGCCCGTAGCCGAATTCGGTGAACCATGCAGGCATGTTAAACGGCGCCCAGACCTGGATGCGGTCGCCAAGATGCTTTGCCATCAGGCCAACATAATCGGCGTAGTAGGAGGCCAGATCGCGATTGGGCCAGCCGCCCTTGTCTTCCAAAGCCTGTGGCAGATCCCAGTGATAGAGCGTGCAGAAAGGGCGAATGCCGGCCTCATGCAACGCGTCGGTCAGCCGCTTGTAGTAGTCGAGCCCTTTCTCATTGAGCGCTCCCGTGCCCTGGGGCAATACGCGCGGCCAACTGATCGAGAAGCGATAGCTCTTCAGGTTGAGTTGCTTGAGCAGGGCCACATCTTCCTTGTAGAGATGGTACTGATCACAGGCTATATCGCCCGTCGAGCCATCCTTGATTTTGCCCGGTGTGTGCGCCCAGCGGTCCCAGATCGATTCGCTCTTGCCATCGGCATTCCATGCGCCTTCCACCTGATAGGCCGAGGTCGCCACCCCCCACAAGAAATCCTTGGGAAAATGAAGCCGATTACTGCTTGCTTGCGCCGCTTGGGAGGCAAATGCGGGCAATCTGGAGAGCAAAGCTCCTCCAGCAGTTGCGGCTGCGGCTTTTTGGATAAAATCTCTGCGATTCATGCGATCCGTTCCTCCTGTGTTTGGGCCTTATGTCTTCCGGTTTCTCCGCGGCGGTGAAATTTTACTCGTTCGCGGACCACGGCTTCAATGCTTTGGCTTGATAACGTATTTCAGAGAAAGTAGCTGTCGTACCGTTTCCAATGGGAGACTGCGAGCAAAACCCGATATACAGGGGTTTCTCCGGACCAAGATTGAAGGCGCGCGCGATTTTCCAGTCTTTTCCGTCGGTCGAATAGAACAGGAAGATCCCCGGTCCGCTTTTGGAGACTTTCAGATAGACGGAATTGCCCTCGATGATTGCTCCGGTGTTGTCGTCCGAAAGCCCCCGCGTGACAACGGCGTCGATTAGTCCTGTTTTGTTGTTCAGGCTCTTGAGAGAAAACTTCACCCAGTTGTCGTCATCGGCAAAGACGACAAGCGATCCTTCATCGAAGAGCGTTTTAAAATCGACCGTAACTTTGGCGCTGAACCAGAACTCCTTGGGAGCTGGAGCCAGCATGCGCGGCGTGCTGTTCATCCGCATCTCGCCTGCCGGTTCGCTGAACCAGTCGGTCTTTCCTGCCGGTTGAATGGTAAGGATTCCATCCTGGATCTTCCATGCGGCGGGCACATTGCGCCAGTGAAAAGAAGAGGGGAATCCAGAAAGCGCCGGGTCGACGCCGAGAGTTTGGGCGGACGCGGTCAGCGAGAGCGTGCCCAACAAAAACGAACCGAGGAGTTTACGCATATCTGTTTCCTTTCAACAGAATGTTTGCTTTTTAAAAACCAGCAATACAAACAATCGCGCGCAGACTGAATCTGTCGTGTCTGTTCGTCTATTCGTCACGAAGAGCCACCAGGGGATCGACCTTTGCTGCCCTGCGTGCCGGAAACCAGCAGGCAAAGAACGCGGAGAGGATCAAAGCGGCGGTACAGACGGCGAACGTGCGCGGATCGGTGGTGGAGATTCCATGCAGTTGGTTCCTCAGGTAGCGGCCTATCGCCCAAGATCCTGTCAAGCCTAGGACAACGCCCGGAACGACCATGGCAAATCCGCGCAGAAACACATTGCAGATAACCGAATTCAGGCTGGCGCCGAGTGCGATGCGGATGCCGATCTCGCGCGTCCTGCGGCCGACGTTGAATGCCAGAATGCCGTATAAACCTACCGTGGCCAACACCAATGCAAGTGCGGCAAATGCGCTGATCAGTTTCGATTGAAATGACTGCGCGGAGATGGTCTCGGCGATTCGCGTGGAGAGCGGACGCACATCGTATACGGCTTCCGTAGCCGTCATCTGTTTGATCTGCTTTCTTGCCGATTCAATCAGCAGCGCAGGATCGCCATGTGCGCGCAAGAGCAAGGAATACTCCCCGAAAAAGGGAAATTGACGCAAAGACAGGTAATACTCTTCATGCTTGGTTTGCCCCAGACTATCCTGCGTCGAATCCCCAACCACGCCGATGACCGTGCAATGCGCCATTTCTCTCGCGGGAGAACCAAGCAGAATGCCTTTGCCGACGGGATTTTGTCCTGGCCACCAATGTTGGGCAAAGCTGTGGCTCACAATAACACTCACAGGAAGCCGGCGCAGAGCTTCCAGCGTTTGGTCGGTTGTAGGGGTCTCTGAGGCGAGAACGGGCATAGGTTCCGTTCCATCGAAGACACGCCCTTGCAAAAGTGGAATACCCAGAGCACGGAAATAGTCGCTGGTGACAATGCGATAAGGCGCCACAGGATAATCGTTCAGAGCGGGTGCAGGGCGGTCGAGAAGCCGAAACGGATTATGTGAGTCGTTGCCGCCGAAGGGCAGGTCACTGGTGGCGGCGGCCGCTTCCACACCCGGAACCTGCGCCAGGCGCTGAACAGCGTTCAGGTAGAAGGCTGCGATGCGCAGCGGGGCGTTGTTTACGCGCGCTCCCGGAGATGCCAGCCGGAGAGTGAGCACGTTTTCCGTCTCGTATCCCAGTGGACTGTCCGATAGAGCCCATAGACTCCGCAAAACCAGTCCCGCTGTAATCAACAGCAGTGTCGCTCCTCCGACCTGGGCGGCGATCATCAGATCGGAGGAATTGAAGCGGCCACGGAACGACTTCGGCATGGCGCTACGGTCTTTGAGCGCATCGCTCGGATTTGCCTTCGATAACTGCCAGGCTGGAACAAACCCGAATCCGATCCCCGTCAGCGCTGTCGCTCCAAAGGCAAACAGCAGGACAGGAAGATTCAGCACGGAGATGCTGCCCCCGCCGAACTGCAGCAACTGGTGAGGCACGAGCGCATTGAGCGCGGCGCTCAGCCCTGCCGCCAAGAACACTCCCAGCCCACCTCCAATAGCCGAAAGCAAAAGACTCTCAACCATCAATTGACGAATCAGGTAAGGTCGGCGCGCGCCCAGAGCCACGCGGATCGACATCTCCCGCTCACGTGCAAACGAGCGGGATAGCGACAGCGTGGCGATATTCACGCAAACAATCAGCAGCACCAGAACCACTGCGCCCATCAACAAGAGTTGCTGCTGCTTGGCATCGCCCATGAGGTATTGGCGAAGATCGACAGTATGCGCGCCGACTCCCGCATTGCTTTTAGGGAATTGTCCGGCAAGATGTGCGGCGATGGTGTTCATCTCGCCAGCCGCAGCCGCAGGAGAGACACCTTCCTTCAGACGGCCGAGAACTCTGGCATTGCTATGGCTTTCGCGATTCTCCATGTAGAACTGCGCGACATAGGGCGCCAGCGGAAGCACCAGATCGGCGTCGTTGAAGAACTGAAACGAGGATGGGAGCACGCCGACAATGGTTGCTGTCTTTCCGTCCACCTGAACCGCGCGGCCAACCACCTCCGGATCGCCGCCAAATCGCTTGGCCCACGTGGCATACGGAAGCAGCAACGCCGGTGCGGCCTCCGGACGGTCGTCGTCCGGGCTCAGATCCCGCCCCAGCATGGGCTGAACACCGAGCACACGCAAAAAGTCACGATCCACCATCACAGTGGACAGGCGATCCGTCGACCCGCCGGTCCTTAGATTCACGGGATTCGCGGTGCGGTAGATCGTCAGCGCGGAAAAGGAGTTTTGCTGGCGCTTCCAATCGAGAAAATCCGGATAGGATACGGGCAGATCGCCGCCGGCCTTCTGCTCACTGATGTGAATTAGCCGGTTCGCAGCAGGATACGGAAGCGACCGAAATAGCGTCGTATTGAGTACGCTGAAAATGGCTGTATTGGCTCCAATTCCCAGCGCCAGTGTCATCACCGCGACAATCGTAAACGCCGGACTCTTGCTCAATCGCCGTGCCGCATAGGCAATGTCTTGTTTCAGGTTTTTCGTCATCTGATGCCTCGTTCCAAATAGAAATATGCCCGCCCTATCCAGCAGTTCCACTGGAATTTGTGAGCACTCCATGCACCAAATCTCTGTCTCATACAAGTCGTTATTCAACAAGGTGATACATAATTGCATCCCGGTACGGGCAGCCACATGCGATGTCCGTTTCCGGTCATGGCAGATCAAAAACGGACACCGGCAAAGCCTCTGAGAGGCGATTTTTCCTGGAATCTCAGATCGCTAATGAAGCTGGTCTGGTACGGATGCCTTGTTGGCCTCCAGAAGCAGTTGTTCAAGCTGAATTTCTAAAGTACAGCCGGCCTTGAAGTTTTAATCTGACTCGTTGAGTGACTTGGCGATTGTGCACAACTGAAGCTCATTGGCGGCTTGCCGAACTGAGGCATATCGAGTGCCTTCGGTTTAAACTTAGGTACGTTTGAGTTTAGAGGGAGTACCTAATGAAGCTCACCATGACGTACCTGTTCGTCTTGCTGGCAGTTGTGCCACTGTACTCTCAAACTGCCGAACAGCTCGAAGCCCATGGGGTTTCAGTTGCAAATACCACGTATCAAGGGAAAGTAGCTGTTAAAGTCGACGCTCTGCCCGCTGTCGTAAATGGGCAATCATACGCAATTCTGAAGGGAAGCCAATTCCACAACGGCACGATCGAGGTTGAGCTGTCTGGTAAGCCCGCGGTGAACGCCGGCGCAGGTGCGCGCGGTTTTATTGGCATCGCCTTCCGTATGAGAGGTGACCGCTATGAGTACATCTATCTCCGACCCACCAACAGCCGTGCGAATGATCAGGTGAGGCGCAACCATTCGACCCAATACGCCGCACAGCCGGACTACGACTATGATCGTCTTCGTAAAGAAGCGCCCGAGAAGTATGAATCGTACGTCGACCTTGAACCGGGAGTCTGGACCCACTATCGCATAGTGATTCAAGGGACTAAGGCGCAACTGTATGTCGGGGGCGCTGCACAGCCCTGCCTGATCGTGGATGACCTGAAACTTGGAGACTCAGAGGGCTTAGTGGCGCTATGGGTTGGTCCCGGCACCGAAGGTTATTTCGCCAACCTGAAGATCGCCCAATAGCGCTTCGGTTGTGCCCACCTTTCAGGCAAAGAGTTGAAGAGGGGCGTCTCAGAGACAAATGCAAAATGGGCCACTATCCTGCAATACAAGGAGCCTGTTATCACCTTTTGCCAACAGCCCAAATCACTCATCGAGAATAGCGTTCGATCTGAATATCAGTGGAAATCGTGTGACGAGATGGCCGCGTCGGTCAGTTTAGCGGGCAAATGCCGTTTGCTTTGACGTGGACGACGCCATCGTTGATATGCAACAGACCGTCGATCCTAAGAAAACGGTTACGGGTGACGGTGAGGCGTTCGCGCTCGAAAAGGTCCGACGTAAGGATGATGTTGGCGTTGCCGGTCTCGTCTTCGAGGGAGAGGAAGACAAAGCTTTTGGCTATGCCGGGCGCTGGCGATGACGCAACCGGCGATGCAGACGGGCGCGTTATTTCCAAAGCGTAGTAAGTCTGCAGAAGAGAGAATGCCTTCCGCGCTCAACGTCGCTCGATGATAGGTCATCGTGCGCGGGCCGGTGGTGATGCCCGCGCCGGAATAATCGGCGACAAGGCGTTCTTCAGTGGTCATTGGTTGCAGTGGCGAATCGGAACGCTGCTGGTTCAAAGCGCCTGAGAGCAATGGACCTGTGACGCGCGCTGCTTCTTCGACCTGCCAAAGCGCATCGCGGCGATGGGCGACATCACCGAGCGAATTCAAAGCGCCGATACTCGCCAACTGAACCAGCTCACGACGGTTGAGCACAGGTATTCTGAATCCAGTATGTGTGGACGTTACGTCCGAAAATCCGCGCAAGAGATTTTGGCTGAATGGTTTGAGATGGATCTCGAACAGATGCGCTGGGGGCAGCCAACTTGGGACGCTGCCCCTCAGAGCTTTCAGCCGGTGGTACGGCTGAACCCGGAGACCGGCCGGCGTGAGATGCCGCTAATGCGTTGGGGGCTGATACCGTCCTGGGCCAAAGATGAGCGCATCGGCTTGAGCACAATCAGCGCCCGCGCCGAGGAGGCCGCCACCAAACCGGCATTCCTTGACGCGCTCAAGAAGCGCCGCTGTCTGGTTCCGGCCGACGCCTACTACGAGTGGCAGAAGACAGGCCCGAAGACCCGGCAGCCCTACGCCATCACGCTCACCGGCGGCGAGCCAATTGTCTTCGCCGGCCTTTGGGAGAGCTGGCGCGACACTGACGGCCAGCCGCTTGAAACCTTTACCATCCTCACGACTACAGCCAATGAGCGATTGGCTGCGATTCACAACCGAATGCCGGTGATCGTCGAACGCAAAGACTATGCCCGCTGGCTCGATGCGCCCAGTGCAAGCGAACCTTCCGCTGAACTGCTACGTGCCGCCACACCAGATCGCATAGACCTGTGGCCCGTCAGTGACCGCGTTGGCAACACGCGGAATAATGATGACGTGCTGCTCGATCCAATCAACACGACCGGTGAAGGCACCCAAGGACAGTTGTTCAAGTTGGATTCCTAAGAAGCAGCGTGAACGCTCCACCGGCTAACAGCCGGTGGCTTCGGGTTACGGCTTAAAGCCGGATTGATCGGCCATGCGGCCGATTACACCACGTTGAAGTCACCGTCTGGAGCCGGGGGCTTTTGCTCTTCGATATATCGCTTCCAGGCTTCATCGGTCACATTGCCACTCGTCACCACCCAATAGCCCCGCGCCTGCAAGTGCTGGTCCCAGTAGCGTTTTCGCAAGCTCGCATATTCGCTCAGCAACTTGTGCGAGCTTTTTCCTTTCATCTACTGCACGGCCCGTGATACGGACACATTCGGGGGAATGCCAATCAGCATGTGAACATGATCCCGGTTGATCGAGCCAGCGTAGATTACAAGCTCGAGACTCTGCGCAATCTCACAAAGCAACTCCCGGCAACGTTGTCTCACATCTCCGCCAAGCACTTCATACCGGTATTTCGTCGTCCACACAAGGTGGTACTTGCTATCCCACACCGTGTGGATGCCTCGCTTATAGGCTTCCATCTCTACAAGCCTAGTACGATCCGTCGCCTAAAGACGAGGGGGTTACGGATCCCCTATCGGGAACTCTAAATTGCTTCCGATATGAGTTCGGAGGCCGTTTCTGCGTTGGGCTGCAACTTGGGCAAAGAATCGTTCGTCAAGAAATGCCCAAGTTCGCTCGCTAGCCGCCTATCTTTTCCGTCAGTTCGACCCAGCGCTCGTAGGCGGCGTGGTGCTCGGCCTTGGCGGCTTCCAGTTCGGCCAAAGCCTCGGTCAGCGCGACAGGATCGGTGACAACCTCCGGAGCCTGCACGCGTTGCTCGGCGGTTTGCATGCGAGCCTCGGCGGCTTCAATGCGGTTTTCCAGCGTACTATATTCGCGCTGTTCCATGTACGAAAGTTTTTTGCGCACAGGCTGCGCCGCGGGTGCGGCCGCCAGCTGCGGAGTTTCCACCGCGGCCGGTTGCTCTTCTGTCTGCAAGAGCTGGTCGCGCCAAGCCTCCCACTGCAAATAGTCGGCAAACAGGCCGGCATTGCCACGGCCATCAAGGCCAAGAACGGCGTTGGTGACGCGGTCCAGCAGATAACGGTCGTGCGTAACCAGAACCAGCGCGCCGGGAAATTCCAGCAGCGATTCTTCAAGAATCTCCAGCGTGGGAATATCGAGATCGTTGGTCGGCTCGTCGAGAATGAGCACGTCGGCGGGCTGCAACATCAGCCGGGCAATCAGCACGCGGGCGCGCTCGCCGCCGCTCAACCGCTCCACCGGCTGATTGAGTTGTTCGCTGGTAAAAAGAAAACGCGCGGCATAACTGGCCACGTGCACCATGCGATCCTGGTAGATCACCGAATCGCCGTCGGGGGCCAGCGCGCGGCGCAGCGTGAGCGAGGTGTCGATCTCGCGCATCTGCGAAAAGTAAACGATGCGCAGGCTCTGGGCGCGGCGAATCTCGCCGCCGCTCAGCGGAATTTCGCCGGTGATGGCGCGCAGCAGCGTGGTCTTTCCCGAACCGTTTGGCCCGGCCAGTCCCAGCTTCAATCCGTTGGTCAGGTTCACCGTAATACCGCGCAGAATCTCGCGCTCGCCAAGCGTGATGCTGGCGTCTTCCACCTCAATCAGCCGCTTGGTTTGCCGGCCGGTGGCATCGAAAACAATGCCCGCCTTGGAGCTTTGGGCGCGCGATTCCATCTTGCCCAACTCAGTGATCAGCGCATTGGCATTATCGATACGCGCCTTGGATTTGGTGGTGCGCGCCTTGGGTCCGCGGCGCAGCCACTCCATCTCGATGTGAACCCGGTTGCGCAAGCTCTCTTGCGCGCGCTGCTGCCACTCGACGTAGGCCTCGCGCTCTTCAAGAAATTTGGCGTAGCCGCCTTTGACGCGCAGCAAACCGTCGGAATAAATGCGGTTCAGCTCGACGACTTCCGAGGCGACATTCTCCAAGAAGTAGCGGTCGTGCGTGACCACGACGAAGGCGAATTTGGCCGCGCGCAGCAGGCCCTCCAACCACTCAATGCCCTCCAGATCGAGATGATTGGTCGGCTCGTCGAGCAACAAAACGTCGGGCTCGGTGACGAGGGCTTCGGCGATAGCCAGCCGCTTGCGCCAACCGCCGCTCAAACTGGCGGCCTCGCGGTCCATACCGGGATTGGCCGGACTATCGGCTTCGCCAAATCCGGCGCGGCCCAGCGTCTCGCGCAACCGCTGTTCGCCTGCCGCCGCCGGCACCGCGGCGCGGGTAAGCGCGGCCTCCAACACCTGCCGCACCGTGATGCCCGCGGCAAAACCGGAGATCTGGTGCACGTAACCGGTGCGCACCCGTTTGCGGAACGAGACCTCGCCCGCGTCTGTCTGCTGCTCGCCGCCCAGCACTGCCAGCAGCGTGGATTTGCCCGCGCCGTTGGGGCCGATGAGCCCGATGCGGTCGCCGTCATGCACGGCGAATGAGATGTCTTCGAAAAGGGGCAGGGCGCCGAAGCGTTTCATGATCTTCTGCGCGATCAAAATAGGCGGCATACTTTCAGTTTACGTGCAAAGACGCAGCCGCCTGCCTCGTACTGGCCGCGGAATTTTCGCGGCTTGCCGCCCCGTGGGACTGCGGTAAAATGCACAATTCGTCCGCCCGTTTTTGCACATTCCCATCCCGCCCTCTGCGCCTGCGCTTCCGTTTAAGATGATCAGGGACACACATGACGGACAAGAAAAATCTATCCCCTGCCATCCTTGCGCATATTGCAACCACACTCAACCTACCACTGCGCGGCATCGTCGCGGTTATTGAACTGCTCGACGACGGCGGCACCGTGCCATTTATCGCGCGATACCGCAAAGAGGCCACGGGCAATCTGGACGAGGTGCAGATCCGCTCCATTGAAGAGTCGCTGGCCTACTATCGCGAACTCGAAGAGCGGCGCGAGACCATCCTCGCCTCCATCGCCGAACAGGGCAAGCTGAGCGACGAGTTGAAGGCGCGCATCGAGGCTACGCTCGATAAAAACGAGCTCGAGGATTTGTATCTTCCCTACAAGCCCAAGCGCCGCACCAAGGCATCGATCGCGCGCGAAAAAGGTTTGGAGCCGCTGGCCAAATATCTGTGGGATCAGCAGCCCGCCGCCGAGCCTCTGGATGCGTTGGCCGCCGGATTCGTCAACGCCGAGTTGGGCGTGGCCACCGCCGATGAAGCGCTCGAAGGCGCGCGCCACATTGTTGCCGAGTGGATTAGTGAAGATGCCGATCTGCGCAAGATGCTGCGCCAACTGGTCTTCGACGAGGGCATCGTGGTCAGCCGCAAAGTGCTCGACGCCGTCGATGAGCAGGAAAAATTCCGCATGTACTACGAGTACACGGAGCCGGTAAAAACGATTCCCTCGCATCGCATGTTGGCCATTCGCCGCGGCGAGGGCGAGCACATCCTTTATTTCATGATCGAGGTCGAGCCCGAGCGCGCGCTGGGCATTCTGCGCCGCAAGGTGCTGCGCGAGCCCGGCGACTGGACACCGCAACTCGAGCTGGCCATCGACGACGCATGGAAGCGGCTGCTGAATTCTTCCATCCAGGCCGAGGTTCGCCTCGAACTCAAGCGGCGCTCCGACACTGAAGCCATCACGGTCTTCCGCGACAATCTCTACAATCTGCTGCTCGCGCCGCCCGCCGGCCCCATCGCCATTCTGGGCATCGATCCCGGCCTGCGCACTGGCTGTAAGGTCGCGGTCGTCGATGAAACCGGCAAGATGCTGGCCCACGATGTGCTCTATCTGCACACCTCCAAGCACGGCAACGAAGAGTCTTCCACCAAGCTCGAAGGGCTGCTGCGCCGCTACCCAGTGCGCGCCATCGCCATTGGCAACGGCACCGCCTCGCGTGAAACCGATGCTTTTGTCCACGATTTTCTGCGCGACAAAGGCATCTCCGGTATCTTTTCCGTGACCGTGAGCGAGGCGGGCGCCAGCGTCTATTCGGCATCTGAAGTCGCGCGGCAAGAATTTCCCGATCTCGATCTGACCGTACGCGGCGCAATCTCCATCGCGCGCCGCCTGCAAGACCCGCTCTCGGAGCTGGTCAAAGTCGATCCCAAATCGATCGGCGTCGGCCAGTATCAGCACGATGTCGATCAGCGGCAACTGGCAGAATCTCTCGACCATGTTGTCGAAAGCTGCGTGAACCGCGTGGGCGTCGATCTGAACACTGCCTCATGGACGCTGCTGCGCTATGTTGCCGGCATCAGCGAGCGCACCGCGCTCAACATTCTCAGCTACCGCAACGAGCACGGCAAATTCCGCTCGCGCATGCAGGTGCTGGAGGTGCCCGGCATCGGTCCCAAGACCTTCGAACAGGCCGCCGGCTTTTTGCGCATTCGCGACGGCGAAGATCCGCTCGATATGACCGCCGTGCATCCGGAGTCGTATCCAGTTGTGCAGCAGATCGCCGGGCTGCTCGATACCACCGTGCCCGAAATTATTCGCCAGCCGCAGTTGCTGGAGAAGGTTGACCGCAACCGCATCACCGCCGGCGCATTCACGCTGGATGACATTCTCAGCGAGTTGCGCAAGCCCGGCCGCGACCCGCGCGATAAGTTCGTCGCTCCCAGCTTCAACCAGGAAGTGCGCACCCTCGATGACGTGCAAATTGGCATGGTGCTGGAAGGCGTAGTCACCAATGTGACCAAGTTCGGCGCCTTCGTCGATATTGGCGTGCACCAGGACGGGCTGGTCCACATCAGCGAGCTTTCGCACCGCTTCATCAAAGACCCGGGCGAGGCCGTCAAGACAGGCCAGATCGTCAAAGTAAAAGTGCTGGCCGTCGACGCGAAGTCAAAACGCATTGGTCTGTCGATCAAAGCACTTACCGCGCCCGCCTCGCGCAACGCGCCCCGGCAGCAAAAGCCCGCGGCGCCACTTACCATGAACGATAAGTTGGCTGCGCTCTCGACGAAGTGGCGGACGCAGGCTTAATTCCCAGGGAACCTCTATAAAAATATCTATTTTTGAAAGATGGATATCTAGTTATCTTCTGTATCTCGATGAAAGGACGAACGAGGAAGTTTTTGTAACAGTCCCCCACCGGCGCTTCCGGCCTCGATGGATGAAAGAGGTAGCGCCGGTCTCCAGACCGGCTGTTGTGTGGGTCTCCAGACCCACGCTGTTTCTTTCTAGG
>Ga0326728_10020035_pt1 | contig 12850 bp, 12 predicted proteins | sample MB3enrmetagenome_FD_207602 | JGI IMG/M metagenome (GOLD analysis project Ga0326728, IMG submission 207602) | Lab enriched peat soil microbial communities from McLean, Ithaca, NY, United States - MB31MN | ecosystem: Environmental > Terrestrial > Soil > Wetlands > Peat | place: USA: New York...
GATCCGACACAGCGGGCAGGCCGTTGGGGTAGACCTTGCTCACCTTTTCCAGGTTCACAGTTGCCATGGCGTCTCCTTGATGGCCATCAAACTAGTCTCAGTCGAGGGAAGAGTCGAGAGGGGATTCACACTGTTCTGGGTGAAGATGCGGTGCCACACTTGCGCGCGCCGAGAGAGACGCACCAGCCGGAGCGGACGAATGAGGAGGTGTAGAGGAAGAAGATCATCGCGCTCCATCTTCGTCGCCATGATCACCCAATAAGCGTTCAAGTCGATGAGCCCGGACGACCCTTTTCGAGCCCCTGTCTCCGTCAAACTCCGGGAAGTTTACAAGCAGGCTTCGGACCGCAGGCGTCATCCAGCGGATCAACCGGCCACTTGAGGCAGCTCGGTTCGCGACGGCATCATTCGCAGTTCTCCCGCGGGCGGCCGTCACTCCCATTCCGCCCGGGGAGCGAACCGCCCCGAGTCTCGTTTCAGGCCCCATTCTTTGGAAGGGAGCCAGTCTCGCGTTTGGTAACCACTAGCTGCACAGCCTCCATCAAACTCGGGCAGTCGGTCGGTGAGCCCGAACACGTACCTCGCGATCTCGTCGACTCCGCTGTGTAGTTGCGGTCCCCGCAGAGTCGCTCTCGCCGACTCGATATGGTCGCCTAACTGACGAGATCGAGTCTTGGGTGCCCCACAGGTGGCTAACCCCACCCCCGAAAGACGTCATACTGCTAGTCGGGACTTTCGTTGAACGCCTACTCTTGGCTGGGCGCGTCGCAACCGGACCTCAAAGCTACGTTCCTGAATGCCACATGGTCCTACAATCCCTCATGAGCACCGTGCAATAGCCTCCAGCCATGTTGCAACCGCCTCGGCGCCGGGATCGTTGACACCGACGACCCTGGTGCCGAGGTAGCTTGATCGTCCGCGCCGCGCCGTCATGGCAGCCGTGGCATCCGCTCCCGACCGCCCGGCGGCGGCAACAGCGAGGAGTGCATGACGGATGGGCCTCCCGGCAGACAGTTCCGCACGTAGCACCTCGGCAGACGGGATCAGAGCGTCGAGCATCGTCCGATCGCCACTACGTGCTCCACCAAACTCGGCGATTCCTGCGATGCCCGCGTCGAGCGCATCAGCCCACCGATTTATGTCAGCCGGAGGGCTTCCTTCGAGAGAAGCCGCCGCGCGGAAGAGGAAAACAGCATAAAGCGCTCCCGAGGTGCCTGCGACTGCTCGTCGAAGCAGAAAGCCGAGTGCCCTGAACACAGCAGCGGGAGACTCCCCCCGCAATTCATCGAGTGTTGTGAGAACCGCTTTGGCTCCTCGCTGCAGGCTGATCCCGATGTCGCCGTCGCCCACTTGCCGGTCAAGCTGGGTGAGGCGGGCTTCTGCCGCGATTAGGGCGCTGGCAGCCCGTCTGATGCCGTCAAAGATCGGCGGGCCAGCCTCATGCCCAGAAGTCCCTCGCGTCGAGTCGCGCGTGAGCTTCGGCGCCGCCGTGGAGATGTTGGACACCGCGGGAGTGCGCGGCGTCGCAGCCGCGTTTGGCCACGCCGGCGCACACGTGGGCGCGTCGAGGAGGCCGAGTGTCCGATCGTCGACCTCACGGAGAAGCGAGATCGAAACTCCCGGCATCTCAAGTGCCGAAAGAAAGGTTCCCATGTACACTCGCTCTACATTCAGGCCCTGTAGCTCCAGAAGCTCGATCGCGCGACGCGCCACTATAGCAAGTTCCATGGTTGTTGTGCCCCCGAGATTGTTCACCATGAGGACAACACGGTCACCGCGCTGAGGCGGAGCATCATCCAGGATCTTCCCGAGGATGCGCTCGATAATGCCATCCACGGGCTCGATAACACATCGTTCAACTCCCGGTTCGCCGTGAATACCGAGCCCAAGCTCCATCTCGGTGTCGGCGAGAGCGAAGTTCGGAGCACCAGCAACTGGGATCGTGCACGCTCCGAGCGCGACCCCCATCGTCCCAACTCTCGCTGCCGCGTGACGAGCTAACTCCCCCACGTCGACCAAGGGAAGACCTTCTGCGGCTGCAGCTCCAGCGACCTTGTGCACCAATACGGTACCAGCAAGACCGCGTCGACCAGCATGACTCCCCGCGTATGGCAGAGAGACATCATCAGCTACGACCGCCATCTCTACCTGGTATCCCTCGGCTCGGGCAATCTCCGCAGCGAGCCGAAAGTTCAACTGGTCACCCGTATAGTTCTTTACAATCAGTAGAGCGCCCGCGGCCCCTGAGACAGCATGAATGGCAGCGAGAATCGCGTCGGTACTCGGAGATGTGAAGACGTCCCCCAGTACCGCGGCAGAGAGCATACCAGCGCCTACGTAACCGGCGTGTGCCGGTTCGTGTCCGCTTCCGCCACCACTGATGACTGCAACGCTCGTCGCCCGCACCTCGTCGCTGTCACAGCGAAGAATGACGTTCTCGTCGGACAAACGTTGCAGTCCGCCATATGTGAGGGTTAGACCGGCGACCATCTCCTCCACAACCTTATTGGCATCGTTTATAAGCTTCTTCATCGACATCCTTTTTGCTCTGGGAAATACACCTCTGGACCTTTGATCGGGACGCCGGTTCAAGAAGTGCGGGCGCCTTCGCCATTCAAACCCTATCGCTCTGCCAGGTAACTGAGAGTGCTCCAGGCGTGGCGTGTCGAATGAAGGCATTTACCGCGCGAGTTGTTCACTGAGCTCAAGAAGGTCGAGAAGCACGAAGAGAACGCGACCCGTTGAGATGCTCGACAGCTTTGTCCGCCGAGGAGACCGGGTGAGGATCTACCCAACGAGTCTCAGAAGGGTCAGCAGGGCGCCGCGTTGTCACGGCGTTCCGTTCACGCGAGGTCTCTCATAGAGCTTGGTGCGACCAGTCCGCGAGAAGCGTGCGCCTGGAAACTGTCCGATGCCGAGCGCTTTGAGATGGTCAGCGAGATCTACAAGAGCCTTGCAGCTGGCCGTGGCGCGCCCCAGATCACGAGCAGGTTCCAAGGACTGCGGTGTCTCCGCCGCCAGAAAGTTGTGGCGCCCGCCTTATGGCACTCCATGGGCTCACCGGGTGTTTCCCGGGAGCTCCTGGAAGAGCATGCCTCCTTGACACTTGAGATCAGCCAGTGCTGGGACAACATCTTTGGGCGAGAGCTGGTTCTCGATGTTCAACGAGGAGCTCATCCATGATCATTCCTGCCGGGGCGCTAGCTGGCTCAACGCGACCTTCGAGTTCTTCGGTCTTCTACATCGACCGACGACTGCGCAGCTCGCTGGCGGCCTCGTCCCACTCGACTCGGAGAGGCAAGGCAACCTCTTTCCAGCGGAGAACTCCGGCGGTAACAACCACGTTGTTGTTCGAAAAGGGCCGGGAACCAGTCGCGGATGTAGCTGCGCCAGGTGTCTTCTGCTGTCGGCGGGCCGCCCGGGATGATGCCGGACGAACGCGCCGGGTCGATGTAGCGACGCACGGTCTTTCTGTCCAGGCCGAGGCTGCGGGCCACTTCTGTGACCGAGCGCCCGGCATACCAGTGATTCATGATCTCGACGATGTCCACCACGGTGAACGTTCTCCTCATCTGGTTGTTCTCCTTGTCCGGATCGGACGAGGAGAGATTCAACTGTCAGAGGACCGGGTGGGGAAACTGATCGAAGGGGTGAGGAATTCCGTGTTCGTTGATGCCCCTCAGGTGGGGAATTCCGTGATCGTCAGCAGCACGTCGATGTCGCGGATCTACTCGGTCAAGAACTCGTCGAACACGCTGCGCCGGGCGGGGCGCTCGAGGCGTTCCCGCCAGTCGTAGTAGCCGCTCGTCGAGACTCCGAGCGCCTGGCACAACACGATGACCGGGTAGTTGCCTTCTCCGCCTCGATGAAGGCGAAGGTCAGCGCGAGCGGTAGTTGCTCTCGTTGGCGAAGAAGGCCGCGGCTTTTCCCAGGATCTCCTTTTCCATCTTGAGCACCCGGTTCTCGCGACGTAGCCGGACGAGCTCGGCGCGTTCTTCTGTGCTGAGTCCTTCCCGCTTCCCCTCGTCGATGTCGGCCTGACGGAGCCAGTTGCGCGGGCAGCTGTCGGCAATCCCGAGACCGGCCGCGACCTGCGAGATCGGCTTTACCCCCTCACGAGCCAGCTCGATGGCCTGGCGACGGAACTCCGGCGGATGTGGACGTGGCATTCGGACTCCTTCTTGAGGAGAGCACTGCTCACCTCAGGGTAGGTGTCCGTCTAACCGGGAAGCTCACTTCACGGCCTGCAGCACCGTGGCCGCCAGGCGGGGGTCGACCTGCGGATGGTTGTTGAGAACCCTGGAAACCGTCGCGGTGGAAACCCCGGCGGCGCGGGCCACGTCGACGATGGTGGTTGCTGGCCAATGCTGCTCATGGCATCTCGGTGCCCCTTCGGGCCTTTGGTCAGCCGACCCGTGTCCCCCCTGACTTGACATCACCAGCAGCAGCGTACACGATTACTATGAGTTCGATAACAATGCACACTGACGTCAGTTCTAGACGGCCCGTCGCCGCGAGGAACCGGGTGTTCTGCGTACCCTTGTACAGCGCCGAGGAGGTGTCTTGTCGTGGCTCCTGGCTTGACGTATTGTAACATGCTTCGTGCCGCAAGGCCAGATTTGCGTTACGGCTGACGTGGGCAGATTGCCTAAGCAACTCGCGCGACCTGCCAGAGCTCTTCTGCGCCGCTTGGCACAGCGCGCGACGCCGTATGCCTTCGTGACCCCAAGCCTCTTCGGCGTCCTCGCGTTCAGCCTCATCCCGGTCGTAATGGCGGGTTATATCAGCTTGACCAGCTGGAATCTATTAAGTTCTCCACATTTCAACGGAACGGCCAACTACACACAGCTGCTGCACGACAGCCGATCTCTAATAGACTTCGCGCGAAGTGGCGAGTTTGTCTTGTTGACAGTTCCGTTGCAAACAGCCTTGGCCATAGCACTCGCCTTGCTAATGCGTCGCAAATTTCCCGGGCGGACCTTCTTTAGGGCCGTCTTCGTGCTTCCGTGGCTTTCAACGCCTGTCGTTGTGGCCGTGATTTGGCGGTTCTTGATTGATCCGACCACTGGACCGATTGCGCAGTTCCTCTCTTTCTTCGGCATCCACATGGGGTACTGGCTGCAATCCACGACCCTGGCGCTGCCTGCAATAGCACTCATGACTGCCTGGCAGTATGTCGGATACAACGCCTTGTTCTTCCTGGCGGGCCTGGAGTCGATCCCGCACTATCTGGACGAGGCGGCGACGTTGGACGGCGCCACTACATGGCAGCGCTTTCGGCGCGTTACACTTCCCCTCTTAGCGCCCACGACCTTGTTTGTCGTCGTGACGAATGTCATCGGTGGGTTTCAAGCGTTCGACATGGTTTACGTTCTAACGCAGGGTGGTCCGAACTTGTCGACCGAGGTAGTTAACTATCGAATCTACGAACTAGGGTTTCAGCAGTTCGATGCTGGCTACGCGTCTACCTTGGCGATGGTCCTGTTTCTCATCATCCTGGTCTTTACGGTCATCCAACTCAAGTTCGCTAACAAACGCATAACCTACGACGTGAGTTAGAAGTGATCCCACATGCGAGTGATTAAATACATCGGCCTATACACTGTCTTGGCGGCTGCGACTGTCATCTCCGTGCTTCCCTTCGTGACTGCGATATTCGTTTCATTCAAGCCGGCCAGAGGCTTGTTCTCGACACCGATGTGGTATCCCCCATTGAATCCGGTCCTCGATAACTTTAGGTCCTTGTTCGCTGGAACCTCATTTGCCCTGTACATTCTTGTCACGATCACAGTCGTGGTCATCGTCACTGCCGGTCAGGTAGTCTTCTCCTTGCTTTCGGGATACGCGTTTGCAAAGCTGCGGTTCTGGGGCCGAGATGCTCTCTTCTGGACTTTCCTCGCAACCTTGATGGTACCGAACATTGTCACTCTGATTCCGCTATTCATCGTGATGAAAGATCTGGGTTGGATCAACAGCATCCTGGGAATTGCGGCGCCATACATGTTCGGTACTCCGTTCGGTATCTTCCTTGCCCGCCAGTTCTTCTTGCGCGTTCCGCACGAACTCTTGGAGGCGGGGCGGGTGGACGGGGCGACCGAATTTGGTGTTTTCTGGCGCATCGTCGTACCGATTAGCCGGCCACTCGTGGGGACTCTTCTCATTATCACGTCAGTTCAAGCCTGGAACAACTTTCTCTGGCCTCTCATCGTTGGAGGAACACCTGGAAGCACCGTCCTGACGGTTGGGATCGCAGATCTATCGACGGCGGTGGTGCCCGCGTACGGACCGATGATGGCAGCCGCGGTCGTTGTTCTCCTACCGATTCTGGTTGCTTTTGTCTTGTTCCAACGTCAGATTGTGTCCTCCATTGCGCTCACCGGAATCAAGTGATCCACTGAACGGAAGGCGCGGATAGCGATTCCGACTCGACGGACTCGTTTTTCTGTTCGGTGACTCGTCAAGCGGGATCGCTTCGGTCGCCCTGGAGCCGATTCGCCGTCGATGCCCTAGGGATCGCGATCTTCGCCCGGCGCTTCAAAGGTCTTGGTGGTTTCGTTCTCGACGACTGGCGTTAGGAACCGACTTCGGCGGCTCAACTTTGAAAGACCTGGTTAGGAAGTCGCGATGAGGCGGTCTTTGCCCTACGTCGTGTAATCGCGGGTGATCAGGCGACACGTGAGCGCCAGGTGAAAAGTGTCGACGCCGAAAGTGGCGAGGATCTCGGCCTGGAAGCGGCTCGACCGGGTCACGACCTGACGTTCGTTGCCTTCCGCGTCGCTGAAACGGACCATCCGGATTCGCTCGAGCTCACGAAGGGCGCGCCGTGTGGTGAAGTGCTGGCCTTCGAGGTCCGGGTCGGTGAGCTTTCGGGCCTTGAGCTCGAGGGTCATCACGGCTTCCAAGACGGCGGCGAGCACGCAGATGGCGACATGTCCCCGCACGCGCTTTTCGGTGTAGTGGAAGACCGGGCGCAACGCTAAGAAGTCCTTCAGCACCCGAAAGCGCCGTTCGACAGACTGAAGGGCCTTGTAGTGGCCGACGACCTGTGCGGTCGAAGCGGTCTTTTGATCGATCGAGGTCGTGATCACGTAGCGGCGGATCCGGTCTGCTGCGGCACCGATCTTGGCCGGGTCGAGCCAGGGGGGAACCTCGAACGGGTGGACCCTCGGGGAGAGGGCGTAGCCGTCCGCGGGGACTACTGATGGCCGTCCGCGGGGACTTTTGGTGTCCGTCCGCGGGGAGTTTTCAGCGGCCGCCTATGGGGAGTTTTACGTGGCCGCCGTCAATCAACGAGTGGCGTGGACTCAGCGCCTCCATGCCACGCTCTATCACCACGGCGTTCCCGAGCTCGGATGTCCTGTGGCGGGCGAACAGGCCAGGACCTTGCTTAAGCGTCGCTATTCACATTCCAAGAAGATTCGTGCGATGCGGCGCCTCCCGTTACGCGTGCCTTTCGCCAGGAGACTGCGGAGCTGGCACACAGTAAGCAATGTCGATCTCTGGTCCACTCTGTCTCCGGAGGGCCTCCGCCATCGGCCGTCATATCCCGTGCGGCTACGGCATGCAGAGTTCGAAACAGGAGTTGGAAAAGGTACGCTCGGATCACCAACGGCTCGCCTCGCCGGCGATCTGAGAGCAATTCCCTCGGACAGACCGCGACTGGAAATGGTCAGCCACGCGCGAATGGGGCCGAGCAGCTCCTGCCGCCGCCCGACCCCATTGCCTCTCAAACCCGAAAATGCTCAGCGGTGACCTAGCCGCCTTGCAAGTCCTGATCGCTATTACGTGTTGCTGTGGTACGCGGCAACGGCGGCCGTTTGTGCGGCCTTCAGGGCGGCCGGAACTGTACTGGTGTTCAGGTATATATCCGCGACCGCGTCATCCGTAGCCGTTTGAACGGCAGTGATATTGACACCGGAAGGCAACGCGATCAACTTGCCCTGTGCAGCAGGAGTTAACGGTGTCGCGTTGACCCCGCGCTTCTTCCATGCGTCAACGTACAGGTAGCTCTTCGACAGCATGGCCGGCTGCCATCCGCCGGTTGACGCCTGAATCGTTTGTGCCTGAGCCGAGCTACCGAACAGCGTAAGCGCAACCGCTGCCTGGGTGTTCTTGTCGTTCGCGGGAATCGAGCTGCAACCCGCGTTGATCGTGCCCATCCGACCCTTTGGCCCAGATGGGAGCGGCCCGACGCCCCACTTGAACTTCGCCCCAGCGCTAATCGGAGTGATCAGCCAGTCACCGCCCTGCAGCAACGCAGTCTTTCCCGAAAGGAATTGATTCTCCTCGGCGCCTGCATTCGGCGCGATGACCGTCGCCCCCGGAGGGGATACGTGGTACTTGTACATGAGATCCCAGATGAACTGGTATGTTGCGACATTCTGAGGCGAGTCCACGGTAGGCGCGCCACCGGGGCCAGTAGTCTGATATCCGCCCCCATTCTCCTCCATATACACGTCCGCAAAGGTTTGAGTCGAATCTGGACTTAGCGCCAAGGCGTATTGGACGATCTTCGTCGGGTCAAATCCGGGCTGTGTCGCGTTCTTCCCGTTGGCGTCGACTGTTAACTTTTCCAGGAACGGGACGAGCGTCCCGGACCCGTTCGGTGCCCAGGTCAGATTCGTTGGGTACGATTTGAACCCGGCCTTCGCCAAGTCAGTTGCGTTGTAGTACATCCCAATCGTGTCTACCGTCCAGGGCATGCCATACACATGGCCGCCTGCGGAACAGTTGGCGACCGCGAAGGGAGCGTACGCGGCCATGTTGATCTTTGCCTTCGTGATGTAGGGAGTGAGGTTGAGCAGCGCGTGGTTCACTTCGAACTGGTCGATAAAGTTCGGTATCATGGTGAACACATCAGGCGCTGTTCCGGAAACGAGCCCCGTCTCCAGCTTCGTAAAATACTCGGCGTAGGGCACTTGCGCAGCATTTACTTTAATGTTCGGATTGGCCTTCTCGAACGCTGCGATTACAGGCAGGTCGATGATCTTAAGCTGATTCGGGTCCCAGTCCGTAAAGGAGATAGTCACTGCGCTGCTATGTGGGGTCGATGCCGCGGTGGTATGCGACTGCACATGCCCACGTGCGGACGCATAGCTCATTGAGCCGCCACTGATAGCTACGGTAGCCGCCATTGTTGCCATCACTGACAGTAGCACTGCAGTCCGAATGATCGCTCCCTTGAGTCTAGTCATAAGATTCCTCTCTGTTTGGCGCGTCATTTGATTGCGGTTAGCCCATAGGTGACACCCGGTTCAAGAGCGCGAAAAAACACATCCTTGGCGCCGAGCAATGACACGCAGAACACGCGGTTTCCCCGCGGTGACAGTTCGCCGCCTGGAACCGACGTCTGTGTATGTCATTATGGGTCCTTAGTAATCGTGTACCCTGTCGCCGTGTGTTGTCAAGCCCTCCAGGAGGGGCACCGAGGCGCGATGAGCAACACCGAGCAACCATGACCACCATCTTCGACGTGGCCCGCGCCGCCGGGGTCTCCACCGCGACGGTTTCCAGTGTGCTCAACAAGAATCCGCAGGTCGACCCCCGCCTGGCCGCGACCGTGTTGCAAGCGATTAAGGACCTGGGCTATCGCCGGAGTGTCTCGCCGAGCTTTGGTGCGGTCGCCGCCGCCTGGTCGTACTTTCGCCGGCTCGGCCTCGAGGAGCACTTCTCCTCGCTAGGCGACGGCCGTCGCTCACGGGTTCTTTCCGACACGGTCTTTGCGATGGTGGCCAACCGGCTCACAGGTCCCTTCTCCGAGCGCCGGACGATCAAGGAGTGGCTCGCCTCGGTGGCGCTGCCCGTCGGCGTCGTGACCCCGAGCCTCGACCAGTGCTACCGGGTGATCGACGCCCTCGCCGAGAACAAGGAGGCCACCGAGGCCCTGCTCTACTCGGAGCTGTGCAACCTGGCGAACTTGGACCTGCGCCTGGTCTGCTACGACCTCACCTCGAGCTATTTCGAGACGGTCGCCGTCCGAGGCCGTCATGGCACAAGACATCGTGAACGCGAAACTGACCAATCCCGACCTGCCGTTCCAGTCGATGACGCCGCGGCGGGTCCTCGCTTTGTTGAAAGAGGTCCCGGCGCAGCACATCTCCGCCGGCGGCAAACGGATCAATCTCGTGAACCGGCGCAATGTCCTCCACGCCGAGGTGCTCAAAGCCCTCGCCGTCGACACCTCAACCTGGTCCAAGGTCGAAATCGCCTGACCAGGACGTTCAGTTCACGCGTAGGGGAACGCCTCTCTTCCGTTGCCCCATCTACCTGAGACGACGCGAAACTCGCGCCAAACTCCGGTCTGTTCTCTGGGGGGATGGCTCCCTTGTTGATCAACACGTTTCCGAAGGACGGGCATTCTCCGGTGAGGACGACCGCGTAGCAACCGCAGCGGACCCGTCGAAGGCGAAGCGTCGCAAGGCGCCCGTCGGTCAATGCCTGCAGGTGGCATTCTCGATGACCGCCTGAACCTCCGGGCAAGCTCGTCGGGCATTGTATCGATGGCCATTCTTCGCATTGCGTCGACGAGGTCGTCGAGTGGTGGCACGCTCAGGGGACGTCCATTGCCTCCGGCCGCGTCGGGGAAGCATTCTCATCCTGGAAATAGCCCTGCATGCAGGGTTCTCAGCGGCGTCGGGCGGCAACACGAGACGTGGCTAACGAACTCCCTCTGACCCGCAACGATGTCGGAAGAGTGACCATCCGAGCGTCGCCTCTGTAGCCTTCCAGCCGGCTCAAGAGAAGCCGGGCGCTCTCCACTCCCAGGTCGTAGGCCGGCTGAGCCACGGCCGTGAGTGGTGGTTGCAACAGTGAAGACCAGGGCATGTCGTCGAAGCTGACAACGGCAATGTCAGAGGGAATGGCCAGCTTCGCGTCGGCAATTGCTTGGAGGACGCCGATGGTCATGAGGTGGTTGGTCACGAACACCGCGTCGGGGCGCGGGTCCTGGTCCAACAGCTCCTGCATGGCCAGCTGACCGCCGAGCTCGCGGAAGTCGGCCACACGCACCAAGGAGTCGTTCAGGGCCACGCCGGCCTTCTTGAGGGCTTTGCGATACCCGAAATGGCGCTGGTAGCCGGTCATGGCCGTGAGCGGTCCAGTGATGCACGCGACGCGTTCGTAGCCACCCGACAGCAGGTGGCTCACCGCCTCGCAAGCGCCGGCAACGTTATCGACGACGACGCTGTCGGCCAGGTGACCGGGAAGCGTCCGGTCAGCCAGCACGACGGGGATGTCAAAGTCCACCAAGGGCGACAGGTCGGTGTGTGGCCCTGACGGTGTGAGGATCACGCCTCCGACGTTCTCGCCGACGGCGAGCTCTATGTAAGAGGCCTCTTTGGCAACGTCTTCGTCACTGTTGCATAGGAAGAGCAAGTATCCGTCCCCGTAGGCGACGTCCTCCACCCCCCGCACGACCTCGCCGAAGAATGGCCCCGTACGGACGTCCGAGATGATCAGTGCCCAGACTCGGTTGCGACGGGTGCGGAGGCTGCGTGCAACCCGGCTCGGGCGGTACCCCAGCTCCTTCACAGCCTGCAGCACGGTGGCGACCAGGCGTGGGTCAACCTGTGGCTGGTTGTTGAGCACTCGAGAGACTGTGGCGGACGAAACCCCGGCTGCGCGGGCCACGTCGACGATAGTGGTCATAGCCAGGCAATCTTACTGCTGGCGTTCGCCGCATCGGGACCCGGCATCTGCCAGAACCACGCCGACTTGACATCGGACGCAACAGGGTACACGATTACTCCAAACCCAAACGGCACACACTGACGAAGGCCCTAGGCGGCGAAACGTCCCCGCCGGGAACCGCGTGTTCTGCGTACCCCTCCCTTAGCCAGGTATGTGTCAGACACTCGGAGCGTGGAGAGGATCGAAATGATTACAAAGGAAGAGTTCGCGAAGATGATGGAACACTCCATTCTTGGCACGTCAGTCAAGAAGGAGGATGTGGAGAAGGGTTGTGAAGAAGTCCTGAAGTATGGGTTCGCTGTGATGTACACGAACGCCTGCGACGTGGCTTTGGCGAAGAGCATTATCGGTGACAGGGCGGGAGTCGGTAGCCCAGTGGGCTTTCCACAGGGTGCCCAGACGACGAAGGTAAAGGTGTTCGAGGGGTACGACGCGATCGAGAATGGGGCCACTGACCTTGACATCGTTATGAATGTTTCACGGTTCACGGACGGTGACGCTGATTACGTCAAGAAGGAGTTGAGCGAGTTCGTCGAGGCAATGAAGGCCAGGAAGTCGGACGTGGTTGTCAAAGTCATAGTGGAATGTGTCTGCCTCAACCACCGTGAGAAGATAGAGGTATGCAACGTCGTGGCCGACTCCGGGGCGGACTACATCAAGAATGCCACGGGCTTTCCGCTAAATGAGAACTTCCACCTTGGTGATATTCGGCTGTTCAAGGCTGTGGTTGGTGACAGGCTCCTGATCAAGGCGTCCGGCTCAGTGGATAATGTGGAGGATGCGATAGGAGCGATCGAGTTTGGGGCAAATCGTGTCGCGAACAATCACGCTGTACGGTGGCTCGCGGAGTTCGATGAGAACCGGTGGTATGTGAAGTAGCAGTGACGGTGTTCCCTCAAGCCGCCCTGGGGCGGTTTGAGGGAACAAATCGGTGGAGGTCCTGGAGGAAGAAAGGCGTTGTGAGGGCTTCGTGGGGCCATGGAGCGCGGAACGGTCTCTGCTTGAGGCAGCTTGAAAGTCACGGCTGACGGGGCCTGCCGACAACGAAGTGCAGGAGTTCAGGGACGTAATCAGCGTGTTGATGCGTGTCAGGGCGTCTGGCGCGGCCTGCGTCGGGGAGCGTCATGGGACCAGGACGGCGTCTTCCGCTATCAGTGGTCAC
>Ga0326728_10020036_pt1 | contig 12849 bp, 11 predicted proteins | sample MB3enrmetagenome_FD_207602 | JGI IMG/M metagenome (GOLD analysis project Ga0326728, IMG submission 207602) | Lab enriched peat soil microbial communities from McLean, Ithaca, NY, United States - MB31MN | ecosystem: Environmental > Terrestrial > Soil > Wetlands > Peat | place: USA: New York...
GGATGCTTTACGAGCGGCGCCACACGCGGCTGATCAGCGAGTTTGGAGGCCTGGCCACTTCCGTGCCCGTTTACAGCACATTCTTCCTGATCGTGGTGTTGTCCTCCCTGGGCCTTCCGCTCCTGAATGGGTTTGTCGGGGAGTTTCTGATCATCGTCGGCTCTTATTATCGCCACGCTGCCTATGCCGCCCTGGCCTCGGCGGGAGTGGTGCTGGCTGCGGTTTACCTGCTTTGGATGTACCAGCGCGTGTTTTACGGTGAAATTACCAACGAGAAGAACCGTACCCTGCCCGATTGCGATTGGCGCGAGAAACTGATTCTGACCATCCTGGTCGTCATGATCATCGCCATGGGAGTTTATCCCCAACCCTTCCTGCGGCGCATGGATAAGGGCGTTGATGCCATCATGCAGCGCATCGACAGGCACACTTTGATCATTGCCGATCGCGCCGCCCCCCTCGGCCCGGTGAGCGCGGGAGCCGGAAGTCGGAAATTAAGAGTTGAGGTGCCGTACCCAATTCCCAACTCCCAATTCCCTACTTCCAGCCGCCTACTGCCTACTGCCCACTGCCCACTGCCTACTGTTTCTTCAGGGGGTGGCCGATGATCACCCTCCAGCCGGTCGACATGACGCGGATTCTCCCGGAAATCATTCTCTCCGCCTTCGCGGTGCTGATCATGGTGCTGGAGCCGTTTGTCGGCGCCGCCAACAAGAAAATGCTCGGCTGGATGGCGCTGCTGGGGGTTCTCGCCGCCGGCGCCGCCACCTCCCGGCTTTCCCTTTACCCCTCGGGAACGGGCCCCGCCTTCGGAGGATCCATTGCCGCGGACGATTTCGGTTCCTATTTCATTTATTTGTTCCTGTTCGTGGCCGCTATGGTCATCATGGGTTCCATGGATTATCTGGAGCGCGACCACGCCCAACACGGAGAGTTCTACGCCCTGGTGCTGATGGGAACGGTGGGGATGTGCTTTATGGCGGCCTCCACGGACCTCCTCATGATTTTCCTGGGGCTGGAGATTTCTTCGATCTCCACCTACATCCTGGCCGGCTACCGGCGCGCCGACCGTCTTTCCAACGAAGCCTCGTTGAAGTACTTTTTGCTGGGATCGTTTGCCACAGCATTTTTGCTGTATGGAATCGCCTTCATCTATGGTCTGACGGGAACCACGAACCTTTTGAGAGCAGGCGCGGCGTTAAGTAACCCTCTGAATTGGACGACGTACTCGCGGGCCGCTCTGAGCGCGCAGTTGGGCGTTCCCTTGCCTTGGCCCGCATTCGCGCAGGTGGCCCTGATTCTGATGTTCGTCGGCCTGGCCTTCAAGCTCTCCACCGTTCCCTTCCAAATCTGGACGCCCGATGTGTATCAGGGCGCGCCGGCGCCGGTGACCGCCTTCCTCTCGGTGGGGCCCAAGGCCGCCGCCTTCGCCATTCTTCTCCGGATTTTCCTGGGGAGCTTTTCTTCGGCGGGCGCCGTCAGCTTCCGGATTCTGGGGATTTCCGCGGCCCTCACCATGTGCGTGGGCAACCTCGGCGCGTTGTGGCAGAACAACGTCAAACGGTTGCTCGCCTACTCCTCCATCGCTCACGCCGGCTATGTGCTGGTGGGAGTAACGGCGGGGGGCTCGCGCGGAATATCCAGCGTCATGTATTACCTGATGGCTTACGCGCTGATGAACGTCGGAGCTTTCATTTTGATTGCGCATCTATCCGGTACGGGCGAAGGTCTTGTCCAGATCGAGGACTACAAGGGGCTGGCCGAATCCCGCCCAGCCGTGGCCGCATGCCTCACCGTGTTTTTCCTGTCGCTCGCAGGATTTCCCACCACCGCCGGCTTCCTGGGGAAGTTCTACATTTTCCGGGCAGCCATCCACTCGCACTTGATCGGCCTCACCATCCTGGCGCTGCTGAACAGCGTGGTTTCAGTCTATTACTATTTTAAGATAATTGTCGCGATGTATATGCACGAGGGGAAGACCGGAACCGCCGAAGCCGTCCTGCCCTGGGCGGTGCGCGCGGCCCTGGCGGTCAGCATCCTGGGCATCTTCTATCTCGGCCTGGCGCCGAATGATTTCATGGGCCTCAGCAGCCAGGCAGCCTGGCAACTGCTCAAGTAAACCAAAAACACAAAGGGGAGGCCGAAGCCTCCCCTGTTGGCGAACTGGCGCAGATTTAGACTACTTTCAAGAAAATGATCGCCAGGGTGTACAGCGCCAATGACTCAATGAAAATGAGCGCCAGGAGCAGGGCAAGCTGGATTCCCGGCCGGGCGCCCGGATTGCGTGCCAGACCTTCGCAGGCCGCTGCGGCGGCTCTTCCTTGCGCGAATCCGCAACCCGCCGAGGCGATGGCCATGGCAAAGCCGGAAGTCAGCGCCACCCAATTCACGGTGCTGCCGGCTGCCGCCGCCCCCCCTCCCTGTGCGAAGGCGGGCGCTGCCAGAAGCAAACCGGCAATCCCCGTTAACCACATCAGTACGCTTCGTTTCATTTACTCCTCCTCTCGCCCTGGGCTCCGATGGAGCTGTGGCTACGATGAATTTCCGCCAGGAGGTGGTTTCCTGCCACCCCTCGTGCAGACAGGACTCACACTGGCGGGGCTTTCTACACAGGTGCACCGTTGCCGGCGCACCTCGCGCGGAAACTCCTAATGCTCCTCCGAAACCGCGAAGCTGATGTATACAGCCGGCAGGAGCATGAAAACGTACGCCTGCATAAACGAGACAAACACATGCAAGCCCATAAAAAGTGCGGGGACGAAGATCGGAACCAGCCCCGTAAAGATTCCTTCCAGGATGCCACCCACCAGCATGTTTGCCCACAGACGGGCGGTCAGGGACAACAGTCGAAAGAAGTTGCTAAAAATCTCAATAGGCAGCATCAAGGGCGCGATAAAAATCATGGGGCCGCAAAGATGTTTCAAATACCCGAACGGCCCGTGCTTGCGAATCCCTTGAAAGTTGTAATAGACAAACGCCACGACCGCACACCCCAAAGTCACCGGGACACTGGCCGTGGGTGTCTCGAATGTGGGAACCAGGCCGAGTAGATTGCTAAGCAGAACGAAGACGCCGAGCGTCCCCACAATCGCAATGTAGCGCTCGGAGCCGTGGCCTATGAGGTCGTTGTTTAAATCCCGCGTGAATTCAACCACGACTTCCATCAAATGCTGGAACTTGCCGGGATGCTCAACGGAAAGCTGGCGGCGCAGAATAAGCGCTCCCGCCAAAATGATCAAAGCCACCAGAATTTCCATCGCGACGTAGTTGGGAATAGGGTGCGCGGCGTCGGTGGGCGGCTGGCCGAGGCTGGTGAGAAGGGCCGCCACGGGCACGCCCAGGATTTTATTCAATATTGCCGTGAACCAAAGTTCGTGTGTCATCATAATCTGATGGAATGAGCCGCCGCGTCAGGCTTGAATTTTCAATCCGTCGCGGATCAAAGTTACCGACTCAATCAGAACACCTCCCAGCGGCACGAAGAGACCGGCCAGAATTGCCTGAAAAGGAAGCCACCCCGTCTTATAGAAAAAATATACAGCCAAAAAGGCGAGCGGATATCGAACCAATATTTTTGCGAATACGCCCGCCGGTGGCCGTGCCTGCCCGCCTGACATCAAGGCTTCCACGGCTTGGTGGAGCCAGAGGTAACTGAGGATGGCAAGTCCCGACCCGACGGCAAATCCGGCGCCGAATCTCACGTGCATAGACAGCAAGATTCCCAGCGTCCCCGCCCCGGCCAGGGCAAGCATCCAGCGGGACAACCGCGCTTCAGCTTGTGCCAGATCCGTCATCGGACTTGTTTGCGTCATCTTGTTGTTTTTCTGCCCGGGTTAGAATCCGCACGATATCGACTACTCCTGCCACCGCGCCCAGCAGGCCCAGAATCAACGCGAAGAGGGGCGAAGTGTGCAACCATCGGTCCAGAAGCCAGCCCAGCCCATAACCGCACAGTGCGCTGGCCGGCATAATGATTCCCAGGCTGGAATAGTACCCAACTTGCTCCCCTAGACTCATTCGCCTGCCCGGAGTCTTGGGCACAATCCCTCCCCCTCACGAGAAGAACGGCCGCACTGCCTCGCGCGCGATCACAATGATGCGCTGAGGAAAAACTCCGATCAGCAAAGTCGCCGCCAGCGTCACTCCCAGCGCCACCCGCAGGGCAAAACTGGTCGCCAGGGGCACCTCATCGAGCGGCCTCTTCATAAACATGACCACGACAATCCGGAAATAATAGTACAAGGCCACCACAGCGTAGCCAACCCCCAGCACCGCCAAATAATAATGCCCGGTTTCGATCAGCGAAAGGAAGATGTAATACTTACCGATGAAGCCCGCCGTGGGGGGGATTCCGGCCAGGGAAAGGAGAAAAATCAGCATCAGGATGGCCATCCCCGGCGCGCGCGCCATCAGACCAGAGAGGTCGTCAATTTCGTCGCCGATCAAATCTTTTCTCCGCATCATGATGAACACGGCAAAGGCTCCGAGATTCATGAAAGCGTAGACAATCAGATAGATAACGATGGCCCCAACCCCATCTTCGTTTCCGTTTCCCTCCGCGGCGGCCACCAACCCCAGCAATAGGTAACCCACGTGCGCGATCGTGGAGTAGCCGAAAAACCGCTTGATGTTGGTCTGAGTAATTGCCGCGAGATTGCCCACCGTCATAGTAGCAATGGCGACGCCGATGGTCAAGGCCTGCCACTCCAGGTGCAGGGGCCACAGTCCCTTAAACAAAATCCGGATGATAAATGCGAAGGAGGCAACCTTGGGCGCCACGGAGATAAAAGCGGTAATCGAGGTTGGCGCGCCTTCGTAAGCATCCGGGGTCCACTGATGGAAGGGCACGGCGGCAATCTTGAAGTACATTCCCGCCAGTAAGGTAATGAGTGCAACCCAGGAGAGCGGGTCGCCCGCCCGGTGGGATAGGCGTTGCGCAATGACGCTCAATTTTGTCGAGCCGCCGATCCCGTAAAGCAGCGACATGCCATAAAGAAGCAGGCCGGAGGAAAATGCGCCCAGCAGGAAGAATTTCACCGCCGCTTCGTTGGATCGCCGGCTGCCCCGCAGGAACCCGGCCAGCACGTACTCACACAGGGCCATCACTTCCAGAGCAAGGAAGAGAACGATCAAGTCGGCGCCCGACACCATGAACATCATCCCCACCGCAGCGAAAAGGAGCAGGGCGTAATACTCCCCCACGTTCGCATCCTCGATCTCCAGGTATTTCACCGAGAGGAGAACGACGAGGGCGGTGGCCAGCACGATGACTAAACTGGTGACGATGGAGAACGCGTCCAGGGCATAAGAGCCGTTAAATCCCAAATAGTCGGGAGGATCGAAACGCAGATGCAGGAAGCGAAAGATGCCATGTCCCTGCGCCGTAAAGCCCAACTGCATCAGGGCCAGAGCCCCAAACCCCAAGCCGAGCAGGGCCAGCACCGCATTCAAATACTTGTCGGCTTTATCCAGCAAGAAATCAAACAGCAGCACGGCCAAGCCGAAGAGCCCGATCAAGATCTCGGGCTTGGCGGCCACATACGCAGCATGCAATGAAGTCCCCATTACCGGCTCGCTCCTCCCGCGGTGACAGAGGCCCGGAGATTGGCGGGTGCGCTCGCCGGCAAAGCCGGGGGCACCTTTGCAGCTTGCGGCGCCTTGTAGAAGTTTGGATTTAGCTGCTCGACTATGGCCGTAACGGGTTTATCCAGCACGTCGAAAAAGGGCTTGGGGTATACGCCGATCCAAAACGCCCAGACAATCAAAGGAACCAGCGTCATGATTTCGCGGAGGCTCAAATCCTTCAAGACCTGGTTCTTGGGGTTCTCGCAAGGGCCGAACATCGTTCGCTGGTAAAGCCAAAGCATGTACGCGGCGCCCAGGACAATCCCCGCCACGGCCCACGCGGCCCAATGCCAGTTCGCCTCGTACGCGCCTTGCAGAATCGTGAACTCGCCGATGAAACCATTGAGCAACGGCAATCCAATCGAGGAGAGCATCACAATCATAAAGAGGGTGGCATAGACGGGCATAACGTTGGAGAGCCCGCCCAATTCCTTGATCTCGCGCGTGTGGCGTCGCTCGTAAATCAGCCCGACGATCAAGAAGAGCGCCCCGGTGGAGATTCCGTGGTTGATCTGCTGAACCACGCTGCCCTGCAAGCCGTGCGGGTTCAGGGCGAAAATTCCCAGTGTGCAGAATCCCAGGTGGCTCACCGAGGAATAGGCGATCAGCTTCTTCATATCCTTCTGCATCAGGGAGACCAGCGCGCCGTAAATGATGGCGATGAGCGACAGCACCACCATCCACTCGACCACGGTGGGATTGCTGCTGGCCTGGGGCAGCAGGGGCAAAGAGAAGCGCAGAAAACCGTAAGTCCCCATTTTCAACAGAACGCCCGCGAGGATCACCGAGCCCGCCGTGGGCGCCTCCACGTGTGCGTCCGGCAGCCAGGTGTGGAAGGGAAACATCGGCACCTTGATGGCGAAACCGATCCCGAAAGCAATGAAGACCCAAATCTGCATTTGCAGCGGCCAGGAATTCGTGTGCTTCATCAACTCAATCAGGTCGAACGTGTGCCGGCCGTCGGGCATCGTGTAATTGAGGTAAAGTGTCAGGATGCCGAGCAGCATCAGCACCGAGCCGGCCAACGTATAGAGAAAGAACTTGATGGCGGCGTAAAGCTTGCGCGGCCCACCCCACACGCCAATGATGAAATACATGGGAACCAGCATGACTTCCCAGAAAACGTAGAAGAGGAAAAAATCGAGCGACATGAAGACGCCGAGCATCCCCGCCTGGAGCAAAAGGAACATGGCGTAGTATTCCTTCACGCGCTCCTGGATGGCGGTCCACGACGAGAGCACGGAGAGGAATCCCAGCACCGTGGTCAGCATGATCAGGAGGAAGCTGATGCCATCGATGCCCAGATGGTACTGCGCGCCGATGGAGGGAATCCAATCGTGCAGCTCAATGAACTTGAACTGCTGCGCCGGGGTTTCACTCGAGAACCAGAAGACAAGGGGCAACGATGCGAGGAAGTCCACGAACATCACGACGTTCCCCCACCACCGAATCGCCTGCTTGTTCTCCCCGGGGATGAGGAACAGCGGAATCATCCCCGCCAGGGGGATGAAGAGAATAATGCTCAGAATGTGGTCGTGAAAGAACGCCATCGTTGACCTCGAAAAAGCAGGAGCTAAGAGTCAGGTTGTAGGGGTACGGCTTGCCGTACCCCTACAACCTGACTCCTGACTTCTCAGTGAAACAGATAGTAAAGCATGAACGCCATAACGCCCATGGTGATGAACCACGCATAATTTTGGACCAGGCCCGTCTGCACGATCCGAGCCGGCCAGCTCAGGACCTTCACAACCATAGCCAAGACATTCACCAGGCCGTCGATGACCCAGGTATCCCACAAGCGCGTGAGTTCCCCGGACATGCGCGTGGTCCAGCCCACGCCGTTGACGCCACCATCCACCACCCCCAGGTCAAATGCCGCCAGAGCATTTCCCAGGTTTTTAACGCGGTTCACGAATAGGGCGTCATAGATTTCGTCGACATAATATTTGTGGAGGAGGAGATTGTACCCGGCGCTCGCCGCGGCCGCCACGCGGTCCGCGATCCCAGGCTGTTTCACGTACCAGCGGTACGCTACGAAGAATCCCACAAACGCTACCGCCACGGAGAGCAACATCAGGCCAAACTCCAAGTTCCAAGTGTGCTCCAAGGCCGGGCGCGCCGCGGGGTTCTCGAAGACCGGATCGAGAAACTTCTCAAACCAATTGGGTCCACCCAATACCTTCGGCCAGCCCACATACCCAGCGCCGACTGCACCCACGGCCAAGCAAATCAGCGGCACGGTCATTGAAGACGGAGATTCATGGATGTGGTGTTCCACCTCGTGAGGCACACGTGAGCTTCCCGCAAAAGTCATGAAAAAGAGTCTGAACATGTAGAAGGCAGTCATGCCCGCGGTTACCACGCCCACCACCCAGAGCAGTTTGTTTCCATAAGGGCTTGCAAAAGACTGCCAAAGAATTTCGTCCTTGCTAAAGAATCCCGAAAGAAATGGCGTGCCGGTAATGGCCAGGGTAGCAACGAGCATGGTTTTGGCCGTGGTAGGGATCTTGTGCCACAAGGCGCCCATCTTGCGCATGTCCTGTTCTCCGCTCAGGGCATGGATAACACTGCCGGAGCCAAGGAACAGGAGTGCCTTGAAGAAGGCATGGGTCATCAAATGGAAAACGCCGGCCGCAAATGCGCCGACCCCACATGCCAGGAACATGTAACCCAACTGGCTGACTGTCGAATACGCCAGCACGCGCTTGATGTCATTCTGCACCAGGCCGATTGACGCCGCCCAGATAGCCGTCCATGCGCCAATCACCGCCACCAGCGCCAGGGCCATTGGGGAAAGCGCATAAAGGGCATTCGAGCGCGCCACCATGTACACACCGGCGGTCACCATAGTCGCGGCATGAATCAGGGCGCTGACCGGGGTGGGGCCTTCCATGGCGTCAGGCAGCCAGACATACAGAGGGATCTGCGCGGATTTCCCCGTGGCGCCGATAAAGAGCAGAATACAAATGGTGGTGATAATCCCGCCGCTCACATGGAGGTTGGGATTCCGGGCGATGGCGCTGATGGTCTGAAAGTCCAGCGTTCCGAAGGTCACCACGATCAGCATCACGCCCAGCAGAAACGCGGCGTCGCCGATACGATTGACGAGGAAGGCTTTTATTCCGGCATTCGTCGCCGATTTGCGCAGGAAGTAGAATCCGATCAGCAGATAAGAGCAGAGGCCCACGCCTTCCCAGCCCACAAACATCATCAGGTAGTTGTCCGCCAGCACCAGGACCAGCATGGAGAACATGAACAGGTTGAGGTAGCCGAAGAAACGGTAGTATCCACCTTCATGCGCCATGTACCCGATGGAGTAAACGTGGATGAGAAAGCCAACTCCGGTCACCACCAGCATCATGACGCAGGAGAGCGGATCGAGTTGCATTCCCACATTGACGTTGAGGTTCCCCAAAGATCCGTTGGATAAATGGAATGCCCCGGCGGGCAACCAGGTGTACAAGGTTTTGGGGAAAACGTAGTGGTAATCCTCCGAAAGGCCCAGGAATTGGATAAAGCAGCCGACCGCCCAGAGGAACGAGAGGCCCGGCAACCCTACGGAAACCGCGGAGACCGCGCGGTTCGAGATCCGGCGCCCGAAAAAAAGTTGGATGGCCGCGCCCAGAAGCGGGAAAACCGGAATTAGCCAGATGTAATCGAGCATAGCTTCCTAAAATGCTTAAGTGTCTCTCATAAGGATGAAGGATGAAAGGCAACCACCTCAGTCGGTGGTCTTCATACTTCATCCTTCATACTTCATCCTTTCTTCCTCACCACTTCAACAAGTCAATCTCATCCGCGTTGACCGTCTCTTTATTTCGGAACAGCGCGATAATCAAGCCCAGGCCGACCGCGGCTTCGGCGGCGGCGTCGGTGATTACGAAAATCGCAAATACCTGCCCATCCACGGACTTGAAGTATTGCGACAGCGCCACCAGGTTGATGTTGACGGCGTTCAGAATCAGCTCAATCGACATCAGGATGATCAGCACGTTGCGCCGGGTCAACACGCCGATGACGCCGATGGCGAACAATCCAGTGCCGAGAAAAATGTAGTATTCCGTGTGGATCATTCCAGTTTCCTCTTGGCCATGATCACGGCGCCAACCATCGCCACCAGCAACAACACCGAAGCGATTTCCACCGGCAGCATGTAATTTTGATAAAGAGCCAGGCCCACCGCCTGGGTGTTCTCGGCGGGAGCATTGATCATCGGCTGGGGAGGCAAATTAAGCCCCTTCGAATGGTTGTAAAGCGCAAATCCGACGATCGCCAGCAGCAAAACCGAGGTCAACAGGGCCACCGGCCATTGCCGCGCAAAAGGCGCCTGCTTGAGAGCCACATCGATATCCACCAGCATGACGACAAAGAGGAACAGCACCGTGATGCCGCCGACGTACAGAATGATTTGCACCGCAAAGAGGAACTCGGCGTGTTGGAGGAGATAAATCCCGCCCACGGCAAAGAGCGTCACAATCAGCCAAATCACGCTGTGCACAGCATTGCGGCGCGTGATCACAAGAACCGCGGACACCAGGGCAACGACCGAGAGAACGATGAGCGTAGCGAGCTCTAGCATGGTTGCCTACAATTCAACAAACTGAAAGGATGAAGTGTGAAGTATGAAGGATGAAGTGTAAAAGCATCGCGCTTGGGCTCTGGCCCTCATCTCTTGCACCTCATCTTTCGCCTTTCATGCTTCATACTTCATCCTTCACACTTTGCACTTTATCCGTTTCCGTTACCTGGTGTAACGGGAGGGCTGCGGCCCTTCCTCCAGCGCCTGCCGGTCCCAGATCATTCCCTCGCGCGAATAGTTGGCGATCTCGAAGTCCTGCGTCAACTCCAGCGCGTCCACCGGACAGGCATCTTCGCACAACCCGCAAAACATGCAGCGCGAAAGATCGTAAGTGAATGTGGTCAGCCGTTTCTTGCGGTCTTCCGTGCGCGCCCAGCCCACCACAATCAGGTTTTCCGGGCAGGCGATGGAGCACAGGTTGCAGGCAATGCACAGCGTCTCGCCCGACTCGGGATGATTGTTCAGGCGCGGCGCTCCCCGATAGCGCTCCGCCACCGGCGGCCGCTCCAGGGGATACTGCTCCGTGTAAATGGCGTCCGGCCGCTGATAGGAAAACGTCAGGCGCAGGCCTTTGATCAGGTCGACCAGAAAAATCCGCCAGAGAAAATCTTTCCAATCCATCCTCACCTCATGAGGTCGTGTAGCGCCGCCCTTTAGAGTGGCAGCAGCCAGATTAAAGCCCGGCGCCCTATCTTATTCCCTCACCTCTCGGACGCTACACCTGACGGGGAAGAGCGCAAGCTTAACAAGCAAGCCATCACCGCCATACAAATCACATTGATCACCAGCAACGGCCACAGGTGCGGCCCCTTCCACCAAATGACCACGGCAGTCACCACGAGATTCGTAAGCGCCAGCGGAATCAGGAAGCGCCACCCAACATCCATCAATTGGTCATAGCGATAACGCGGAAAAGTTGCGCGATACCAGATGAATGCGTAAAGGAATGCCAGCACCTTGACGCTAAACCAGAAAAGGCCCTGAATGGCGTTGAGCACCGGTGGAATGGCCAGTAGAAGCGCGAGCACCACGAAACAGGCGATGAGGAAAGCGAAAAAGTAACGGTCCAGCCTCACGGAGCTCTTCAGCCACAGCCAAAGCACAAACACTCCCCCTCCCAGAGTGGCAAGAATGGGGGCGTACTTAAGGAAATCGAGCGCCTTGTAACTGGCAAAGGGCCGCAACCACCCGCCCAGGAAAAGGGTCACGGCAATGCACGACACCACCACCATGTTGGTGTATTCCGCCATGAAATAAAGGGCGAAACGAAAGCCGCTATATTCCGTATGGAAGCCGGCGGTCAACTCCGACTCGGCCTCGGGCAGGTCAAAGGGATTGCGATTGGTTTCCGCCACTGCGGCAATAACATAAATTAAGAAGGCGACCGGCTGAAAAAAAACGTTCCAAACGCCCATGGTGTTTTGCTGTTTTACAATTTCAACCATGCTGAGAGAACTGGAAAAAAGCAGCACGCCCACCAGCGCCATGCCCGCCGCAACTTCGTAGCTCACCAGTTGGGCGGAGGAACGGAGCGCTCCCAGCAAGGGGAAATGGCTGTTGGACGCCCAACCTCCCAAAATAATCCCGTAAATGCCGAGGGAAGAAACCGCCAGGATAAAGAGGAGGCCGATGTTAATGTCGCTCACATAGAAAAGGTTCATGCCGCGAACCTGGTAGTCGGCGAAAGGGATGGCGGCAAAAACCGTGAAGGCAGCGAAAATGCTGATGGCGGGCGCCAGCAGAAAGAGCCACTTGTCCGCACCCGCCGGAATAATGTCCTCTTTGATCAAGAGCTTTAATCCATCCGCCACCGGTTGCAGTAATCCCCAGGGTCCCACGCGCATGGGTCCCAATCGCGCTTGCATGAAGGCCAGTACTTTCCGTTCCATGTAAACCAGATAGGCAACAATCCCCGATATGACGCCAAATATGATGAGAATCTGGATCAGGGCGAGCAGCAGCGGGTTGGCGAATATGAAGTTGACCGTGCTTTGAAGCATGTTGAGTCCGTTGTCCGTGGTCCGTGGTCCGTGGTCCGTTGCGGTGTTGCGCTCGGGCGGCGATTTATGAGCGAAAATCCGCGACTACTGACTACGGACAACTGACTACGGACGGTTTTATCTGTCCACTTCTCCCAGCACAATGTCGATCGTACCGATGATCGCCACGATGTCAGCGATCAGATGGCCCCGCGACATCTTATCCAATGCCTGCAAATTGATGAGCGAGGGCGGCCGCACCCGCACGCGGTAGGGATTGACGGTCCCGTCGCTCACCACGTAATACCCCAGTTCGCCTTTGGGGGCCTCGATGGAGTGGTAAACCTCGCCCACCGGCGGCTTGATGACCTTTCCCACCTTTCCGAAAATCGGGCCGGGCGCCAGCCGTTCAACGCATTGGCGAATAATCCGTACGGATTGGCGCATTTCCGCCATTCGCACAATGTACCGGTCGTAGGTGTCGCCGTGCTCGCCGATCGGCACATCAAACTCAACCTTATCATAGGCTTCGTAGGGCTGGGCTTTGCGAATGTCCCACTTTACGCCCGAACCGCGCAGCACAGGGCCTGTCACCCCGAGGGCAATGGCGTCTTCCCCCGAGATAATCCCGATGCTCCGGGTCCGGTTGATCCAGATGCGATTCTT
>Ga0326728_10020039_pt1 | contig 12846 bp, 12 predicted proteins | sample MB3enrmetagenome_FD_207602 | JGI IMG/M metagenome (GOLD analysis project Ga0326728, IMG submission 207602) | Lab enriched peat soil microbial communities from McLean, Ithaca, NY, United States - MB31MN | ecosystem: Environmental > Terrestrial > Soil > Wetlands > Peat | place: USA: New York...
CGTTCGTCGAGGAGGCCATCCGCCGACTCCGCACCGACGTGCCGGAGCGAACGATCGTGGCCGCGTCGGGCGGGATCGACTCGACCGTCGCCGCCCTCCTCGCCCACCGGGCTCTCGGGGACCGGGCGAAGGCGATCTTCGTCGACACGGGCCTTTTGCGCGCGGGCGAGGTGGAGCAGGTGGGCGGGTTCTTCGCCGCGAGCCACCTTCCCTACCAGCTGGTGCCCGCGGCCGACCTCTTCTTCGAAGCGCTCGCGGGCGTGGCCGACCCCGAGGAGAAGCGACGTCGGATCGGGGCGGCGTTCGTCCGAGTCTTCGAGACGGAGGCCGACAAGTTCCACTGCGACCGGCTCATCCAGGGGACGATCGCCCCGGACTGGATCGAGAGCGGAGGGGCGCTCCGGGACACGATCAAGACCCACCACAACGTCGGCGGGATCCCGAAGGACATGCGACTCACCCTCGTCGAGCCGCTCCGGGACCTCTACAAGGACGAAGTGCGCGCCGTCGCGCGCCATCTCGGGGTTCCGTCGTCCGAACGCCAGCCGTTCCCCGGCCCCGGCCTTGCCGTCCGGGTGAACGGTCCGATCACCCGAGAGCGGGTCGAGCGCGTGCGTGTCGCGAACGCGATCGTCGAGGAGGAGATCGAGCGCGCGGTCGAGGCGAAGGAGATCGCCCGGCCGTGGCAGTACTTCGCGGTGCTCCTCCCCGTCCGAACGGTCGGCGTCACCGGCGACAACCGGGTGCACGGGGAGGCCGTGGTCGTCCGGGTCGTGGAATCGGTCGACGCGATGACCGCGACCTCGATGGCCCTGCCGCGACCGGTGCTCGCCCGGATGAGCGAGCGGATCACCCGGGCCCTCGCGGGCGCCGTGGTCCGCGTCCTCTACGATATGACCGACAAGCCGCCGGCGACCATCGAATGGGAATAACGGCCGCCCGCCCGAAGGGAATATCTATCGCACCCATGCTGCCGCTTCGAGGTCGAGCCCCGTGACCGAGAAGTCCGCCCCATCCGCGTCGACGCGCTCGGTCCAACTGCCGGCAGAGCTCGTGGCGGCGCTCGAAGAGCGGTTCCGCGGCACCTCGTTCGAATCCGTGGACGCGTTCATCGCGTTCGTGCTTGCCCGCCTTCTCGACCGGCCCGGGACCACCGGGTTCAGTGAAGAGGAGGAGCGGAGCCTGAAGGAGCGGCTTCGCTCGCTCGGGTACATCGACTGAGCGAGGACGATGGACCCCGCCACGGCTTCCCCGGGAGCGCTCTCCTGCCCGTTCTGCGGGGCACCGGAGACCGACCGGTTCACGATCGAGGGCCACCGGTTCCTGGTGTTCCGCTGCTCGTTCTCTCCCCAGATCGAGGAGGGACTGACGGACGACGAGGTGACCGAGCGGCTACGGGCCTTCGCCGCCCAGGGCCCGGCGTTCTTTCGTGGGACCTGCGACCGTCTCCACCTCTATGTCACGAAAGGGGAAGGGGCACGCCAGCTGGGAGCGGAACCGACCCCGACCGGGACTTCGACCGGCCCCTAGGACGACCCGTACTTGCGCCCCCAGCGTCGCAGCACTATCGATAGGATCCACATGGCCTCCGCGGCGTCCACGCTGAGGAAGCTCGCGCCGATAGAGGCCACGAACATCGCGGGGGTCACCAGCCCCCAGATCGCGATGTACCGGATCTCGGCGTCGTCGAGTTTCGGGTCCACGAGCCGGTGGCCGTGGGACGCGTACCTCCAGAGCACGTTGATCGTAAGCCCCGTCGCGGCCTGCATGACCGCGAAGAGGATCACCGCCACCTGGGTGTCCGAGTAGGCCGTGTAGACCTCGAGGACGAACGGCATGACCGCAACCTCGAGGAGGACCGCCATGTTGGTCCACATCAGAACCGTGTCGTACCGCTGGATGAGCCGAAAGATCCGGTGGTGCAGGGTCCACCAGACCGCGATCATCACGAACGCGAAGACGTAGCCCAGGAACTTCGCCCAGTCCTGCTGAAGGGCGGCGCCGAGGCGACCGGAGAGCTCGGCCGAGCTCAGGCCGGCGGTCCCGGTGAGGGAGGGGACGGTGAGGCCGAGGACGAGGAGCGTGAGGGCGAACGCGAACACTCCGTCCGAGAGGGAGATGATCCGACCGAGGTCCTCTCCGGGGACCTCATGACCGGGCCTCGGCGCGGCGCGCTTCTCGCGCCTTTCCTCGGAAAGCCGGTCCTCGTACACGGCTCCCCCGAACGGGTACGGGGTATGAAACCGTAGGTCGGGCCCCCGGGGGCGGTCCCCTCGTGCTAGGCCTCGTCCGGGATGTCGGCGTCGACCTCGATCTCGACCTTCATCGCCGGGTCGATGAGCGCGGAGACCTGGACGAGCGTGTTCGCGGGTCGGGTCTCACGGAACCGCTCCCCGAGGGCCCGTGCGATCGCCTCAAAGTCGCCCATGTCGGTCACGAAGACCCGAACCCGGACGATGTCCTCCCGTCGGCTCCCGAGGGCGGTGAGCGCGCGCTCGACGTTGTCCAGGGCTTGCACCGTCTGCGCGTAGGCGTCCCCGCGGCCCACGACGGAGCCGTCGGGGGCGGTCGCGGTCGTCCCCGAGACGTAGATGTGTCGGCCGACCCGCACCGCGCGGCTGTACCCGACCTTGGGTTCCCACGGCGTTCCGCTCGCGTAACGGGTCCGGTCGTCCCCGGACCCGTCACGCGGGAGCGGACGCGTTGACCTTCGCGAGGGCGCCATCGGTACGAACGAGGTGGCGGGAGAGGCCGAGCTCCTCGGGCGATGCCCCGAACGCGAGCGCGACGACCTGAGGCAGGTGGAAGATGGGCATGTCGAGGTGGGGGGTCTGGACCGCCTTCGACGCCTTGTTCTGGTAGGCATCGAGCGAGAGGTGGCAGAGCGGGCAGGGCGTCGCCATCGCATCCGCTCCGTGCGCCTTGGCGTCCAGGATCTGTTTCCCGGCGATCGCGTATGCGGTCGACGGCTTGACGAACTGGATCGGGAAGCCGCAGCACATCACCCGGCCACGGTAGTCGACCGGCGTCGCTCCGATCGCCGCGAGGAGGTCCTCGAACGAGTGTGGTTCCTCGGCGCTCTCGCTCTGCATCTCGTCCGCGGGGCGGAGGAGGTGGCAGCCGTAGAACGCCCCGACCTTCATCCCGTGGAGCGGCCGGCGAACTTTCGCCTTCACGGCGGGGAGCCCGATGTCCTCGGTCAGGACCTTCAAGAGGTGCTTCACCTGAACCGTCCCCTTGTACTCGATCCCGATCGGCTTCAGCGCCGCATCGACCCGGCTCTTCACCTTCGGGTCCTGCATCCGGACCTTGGCGAGGTTGAGCATCCCCTGGCAGGTCGAGCAGATCGTGAGCACGTCCAGGCCGGCCTTCTCGGCGATCGCGAGGTTCCGCGCGTTGATGGCGATGTTCAGGACCTCGTTCGCCTCGTCGATGAACCCCGACCCGCAACAGGAGAAGTTCGGGAACTCGACGAGCTCGATGCCGAGCGAATGGCAGACCCACCGGGTCGCCATGTCGAGCTCTTTCGAGGACGACTGCGCGAGGCAGCCGGGGTAGTACGCGATCCTCATGGTTCCTCCTTCTGAGGCTTGTCGAGCGCGGCGTAGATCTTGTCGAGCTCGTCCATCCCCTCGATCTTGCGGGGCTTCTTCATGATCTCGGGTTTCTTCCGGTAGATTCGTATCCCCTGTCCGAGCTGGCCTACCATCCCCATCAGTCCGTCGGTCGCCCGGACGAGCTTCATCTCGTTGAGCTGGCCGGCTCCTTTGAGGTTCTCCTTGAACCCGACGGCATGGCGGGACCCCAATTCATTGGCGCCCTGGACGGAGATCGCCATCTCCTTCAGGTCCCGGATCCGCTCGGACGGCCGAACGTCCTTCGGGCACGCCTCAGTGCAGAGGTGGCAGCGCAGGCAGAGCCAGAGCCCGTCCGGCTGGATCCGACGGAGCCGCTCCTCATGCGCCGTGTCGCGCGGGTCGACGGCGAACCGGTAGAGCTTCGCGAGGGCCATCGGGCCGGGGAACCCGGGGTCCGCCTCGGCGGCCGGGCACGCGGAGTAACAGGCCGCGCAGGCAATGCATCGAGGGACCTCCTTGAACCGGTCCACCTGGGCCGGCGTCATCGAGGTCACCTTGCCCTCGGGCATCGGGCGGCGGGGGTCGAGCTTCAGGTGAGGCTCGATCTTGTTGTACTCGCCCCAGAACCGGCTCTGGTCGACGATCAGGTCCCGGATCACGGGCTGGTTGCGCATCGGTTCGACCACGATCCGTCCGTGACGGGCGACCTCGGGTCCAACCTGCGTCTCGCAGGCCAGCCGGCTCTTCGAGTTGATCTGCATCGCGCACGACCCGCAGATCGCGCTCCGGCACGAGTAGCGGAGCCCGAGGCTCGGGTCGACCTCGGCGCGGATCTGCAAGAGCGCGGTCAGGATCGGAGTGTGGGGAACGAGGTCGAGCGTGTACTTCTGGTACCGAGCGGTGGTGTCCTTGCCGGGTTGATAGCGGTAGACCTCGAACGGTACGGAGATCTTCTCTTCGGGCATCAGTACACCCTCTCCTTCGGTTCCCAGCGAGTGAACGCGACCGGCGAGTACGATAGGACGGGACCGCTCGGGCCGCGGAGCGCGAGCGTGTGCTTCATCCAGTTCTTGTCGTCCCGTTTCGGGTAATCCTTACGGAAGTGGGCCCCCCGGCTCTCCGTCCGGGCGATCGCGCCCACGATGATGACCTCGGCGAGGTCGATCATGTGCTCGGTCTCGATGGCGTCCGAGAGGTTGATGTTGAAGACCTTCGACTGGTCGACCACGCGCACGCGGGAGAACCGTTCCTTGACGGCCCGGACCCGTCGTAGCCCCTCGGTGAGGTCCGCTTCGGTCCGGAAGAGATTGACGTAGCGGTCCATCGTCTGCTGGAGCTCGGTCCGGATCGCGCTGGGGTCCTCCCCATCCTTCCGGGCGAACCAGGCCCGGTAGCTGGCCGTGACCTCGTCGACGTCGCTCGGCTGCAATGTGGTCGCGGGAGCTTTCGCCGCGTACGCGGCGGCTGCCGTGCCGGAGGACTTCCCGAAGACCAGGGTCTCCATGAGCGAGTTGCCGCCGAGGCGGTTCGCCCCGTGGATCGAGACGCAAGCGGCTTCGCCGGCGGCGTACAGGCCGGGGACGTTCGTCTCGCCCGGGATGTTCGTGCCGACACCGCCCATCATGTAGTGCTGGGCCGGGGAGATCGGGATCGGTTCGGTCACCGGGTCCATCCCGGCGAACGACCGGCATAGGTCGCAGATCTCCTGGAGGCGGCTCTCGATCTTCTCCTTCCCGAGATGCATCAGCTCGAGGTGGACGTACGGACCGTACGGTCCCGTGAATCCGCGTCCTTCGAGGATCTCGGTGGTGATCGCCCGCGCGACCACGTCACGCGATGCGAGCTCCATGACCTTCGGGGCGTACTTGGTCATGAACCGCTCCCCCGAAGCGTTCTTGAGGAGCCCTCCCTCGCCGCGGGCCCCCTCGGTGACGAGGATGCCGCCCTCGAGCAGGGCGGTCGGATGGAACTGGACGAACTCCATGTCCTTCAGGAACGCTCCGGCATTGTACGCGGCCGCGGCGCCGTCGCCGGTGCAGCTGTGCGCGTTCGTCGACCGACCGTAGATCCGACCGGCTCCGCCCGTGGCCACGATGACGGCCTTCGCCGCCACCTGCTGGAACTCCCCCGTCTTCTTGTCGAGTGCGACGATCCCCTGGACCCGACCCTCGCGCACAACGATCCGGGCCAGTTCCCACTCCTCGTAGAGCGTGAACCGCTGGCTCCCCAGCTGCTCCCACAGTCCCTGCAGAAGCGCGAGCCCGGTTCGGTCGGCGGCGTAGACCGTGCGCGGGAACCCCGCGCCACCGAACGGCCGCTGGGCGAGCGAGCCATCGTCGGTCCGGCTGAAGATGGTGCCGAAATGCTCCATCTCGATGACCGTCGGGCCGGCCTCTTTGCAGAAGAACTCGATCGCGTCCTGGTCGCCGAGGTAGTCGGACCCCTTGACCGTGTCGAAGATGTGGGCGTCGATCGAGTCGTTCACTCCGATCGCCGCGTTGATGCCGCCCTGGGCCGCGCCCGAATGCGACCGGAGCGGGTGCATCTTTGTGACGATGGCGACGTCCCTCCCGGCCTGGACCGCCGCGAGGGCTGCGCGCTGACCGGCGAGACCTGCGCCCACCACTACGACATCGTGACGCAACATAGGAAGCCCCGGGACCATCGAAGCCGAGGTTTTAATGGGTGCCGTTCTCCGGGCTGCACTCACCCGGGAACGACCCCCCGCGCGGTCGCCGCGGGGTGCCTCGGTGATGCCGGCGTAATCGGCCCGTGAGCCCTTATATAGCGACCTCGGGTCCGCCGTCGCACATTCCGGGCGACCGGAGGTACGACGATGCAAACCGTGATCAGCTCGGCCGACGAGGAGCGCCTACTGAAAGGCACTACGACGATCGGGATCGTCTGCAAGGACGGGGTCGTCCTCGCCACCGAGCGCCGCGCGACCGCCGGGAGCTTCATCTCCAACAAGCAGACCCAGAAGCTGTTCAAGATCGACGAGAACATCGGGATCACGATCGCCGGGCTCGTCGGCGATGCCCAGGTCCTGGCCCGCTACCTGAAGGCGGAGGTCTCCCTCTACCGGCTCCGCCGCAGCGCCCCGCTCACCGCCGAAGGCGCCGCGACGCTGCTCGCGAACATCCTGAGCGGGAACCGCTACTACCCCTACTACGCCTGGCTGATCCTCGGCGGCGTCGACGGCAAAGGTTCCCACGTCTTCTCGGTCGACCCCGCGGGCGGCTGCATCGAGGACCGGTACGTCTCGGTCGGGTCCGGTTCGACGATCGCCTACGGCCTCCTCGAGGAGGGGTACTCCCGTGAGATGTCGACCGCCGATGCGGTCGACCTCGCGCTCCGCGGCCTCACCGCCGCGATGAAGCGGGACAGCGCGAGCGGGGACGGATACCTCGTCCACATCATCACACCCAAGGAATACCGAGAACTGTCCGAGGACGAAATTAATAAACGTCTGAAGGCACTCAAGATACCGCTGCCTCCTGTTCTTCCGTAAGGATTTACGGGCCCGGGCGGCCTTTGGAACCCTTTCTGCGCCAACCCATTCCGTTCATCGAAGGATGAGTTTCGAATCGCTCATAGAGCAAACCCGGGAAGCGCTGCGCGAAGTGCTTCCGGAAACGATCGAGGTCACTGACATCGAGCTGGAAGGCCCGCATGTCGTGGTCTACACGAAGCAGCTCGACGCGTTCCTCTCCGGTGGCGACTACCTCCGTCAGGTCGCGCAGCGCCTCCACCGTCGGGTCGTGGTCCGATCCGACCCCGCTACCCTCATCGACCCCAAGGAGGCCGAGAAGGCGATCCGCCAGCTCATCCCCGTGGAGGCCGAGATCAGCCAGCTCTTCTTCGAGCCCGAAACGGGAGAGGTGACGATCGAAGCGGCGAGCCCCGGGGCGGCGATCGGCCGCGGGGGCTCGGTCCTGAACGACCTCAAGAAGCAGATCGGCTGGGTGCCCACCGTCGTCCGCACGCCTCCGATCCCCTCGAAGACGGTCGAAGAGGTCCGGATCCACCTCCGGAACTCGTTCGACGACCGTAGGACGTTCCTGAAGAAGGTGGGGATCCGGATCGCGCGCGACCCGCTGCCCGAGAAGCTGTGGGCCCGCAGCACGGCGCTCGGTGGCTATCGCGAGGTAGGGCGGAGCGCCCACCTGCTGACCACCCAGAACTCGAAGGTCCTCATCGACTGCGGGATCGACCCGGGCTCGGACCGGACCCCGTTCTTCAACGCGCCCGAACTATTGCCGCTCGACTCGCTCGATGCGGTGGTCGTCACCCACGCCCACCTCGACCACTGCGGACTCGTCCCCGTGCTGCTGAAGTACGGGTACAAGGGCCCGATCTACTGTACCGCCCCGACGCGCGACCTGATGACGCTCATGCTCCTCGACGCCATCAAGGTCGTCAACCAAGAGGCGAGGAAGGCGCTTTACGACTCGGGGAACGTCCGAGACCTCGTCACGAGAACCATCCCGCTCCGTTGGGGGGAGACGACCGACATCGCGCCCGACATCCGCCTCACGATGCACAACGCGGGCCACATCCTCGGCTCGTCGATCTGCCACTTCCACCTCGGCGAGGGCGACCACAACCTCGCCTACTCCGGGGACATCAAGTTCGAGCGGAGCTGGCTGTTCAACCCTGCGACCAACCGATTCCCCCGCCTCGAGACCCTGGTCCTCGAGTCGACGTACGGCGGGTACCGCAACGTGCAGCCGAGCCGTCAGCAGGCGACCGAGGACTTCAGCTCGCTCACGAACAAGGTACTCGCACGAGGTGGCAAGCTCATCGTCCCGGTCTTCGCGGTCGGGCGTTCTCAAGAGGTCATGCTCGTCCTCGAGGAGAAGATGCGCGAGGGGAAGATCCCCCGCGTACCGGTCTACCTCGATGGGATGATCTTCGAGGCAACGGCCATCCACACGGCGTACCCGGAGTACCTGAACAGCCAGCTCCGGACGCAGATCTTCCAGCAGGGCGACAACCCGTTCCTCTCGGACGTCTTCCACCGCATCGATTCCCAGCAGATGCGCATGACCGTCCTCGACTCGAAGGAGCCCTCGATCATCCTCGCCACGTCCGGCATGATGAGCGGCGGGCCGGTGATGGAGTACTTCCGCGCGTGGGCGCCCGACGAGAAGAACGGCCTCCTGTTCGTCGGTTACCAGGCCGAGGGGACGTTCGGGAACCGGCTCCAGCGGGGCGTGAGCGAAGCGACGTTCCTCGACGGCTCGCGCCAGGCGTCCGTCCCCGTGAAGCTCGAGGTCGCGACGATCGAGGGGTTCTCGGGCCACTCCGACCGGGTCCAGCTCATGAACTTCGTCGCCTCCCTGGACCCGCGGCCCCAGCGCATCATCCTGAACCATGGCGAGGAGTCCCGCATCCTCGACCTGGCGTCCAGCCTCCACAAACGGTTCAACGTGGAGTCCCGGGCCCCGTTCAACCTCGAAGCGATTCGGCTCATCTGAACGAAAGAGCGTCCCGCGCCTCGAAAACAGGGGGTTCTCGGGACGAAACCCTTTATAGAGGCACCGGGGTCATTGGCATTGACCCCCCCTTGGAGGGCTCCAAATGGCACATCCATACCGTAGGTTCCTGGTTCTAGGTCTCGATGGAGGGACCTTCGACCTTCTGGACCCCCTCATGGCCGCGGGGGAGCTCCCGTTCCTGAAGTCCCTCGTCCACCGAGGGGTCCGCGCGCCGCTACGCTCGGTCTACCCGGCGAAGACGATCCCGGCCTGGTACTCGTTTGCCACGGGCAAGGACCCGGGTGAGCTCGGGATCTTCGGGTTCACCGAGCCGGATGGAGGGCCCGGTCACTCGAAGCTCGTCCAGACGTTCCGCCCGGCCGAGGCGTTCTGGGACACGCTCTCGCGCGTCGGCGTGAAGGTGGGCGTGCTCAACTTCCCGTTCCGGACGGCGTACCCCATCCACGGGTTCGTGGTCCCCGGGATGTTCACCGGTACCCATGCCACCTATCCGGTCTCCCTCCAGGACGAGATCCAGGAGACGATCGGGGAGGCGTACCCTCGCGAGCTGCCGGCCTACAAGGAGGCCGAACGGGTCGAATGGATCGCGGAGGCGACCCGGGCGGTCGAGCAGCGGGGTAAGGTGGCGGCGACCCTCGCCGAGCGCCATAAGCCCGGTTTCCTGTTCGCGCTGTTCCGCGAGACCGACCGTCTCGAGCACCAGCACTGGGCTGAGATGAGCCAGCCCGTTTCGGACATTCCCCCGGACCTTCTCCAGTTCTGGCGCTCCGTCGACCGGTCGTGCGAGCAGGTCGACCGCGCGTTCCGTTCCGGAGGAGGCCCGGCCGTGACGCTCGTCATCTCCGACCACGGCCACGGGGCGATCCAGTCGGACTTCCTGACGAACCGCTGGCTCGCCGATGAGAAGTTCCTGTTCTTCCGCGGCCGCGGGGACTTTGGCCGCCGCAAGCTCGTAGGAAAGCTCATGCTCCATGCTCAGAAGAACCGATTGACCCGACGGGCGTTGCGCCCGCTCGTAGAGTTGGTCAAGGACGGGCGTCGGGCCCAGCTCGCGGAGTTCCTGGGCGGAGGGACGTCGTTCGAGCAGTTCTCGAGTCGGATCGACTGGGAACGCACGGTGGCGTTCTCCTACCCCGTCCCCGAGGGGATCTACCTCAACCCGAACAACCCCCATCTCACCCCCGAGCGCCGGGAAGCCGTCCGCACCCAGATCCGACAGCGCCTCGAGGCGTACCCCGACGCGCACATCGAGGTGCTCGACCCGCGGACGATCTACCGCGGCCGCAACCTGGCCCATGCTCCGGCCCTGCTCATCCGCGTGGATGGGATGAACACCGAGCCCCGGATGGACTTTGGTTACCCGGACGCGCTGATCCGGCAGCGCCCGGAGTACTTCTGCGGAACGGGCACCCACCGGATGAACGGCATCATGATCGCCGCCGGGGATGACATCCGGGCCGGCAGGACGGTCAGCACCCTCGACCTCGTGGACGTCGCGCCGACCATCCTGGACGGGATGGGGTACGACGTGCCGACGGGGATGGCCGGGAACTCGTTCGGTCGGCGTCTCGGCCTCTCCGGGTGAGCGATACCCTTCGCCGGAACCCTTTTCGCTATGGGGTGGCTCCGACCCCGGATGCCGGGGCGCACGGTGGACGTGGTGGCCGTGGGTCCACCTCCGCTCGACCCGTACGAACCCGCGGCGAGCGCCTGGGCCCTCGCGGCCGCGCTCGCGGTCCGGGGGGACGACGTGCGCGTCCTCCACCTGCCCGGTTCGGTCGCCGACCGGGTCCCGCCGGGGGTCACGGCCGTACCCGTGGAGATCACGCTGCGCCGACCGGGAGCCCCGGTCGAGCCGGCGGAGTTCGCGTCGGCGGCGGGCCGTCGTCTCCGCAAGCCCGTTGACCTCGTGCTCCGCGACCCGGTCGGCCTGGGTTCGCTCGGCGCGCGACGAGGGCGCCGAGGCCTCCCCCTGGTCGGAGGGTTCGCACGGGCGCTCGAGCTGAGGTCCTTCGAGGGAGAGCGGGAGGGCCTATCCTCGGCCGGGTTCGTCGACCGCATCGACACCTGGCGTGACCGTCGCTCGGTCCGTCGCCTCGAGCGGGTGGCGCTCGAGGAGGCCGACCGCATCTTCTACGAAGCTCCGGAAGTGGCCAAATCCTTGACCGAGGAGTACGGGGTCCCCGGGCGCAAGCTCGTCGGGCTCCCTCCGGCCGTCCCCCTCCTCTCTCCGTTCCCCACCCGTACGGCATCGCGGAACGACCTTCGGATCCCGCCGGACGTGCCGGTCGTGGTCGCGCCGACGGCCTTCGAGGCCCCGGCGTCGAGCGGGGTCGACCGGGTCCTCGAGGCGTTCCGTCGGGTCCGCCCGTTCTTCCCCGGCGTCCGTCTCGTGCTATGCGGGGCGCCCGCCCCCTCGGACCCCGGGGTGATCGTGCTGCCGAGCCGTCGCGCGGACGCGCTGGCGGACGCGGTCGCGAGCGCGGACGTGGCCATCTTCGCCCGACGCGTTCCCGGCTTCGACCCGGGGGTCGTGCTCGCCGCTCGCGCGGGGGTCCCCTCCATCGTGCTGCCGGACGCTCGTCTCTCCGTCGACCCGGCGGGCGGAGTGCGCATCGCGGCAAGCGACGACCCAGGCGACCTCGCCTCGACGCTCGCCGAGCTACTGGCCGACCCCTCGCTGGCGAAAGAGGTCGGCCAAGCCGCGACCCATTACGCGCAAGCGTTCCTTCCGGAACGCGTGGCGGCCGCGCTCAACGAGGCGGTCTCCCCAAAGGCGGCGTAACGACGGGTCGCTAACCGATCAGGCGTCGCGGTCGTTCTCGCCCATCTCGTCGAGCCGCCATTCCGCGAACCCGCGACCTCCCGAGGCCCGCCGGACCGCTCGTACCACGCCCGCCCACCGGACGTCGGGAGGGAGGTCGCCGGAATCGATACGGTCCAAGACATTCCGGAACCGGACGCGGAGGTCAGAGAACGGGTCCTCCTCGCCGGGCCGGACCCAGGAAGCGGCCGGACGAACCACACGCACGGTGCCTTCGTGGGTGGCCCATACGCCGACCCGAGAGGCTCGGGTCCCGTCAGTTCGGGCCGCGAGGGCCGCTGCGGCCCTCTCGGACGGAAGGACGACCGCGACCCAGTCCCCCCATGCACGCCGCTTGAGCGCCTGAACGAGCACCGCACGACTCCCGGAGACCTTGGCCTCCACGAGACCGACCTCGTCCCCCCGACGCGCCACGAGGTCGAAGTAGTCGGTCGAGTCCGGGTTCGGATAGACCCGGTACCCCTGCTGCTCCAGGAACGCCGCGGCGGTCCGAACGACCTCTTTTTCGCTGACCCGGCTCGAGCGAGGTGCCGCGACGCGGCTCACGGTCCGCTCCTCAGGAACCAGCGGTCGAGACGCGACCGGGGGATCCCGAGCACGATCGGGCGTCCGTGAGGACAGGAGTAGGCTGCTTCGGGAAGCGCGTGCAGCGTCGCGAGCACGCGCGAGAACTCCTCCGACGTGACGACGTCCCCGGCCCGCAGTGCGGCGTGGCACGCGACGGTAGCTGCGCGGCGCTCCTCGAGCCCGTCGGGCAGTGTGGGGCGTCCCCCGGTCGCAAGCTCGTCCAGGAGCTCCGCGACCGCTTCCGGCCGCGCCGACCGGCCCCGGTACGCGGGGACCGACCGGACGAGGAACGACTCGGGGCCGAACGGCTCGATGTCAAAGCCCGCGGCCCGGACCGTCTCGCCGTTCGCTTCGAGCGCGCTCCGCTCGGCGCCCG
>Ga0326728_10020040_pt1 | contig 12846 bp, 4 predicted proteins | sample MB3enrmetagenome_FD_207602 | JGI IMG/M metagenome (GOLD analysis project Ga0326728, IMG submission 207602) | Lab enriched peat soil microbial communities from McLean, Ithaca, NY, United States - MB31MN | ecosystem: Environmental > Terrestrial > Soil > Wetlands > Peat | place: USA: New York...
TGAGCTGTAACAAAACCTTCGGGTTGTGGAACGATGCCGAGCGTTCTCTTCCATCCATCCCGCGGAAAGCACTATAGTTAGGCGTTCTCCAAAACACATTGCCAAGCGCAGGCTGAAGGATGAGGCTTATCACCGCGTTAAACTGATTACCTCACACGCATAGAACATGAGTAAAGGCACTCCATGATCAGCCGGTACGTCTTATGGGAAAAGAGGGCACGGTCTATCTCCTTTGCGGGAGAATCGGGCACTGTCTATCGCGAATCCTTCTCAAGCGAGGAAATGCCGAGTCAGCAGACGCTTCCCCTAGACAATCGGATGTCTGTACGACAGCATCTTCTCGAGACCGGCAATGGCGCAGAAGTCGTTCTCAGCGGGGTAGATGGTCGACCCACCTTGCGCCTAGCCTCCGGAGTGATGATCGCCGAGATGGAGCTTTCGGTCCGCTCGTACAACTGTCTCAAGGCGGCCTCGATCAGTACATTAGAAGAATTGCTCAGTTGGAAACCATCTGAGTTGATGAAACTACCCAACTTTGGCCGCAAGTGCCTCAACGAGATCATCGAAATCGTTCACCAGTATGGCTATCCTTCGTTTGGCAATGAAGGGGGTACTGCAGGAATCAAGCGAGAGCTTCCATTGCAGTCAGATAGCGCACCGCTGACCGTCCAGCAGCATCTTGCAGAGACCGAAGGCACCTTCAGCATGATGGATAGTCGAGTTATCCTGCGCCCAGCCTCCCAAGCGGCGATCCCCGAGCTGGAGCTTTCGGTCCGCTCGTACAACTGTCTCAAGGCGGCCTCGATCAGTACGTTGGAAGAATTGCTCAGTTGGAAACCGTCTGAGTTGATGAAACTACCCAACTTTGGCCGCAAATGCCTGAATGAAATCACCGAAATGATGCACCGATTCGGCTATCTGCACTTCGGTAATGAAGCGGCCGAATCAGAAACACAAAGAGACCTCCCCTTGCAGGAAGGCAGTTCACCGTTTGCCTGCCTCCTTGACACGCATGAACTGTTTTTGGAGGGGCATCTCGCGGAGAAGTTTAGCGCCCATGGCTGGCATAACATGGCTGAGCTCGCCGCGCATAGCGTGGAAGCTCTGGTTAGACTGGGGGGCTTGGAAACTGAGGAAGAAATACAATTCCGGCAGGTGCTCTCTGCCCTTGCTTTAGAGTTTCCCGTCAATATCCCAACATGGTTTCTGGACAATATGTCGGCGCTGCGTGGGGCATTCCATGTTGAGTTGGAACAATTGAAGCTCACGATGACGCGACGACGTGTTGGGAGCGGCTCTTTTAGGGATCCCCGGCTGTCGCGGTCTCTTAATGAAGAGCTTCTCCTGTTGATCCCAAAGTCTTATAACGATCGCAAACGAACAATCATTTCCGATTTTCTTGGATTGGGGGGTAAGGATCCTCTCACGCTTGAAGGGGCGGCAAAAGCTCAAACGCCCTCCCCAACGCGAGAACGTGTACGGCAGATTGTGCAGCCAGTCACCGATGCACTGGCCGAACGGGGATATGAGTTGCCGTGGCTGTTGAAGGCAGTTACTGCACTGAAGCGGCTTGCGCCTTGTAGCCTCAAGCACGCAGAACAAGTGTTGATTGACGACAAGATCCTCAAAACTCCGATAACAATAGCTGCAATCATGGGCTTGGCGCGGCGCTCGAATTTGGAACACAAACTGGTTATGAAAGGCGACTCTTTACTCGAGGCTGATACAGTCGAGTTGATTGACGCCGCGGTGCGGGCAGCGGGCAGACTCTCGTCGCATTGGGGCGTTGCAGATTGGCGAGAAATCGAACTGTCACTTCCAGGACTTGGGACGCTGTTGGTAAAGGATCAACTCCGAGATGTGGTGTGGCTTGATGAGGAGCATCGTTATCTTGTGATCCCTGGCCGGGAGAATAGCCTTGCCAATCGGTTGGCGCGCATTCTAACGGTAACGCCTAGGCTGAAACTCACAGAGGCATATCAAGGCGCATTTCGTGACGGGCGCATGGAAAAGGAGCGCCTGCCGGAGGCGCTGTTTTCGACCTTTTGCGGTATTTGGCCTTGGTGCTCCGTTGAAGATGGTGAGATCGTGGCGAAGAGTGGGCTTCCACGCTCCGAACCTTCAGGAGACGACCTTCTGGTTTTGTTGCTACGCGAGATTGGTCACCCAATCCGTCGCCGTGAACTGCTTAAGCTGGCCGAAGAACAGGGGCTCGGCCCAGACATGGTAACGGGCGCCCTATCGTATAGCAATGTCATTGCCTCAAGAAATGGATACTTTGCTGTCATCGGTGATCCAAAGTTGGAGGAGTTTGAGGGTGGCACGGCGATTGCACTGGTGGAGGCGATGGTACCCCCGAAAGGGCCTGAGGATAGTCAACTCGTGCCTGATGAGAATGCAAGCGATTTTCCCGGACTCTTGATGTTGGCAGTGGTAGAACGAGTTGCGGCGCTTGAGTTGACAGCGCCGTGGTCAATGAGCGAACTAGGCCTCGGCCAGAATGATCGTGATCGGCTACTCAGGTGGGGGCAAGTAACGGAATGGGATTTCCATAGCGATTTTGGTAACTACCAGGCAAGAAACGGCGAAAAGGTGCGAAAACGTGCGGCTTTTGGGCTGGCATTTTTGTTTTTCGCATCGGAGGCAGTCAGCCGATTTGGCAATTCCGGTTCTGTATGGCCAGCAATCGAGCGCGTCTTGGGTGAACGTCAACAAAAATTGTTCATGATTCGTACTGGCCTCACTAAGCCCGCTCTGCGGGAGGCAGTCGAAACTGCTTGCCGGACATTCGGTTTGCGGCATGGGTTTGAAGACGCTGGCCAGCAGGTATGGGTACGGACGATTTTGCTGCAGTCTGGCCTGTTGCGCTCACATATACCAGAGCTCGGCTCGATGTTGCCAGAACCTACGTGTCTTCTGCCGTTGGTGATCCAGCTCTTGCTGGATACGGAGGGTCCGAATGCGTCTGCGTCGTTCCAGTCATCGTGGAAGTTGCTACAGGATGTTCGTCTGGGGGTAGTGAGCGAACATGTTGCAAGGGAACGCTTTGCCGCCGACGTCTGGCTCTCGCCCTTCCCGCCGGATGAGCTACTCACACAGTGCATATCGGTGAGGCACGTGCGCACCTGTGCCGTGATTGAGTCACGAAGCATTGCGACGGAAGATGCTTACGAGTATTTCCTGCCGCCAGTGCTCAAGTGGTCGAGTGACGAGGCATATCTGGAGTACGCCTTGAATGAGTCAGCGCCGCAATGGTGCGAAAGCGCAGCGTTGGTTCTTCTCTGCGAGGATCCTTTCCGAAGAGAGCGTCTTCCAATCGAAAACAACCGCTGGCAATTGCCAGGTGGTCCGGTACTTTTGCCCCTAACGCGGCGGGAGAAGGCTGGCTTTCGCTTTAAGTTAATGCAGGGCAAAGAAGAGATGTTTGCGGGTTGGATTGGCCTGCCGCATGATTTGTCCTTTATGTTTTTTCGTGCGACGGGTGCGCTGGTCCTGTCTGCGGACGACGTGCCGCAAGGAGAGGAGATTGCACTCCTGCATAAGGCGTCGATTCTTGTAGAAGGGCTCGATGCTTCACCTGCTTTCTGCGCGGTACTAAACGGTGAGTACCGGTTGACGCGCCTCCACGCAGGTGTGATCGAGAAGGTCCGACTGATAGGATCCGACGGCATAACACTGTGGAATTTTCCCCTGCACGATGCCACGCCAATGGATCAGGCAATACCACAGATGACCGTGCGTAGTGGTAAATGGGGCACAGCAGTGGATGTGATACTGCCGGAACTGCCTTTTACTGCGGAGCGCCTACGACTAAACAGCGGAGAAGTGCTTCCGATATGCCACGCAAACTGCCGCACATGGTTATCGGAATCCCCAGGTCTAGGACGGGCGCATATGGGGCGCATATTCGGATCTTTAGGCGCGTGTAAGCGCTCAATAAGGGTGAAGCTACACCAACTAGCTGCGGATTTTGGCGCGGCTCTCGAAATGGATGGGAACTGGCAGCCGCTCGATGGGTCTGCAACCATAGATGCTGCTACATTGCGAACCCATCGCTTACTTGCAAAAGTAAAGGGGCCGCTGTATGCAGATGAAGATGTGTGTTGGATGGAAGGCAGCCGGACGCTAGCCGGCTTACGCAGTAAAGGAATATATCTGACCGGTGTACACGGACTGGGCGAACGCCTGAATGTCGTGCGGGGAACATACAATAGCTCGCAAATCGAGGTTGCGGCTGCCCGCGCAGTGGTGGATGGCGGTTTCTTGCGATCCGTGGAACTCGAAGCCGATGGGAGTTGGTGTGCGCAACTGCCCTTCGAGGAGCCTCTCGAAGAGGGGCATTTGTTGTGGATTTGGGCGGAGGACTCAGCGCTTCCCCGTCAATTACCCAGAGAGCGCATGGAAAAGTGCGGATTCACGCTACGGTGGAGTAGCGACACTGAGCAGGCGGTGCTTGGCTGGGCACTTTCGGTTGATGGCGCACGAATCGGTTCGACAGTTTTTCCGGAGGCATTGAGCAGGCTTGTTAGAGGTTTAGCGGACATACCCTGGCGCGAAGCTGCGATGTGGCTGCGTTGGTGGCATGTGCCTGTGCTCCACGCGGAAGTGCAGGACATGGTGAGCAGGTACGTGCGTGAGCACCCGGTTGACACGATAAGAGCTTGGCTTCTGCCATCGCACCCAACTTCAGGACTGGTTTTCGATGAGCTTCGGGAAGAAGCGTGGAGTGCCGCAGCACGAGAGTGCTTGTGGGGCTGGAGGCCGGATCCAAAGCAAGCGGTGGAACTTGTAGAGGCACTAGGTATTTGGACGGGCCTTATCGAGCACGACATCCAAGAACCACCGCCCCTCGAAGCCATAGGGCTGCTAGCGCGAATGAGCCCCATTCTGTTGGCTGATGTAATCACACAAGCACTACCCGAGTTGTATAAGTATCCGAGGCCACAGCTAGCTGTGCTTCTAGGAATGGCGCTTGAAACAATCAACCCGAATGCCGCCGATAGCGGATTTCGGTTGGGAGAGTTGTGCGAACGCTATGCAAGAGCCGAAAGCAGACTTGATGGGCACTTTATCATGACCAGTTTAATTGGTGTGGCTCGGGCCTCGTTACAAGGAACGACACAGGATACACATAATCTTCGCCTCGCATTTCATCAGGCAGGACTACGGGAACTAATCAGCGTGGGGCTACTGCGTGACATCTGGGATCGATGGCGGCAAAGAAATGAGAACTGAGAATGCCACTACAAGAGACTCTTCATCTCGATGCACTCGAAGCGCAAACGAAATTGCGAGAGCGCCTTACTGGGCTTGCGAGGGACGAAGCGCACTTGCGGCGCCCGGAACTGCGGCATGCATGTGAGGCACTTTGGGCAGCAGACAGCAACTCACAGGGCTTAATGAGCGAGTTGTGGGTCGAACCGTTGTTTCCCGCAGAGTCGTCAAAAGACACACTGGCCAATATGACAGGAATTTCCTCTCTACTAGTGGATCAACTCAGTCGCACAGGCGCGATGCCGCTTGATCGTAAGCTATATCGGCACCAATCCGACGCCCTGTGCGCAGAGTTTGAATCGCGTTTTTCTGGTTTACGGCCTGCACTGATTATCACTGCACCCACTGGGGCTGGCAAAACGGAAGCGTTCCTGTTGCCGATGCTGAACGATCTGTTTTCACACCCTAGAAGAACAGACGAAAAAGGAGTGCGGGCAATATTGTTGTACCCATTGAACGCACTCGTGAACGATCAAGTGGAGAGACTTGTCGCATGGCTGCATGGTCAAAACAAAGTGACCTTTGTGCACTATACGGGGGAGACTCCTCGAGAGAGTCCAGGCGAGTTGGAAGAGCAGCGGGATCCCTGTCGGCTTCTGACGCGCCTCGAAGCACAGCGCAACCCGCCTGACATCCTGGTGACAAACTACTCGATGCTCGAATATCTGCTGTGCCGCCCCCAGGACGCACCTTTGTTCGGCAATGCGCTGCGAACTGTAGTGCTAGATGAGGCGCACCTCTATAACGGTAGCCTAGCCTCTGAAATTGCTCTTCTGCTGAGAAGGGTAATGCTGAGGTGCGGCGTAAGCCCTGAGAACGTACTTCAGATTGCAACCTCAGCGACGCTAGGCGGATCAGATGCGGACCTGATTAGTTTTGCTAGCGACCTGTTTTCCAAAGGCCGCGCTCTGACGGCTCGCATCGAAGGCAAAACAGCTCGGCGCGAACTGCCTGTTGTGCAGCAACGTGCGCGACCGCTGAATCCGAAGATGCTGGTCGAGTTTGTGGATGCGCTGCGGTTGCGGCCTATGCTTGATCACCGCTCATTGCTGGAGGAACCTGATCTCTGTGCGCTGGTGAGTGATTATGCAGCAAAGATACTGGATAGTTCACCACTGCTAGACGGTGGCGAAACGAGGCCAGCGCGACTGCTCGCTAGTTTGTTGCGACAGATGCCGGAACTCGGCGAGATTGATGAACTGTTTTGGGAGAATCATTTATCGCGCTCCGTGATTCCGTTGGCAAAGGTAGTGGAAAAACTCTGGGGCCAGCAGAGTGTCGATGCGACACGCGCGACGATTGCACTTTTACAGTTAGGGGCACAAGGCCGTGATCGCTTAGAGGAACTTCCTATACTTCCGCACAAATTGCATCTTCTCGTGCGAGCGCCTGGTGAGGTATCGGTATGCCTAAACTCCGGCTGTGTAGGTGATGGTCCGCGGATGCCCGGTCACGGAGCGCTGACGCTCGACGGTGGGCAGCAGTGTGCTTGCTGCGGCACTCGCCTTCTCACGTTGGCGCGCTGCAGCCGCTGTGGTGAAGATCTGGTGGCTGGAGTGATGCCGCGAGGCGAACTTTATCCGGTTGGGCAGGTGCAGCGTGCACGACGGAGCAGTTCGCGGGAGTCTCATCCCAATGATCCACGGTTCTTTCATGTCAGCACGCAAGGCACTGTCTTTTTTGATATGCGCACGGGTGGGTTGGAATTTGATCCTTCGGAGTATGCGGTTGCGCTGCAACCCGCAGATACATGCCCGAACTGCGGAGCAGAGGATGACTATTTTCGCACGATGCAATTGTCGGATGGGTTGGTGCTGCCGGTGGTTGCGGAAACTTTGCTTGCGGCGCTCCCAGTGATGCCCGCACCCCAACGCGGTTGGTTGCCGGCAGGGGGACGCCGTCTACTAGCGTTCAGCGATAGCCGCGCTCGTGCCGCGCGACTAGGGCCTATGTTGACTCGCAGCCATGAGATACAGATGGGGCGTGCGGTGATCGAACTTGTGGTCGCCAAGGCCGGCGGAGGCCCTGGAGTGGTGCGACTGCGGAAGCAAAGGGTGCAGCAACTGAAGGAGCAGCTTGCTGATCCACAGTGGACGGGTGACGCTCGCGAGGAGCTAGTTGCTGAACTGTGCCGCGCGCAAAATGAATTGGAGGCTGCAGGCCAAGGCTTGTCGGTTACTGCTCTGGAAGAACGAATTGCGCGGGAGCCAATGCTGCGGGAGTTTTACGCGCGATCCAGCGCGGGTAAGCAAACAGCTACGCAGTGGCGTGAAAGAGGCCAAGCACTTTGGGATATGAATGGGAGCCTGATCGCGAAGGAAGTACCACGGATCGTTGCCCGCGAGTTGGCTGTTCCCACATGGGAGCGTATCACGCTCGAGTCGTGCGGACTAGCAGAGATTGTATACCCAGGTATAGAAATGCTAAGACCACCACTTGGGCTGGGGTTTACAACGTCACTTACAGCGGAGCTGGCGACTAACTGGTCGCAACTGATAGCTGCTTTGTTGGACATTGTACGCAAGGATCGCGCAATCACGCTGGGTTCGTATGAACGCGATCGTTGCGAATATGCAACGCCGCTTGGCAAGTGGATTGCATTAAATGCGCGGGCGAACACGTCGCTGGTTCCCTTTGCAGGATCGACGGCCGTAAGCAGAGCGCGTCGACCGCAACTTGTTCGGAGGCTGCTTGAGCGACTAGGGTTGCACGGCGATCAGGATGAGTTGGCGGGGCGGATACTGGAGGCCGTCTTCCAGCAGATCGTCGAGCGCGCCCGCAGTGAGTTTTCCCCCTGGGTGGAGGCTGAGGACCGTGATGCTGGCTTCGGCGCGCGATATGCCTTCCGGTTGAAACTATCCGGCCTCCGTGTGCGTCGGCCTCTACAACTGTTTCGATGCAAACTGACTGGGGAACTTTGGCCTCGCTCGCTTGCAGGTCTTTCGACCGTGCCTGGAGAGGGCGAGTGCGAATTGCAGCCGATCACGCATGATGACGCTGACCGAGACTCGCGCTTCGCACGGGCCCGTGATGAATTTCGCAGCTCAGAGATCTTCCGAATGGGGAACTGGTCTGATGAGCATTCGGCGCAACTCAAGGCAGAAGAAAACCGGCGTCTGCAACACCTGTTTGCAACCGGCGCTCGCAACGTGCTGTCGGCAACAACGACACTCGAAGTTGGCATTGACATAGGCGGGCTCTCGGCAGTCTTGCTGGGCAATGTTCCACCTTCTCGCGCAAATTACCAGCAGCGCGGTGGACGAGCTGGACGTCGAGCTGATGGCTCTTCAATGGTGTGCACGTATGCGCACCATCGACCATACGATCTCGCGGTATTTACCGCGTTCAGTGATTTCTATGGCAAACCACTTAGGAGGCCGGTGGTGCGGTTGGAGCGCGAGCGTTTTGGGCGTAAGCATTCGCACGCTCTGCTTCTGGGGGAATTTTTTCGTAGGATTTATCCGGCAGGAAAATCAACCGGCACGATGACGGCATATAACCAGATGGGTTGGTTGTGCGAAGAGCCGCGGATACCGAAGCAAATCCCCGACCAAGCGCGCATTGAGGTGCTCGATGCTTCGCAACACTGCGAACTCAACGGTAACCACCCGTGGTATGTGCCTGGAGATGCGCCGTTCGAGCAGTTCGGCCATTTCTTGCATTACGTGATGGAGGCCTCCAATGAGGGCATAACAAAAGACATGGCAAGACTCCTTGAACGGACACCACTAGCAGGGTGTGCAGATGCGGTTATTGCATACGCTCATGCTAGCTTTGCCGAAGCTTGTGCTACCTGGAAGCAAGATTATGGTGGGTTGAAGGATGCATGGATCGCCGCAGTTGCGTCGGGTGCGAGAAACTCGGTACTGAACGCTATCCACTATCAAGCAAAGGCTCTGTGGCAGACGGAGACGATTGCAGCTTTGGCAGAGAAGCGCTTTCTGCCGCGCTATGGTTTTCCGATAAGCGTCCAATCCCTCACTGTTCAAACAGAGGGTGCGGTAGAACCTGTTCAGTTGCAGCGAAGTTCAACCCTTGCGTTAAGCGAGTATGTACCTGGCTCTGTAATACTTGGAGGAGGCAAGAGCTACTCTTCGCACGGAGTGTTGAGCTTCTGGTCGGGAACCGCAAATAGGAGCTTCGGCTTGCGCAAGTATCTTTACCATTGTAACAACGGTCATCAGTGGACAGAACTCCAGCCGTTGGCAGTGGAAGTGTGCCCCCGCTGCCAGGCACCATTGGCGTACTCAAAGAAGGACCTTCTGTTGCCGCGCTTCGGATACTCATCCGCGATATGGGATCCACCGACGTGGGAGACAGACCAAGAGCGGGTGGGGGTAACGCAAGTTCTAGCGTCGATGTTGCTCTCCGCGACCCCGGCGCGTAAGGCGGAGGATTTTGCGGGTATAGCTGGACTAGGCGTGCAGTTGTTCGAGAATGCCGATCTACTGGCGATGAACGCGGGGCAATACGAATGTGGATTTGCCCTGTGTACCCGCTGCGGTTTTGCCGACAGTATGCGTAATGCAACTGATGATCTGCCCAGTCTCGACGGTGTGCCCTTCCGTGAGCATCTAGCAATCGCAGGCAAGATTGGCAACAATCGTCCCTGTTGGAAGCATGGCGAGGACGAACTTGTGATTCGACACCTGAATTTCGCTTCGGAACACAACACGGACTTGCTGCGATTCGACCTTGAGCACACTCACACACTATGCACGCCCACAATGGCAACAACTTTCGCTCATACGATCCATCTTGCTGCGGCAGAACTTCTTGAAATTGATCTCCGTGAGATAAGCCTGTCGACTCAAGGTCTCCATCAAGGAAGCACATGGCGTTTCTATCTCTATGATAGCGATGCCGGCGGATCTGGACACGTTGCCGAATTAGTTGGGAGAGAGCCAGAGATTAGGGAAGCACTTCTTAGAGTTCTACGGCGAGGTCCTTCTCATGACAGTCATTGCCGAGATGCATGTTTGCGGTGTTTGCTCACCCAAGAAAGCCAAGAGGCATATGCGGCAGGATTGCTCGATCGTCGCAGTTTACTTGGAGTACTTGCCAGTTAGGCTACTTGTTAGGCATATTTTCCGCTTTGTAGAGATGCGAACGGATAATTGGGCGTCAATTGCGCTCAATAGTGGTCCCTTGATGAGCGAGCGATCGCCGAATCACCATCAGGGACCGAGAGGCTCGCTCAGAACCATTATCGCCAACGCGCGACCAGGACGCGGATTACCGGAATAGCCTTGCCGCGCCTGAACGTTCCACAACCCGAAGGTTTTGTTACAGCTCAGGCCACCCGGATCGGTGGCCTGTTTTCTTGCACTTGCGGGAGGGCCGGCAGCACCCCTTTTGGAACACCCGGTTCCGCCGCCTCTTTAAGGATGCGGCTGATCGTCGTCCGTGAGACGGCGAAGGTCCTAGCGATCTGGCCGAGGCTCTGTCCTTGGGCGCGGTGCCGGAGCACCGCGGCGCGGTCGATATCCAGTGGCTGGCGGCCGATGTGGCGCCCTTCCAACTTGGCGCGGCGCATCCCAGCTCGTACCCGTTCGACGATCAGGTTCCGTTCCAGCTCCGCGATCGCGCCGATGATGACGACGAGGGCCCGCCCCAGCGGGCCGCTGGTGTCCAGGTTCTCCCGGAAGCTGACGAACTCGATGTTCAGGTGGTTGAGTTCATCCAGAACCTCGAGGAAGTGGCGGACCGAGCGGGCGAGCCGGTCAGATGCCCATACGAGGACGACCTCGAAGCGGCCGCGGCGGGCATCCCGCATCAGCTCATCGAGACCAGGGCGCCTGGCCTTGGTTCCGCTGATCTTGTCCGTGTACTCGCGGACGATCTCATACCCGCGCTGACTGGCCATCTGCCGCAGATCGTGCAACTGGCTCTCGGGATGCTGGTCGACGGTGCTGACGCGCATATAAAGGACGGCGTGCTTCATGCGATCTGCTCCAGAGACAGCACCTCGTCCTTCATCAGGCCAACGGCAGTGTCGAGGAAGCGGAGGCGGCCGAGGTCAGGCTGCTCCTTGTGGATTTCCAGCAGGGCCTCCACCTGGAAGAGCTGGATGGCAGAACGTACCCGCTGAATCTGCTGGTTGATCATGGAGCGGGTTGGGCGGGGTCGAAGATGACGACGACGGCGAGTCTGTTTCATAGTGTGTCTCCTTGTAATAACTGAGATATATCTCAGTGTCAAGAAGAGACTACAACACCCGCCGCCAAGTGCCAAAGCATCAATCTCCTGGTGAACCTCTCTGGCCTGGTCGGCTACACCGGAGGCCACGTCCTCGGCAACTTCTCGGTCACCAAGCAGCGCGGCGAACAAGGAACCGGCTTCTCCGCCAAGCTCAAAGATCTCACCGACTCCATCAAGGAATACCAGGTCGTCCTCGAATCCGCCGGCCGAGTCATCCCCGGAGGCCGTCCCGCCTACGCCATGGCCGCCAAACACCGCTTTATGACTGAGTAGTTCTCGGCGCACGGGGTTGCCGAGTTCGGAATCTGCTGCCGGGAATACCGGGCCTGGAGTGCTTGTGAGCCAATGCCGGACTGAAGTGGCGCAGGCTCCGCGGGTGGTCCTGGGAGAACTGGAGGGCCTGGGGCGGAGCCTGCGCTGGTTTAGCTGGCTTTCAGGCCCTTGCCACATTGCTTTGGTTCACTGCCGGATAGGAGTAGGGATGGTAGTGGGTGGAGGGCTTCTGGAGGGTAGATGGTGGAGATGCTGGGTGTGGTCTGGAGAGAGGAGTGTCTGTGCAGTATGGTGACTTCTTCTACCTCCCCCCACTGTCGTATTGGTAGGTGGTTATGGAAGTTGTAGTGCAGGTAGGTCGTAGAAAATCCTTCTTCTCGCCCCCGCCCGCCGACCTAACGGGCCGGCCAGAACTGCCGGGGTGATAGACATGAAGATCACATGTAGATGTTGACCTGTCGTTCTTTTCACCCCGCCGCCGCGCAAATGGCGTGTGTGGCGGGCACGAAGTTCGGCGTCCTGAGGCGGTTTGAGTACTGGGTCCTTACCACATGCTTGTTACCATGGGTGTTCATGACGTCAGATCGCAGCAGATAGTTTCAAGGCACTGCGGCGTTTATGGGGATTTATTCCCATAGCGAAGCTGAAGTCCAGCTCATTGAATGGCTCGGATGGCAACGGATACACTCAACTACATGCTCAACCGGGGCTATGCCTACACTACAATCATCGGCAAAGAATACCAGGGACAAACCCTGCTATCCCACTTGGCAAGCCTCTATCCACACTCATCCCCGCAAGCCTGGCAACAGAATCTGAACAACGGCGAAGTCACCCTTAACGGCGCCATCGCCACCGGAAGCGAATCGCTCACTTCAGGCCAAATCCTTATCTGGAATCGTCCACCTTGGATCGAGCCAGACACAACTCAACACTTCGAAGTCCTGTTGGATGACCCCTACCTGTTGGCCGTCAACAAACCAAGCGGGCTGCCCACCCTCCCCGGCGGCGGCTTCATGGAAAATACCCTTCTGCGCCTGGTTCAAAAGCAAACTCCCAACGCAAACCCTGTCCACCGATTGGGCAGAGCCACCTCCG
>Ga0326728_10020041_pt1 | contig 12846 bp, 10 predicted proteins | sample MB3enrmetagenome_FD_207602 | JGI IMG/M metagenome (GOLD analysis project Ga0326728, IMG submission 207602) | Lab enriched peat soil microbial communities from McLean, Ithaca, NY, United States - MB31MN | ecosystem: Environmental > Terrestrial > Soil > Wetlands > Peat | place: USA: New York...
AGGCCCAGGGTGGCGCGATGCGGACCCGACCGGGGGCGCCCGGACGCCAGGCAACCGCCGCCCTGCCGCACGAAGCCGCGACCGAACGTCGGCCGCTGGCCGGGCAGTCCGCGGACTGGATCACGCGTACGGCGCTGTGCGCCGAACCCCGTCGCGGTGTCTTGTATGTCTTCATGCCCCCGTTGCGGCGACTCGAGGACTACCTGGAACTGGTGAGCGCGATCGAAGCCTCGGCCGAGGCCCTTGGTCAGCCCGTCCTGCTCGAGGGCTACGAGCCACCGCCGGATCCGCGCCTGACTTACTTCCGCGTGACGCCGGATCCCGGCGTCATCGAGGTCAACATCCATCCCGCAGCACACTGGCGCGAACTGGTCGAGCGCACCGGGTTCCTCTATGCAGCCGCGCGCGAGTCACGGCTCGGCACGGAGAAATTCATGCTCGACGGCCGGCATACCGGCACCGGTGGCGGGAACCACTTCGTCCTGGGAGGGGCCACGGCCGCTGATTCGCCGTTCCTTCGTCGCCCGGATCTGCTGGGCAGCCTGATCGCGTATTGGCACAACCATCCGGCGCTGTCCTATCTGTTCACCGGCCTGTTCATCGGGCCCACCTCCCAGGCACCGCGCGTCGATGAGGCGCGCAACGATTCGCTCTATGAGCTCGAGCTGGCGCTGCGGCAGCTGCCGTCGCCCGGAGTGGACCGGCCGCCCGAGCAGGTGCCCGCGTGGCTCGTGGACAGGCTGCTGCGCAACCTGCTCATCGATGTCACGGGCAATACGCATCGGGCCGAGTTCTGCATCGACAAGCTCTACTCACCCGATGGACCGTCCGGACGGCTGGGGCTGCTGGAGCTGCGTGCCTTCGAAATGCCGCCGCATGCGCGCATGAGCCTCACGCAACAGCTGCTGCTGCGCTCCCTGATTGCGCGCTTCTGGCAGACACCTTATCGACCGGAGCGACTGGCACGCTGGGGCACGGAGCTGCACGACCGTTTCATGCTGCCCTACTTCATCGAGCAGGATTTCCGCGACGTGCTGAGCGAGCAGCATGCCGCCGGCTATGCGCTCGAGCCCGAGTGGTTCGCGCCACACTTCGAATTCCGTTTCCCGAAGGTCGGCGACATGGCCGTGCTCGGTGCGCACCTCACCCTGCGCCAGGCGCTCGAGCCCTGGCACGTCATGGGGGAGGAGGGCACGGCCGGCGGCAACGTGCGCTACGTGGATTCATCGGTCGAGCGGTTGCAGGTGCATGTCACCGGTCTGCCCCCGGACCGCTTCCTGCTGACCTGCAACGGCCGCACGGTACCCCTGCGGCCGACAGGAGTCGTGGGGGAATTCGTCGCCGGAGTGCGCTATCGTGCCTGGCAGCCGCCCTCCGCACTGCATCCGAGGATAGGAGTCCATGCGCCCTTGACGTTCGACCTCTATGACACCTGGATGCGGCGCTCGCTGGCGGGCTGCCAGTACCACGTCGCTCACCCGGGGGGGCGCAGCTACCAGACTTTTCCAGTCAATTCGTTCGAAGCGGAGAGCCGCCGTCTCGCGCGCTTCTTTCGCATGGGCCACACGCCCGCGAGCGCCACAGCCGGGTCGAGGCCGGATTCGTCCGCTCGTGCCGGCGCGGAGCCGGAATTTCCCTTTACACTGGACCTGCGACGCTGAGGTCCAGCGGCGGAGGGGACAACGGACTGGCGCATGGCGAACTCCAAGCAGCTGCTCTATGCAGGCAGTTCACAGCGCTATGACGAGTTGCTCGACCGTGACGGTTCGATCCGCCCTCATTGGCGTCCGCTGGTGGAATACCTGGCCGACAGCGGTGCGGACGCGGCGCGTCGTTGCGTCGAGGCCACGCGACGGCTGATCGTCGAGAACGGCGTTACCTATAACGTCTACGCCGATCCCCAGGGCCGGGATCGGCCCTGGCAGCTCGACCCCCTGCCGCTGCTCGTGGCCGCCGAGGAATGGAACGCCATCGAGACGGGCGTGCGGCAGCGCGCGCAGCTGCTCAATGCGCTGCTGGCGGATCTCTACGGATCCCAGGAGCTCATTGCCGAAGGCGTCGTGCCCTCCGAACTGGCATTCGGCCATCCGAACTTCCTCTGGGCGGCCCATGACACCCGGCCACGTGACGGCACATGGCTTCATCTGTATGCCGCGGATCTGGCGCGCGCGCCGGATGGGCGATGGTGGGTGCTCAGCGATCGCACGCAGACTCCCTCCGGTCCAGGCTATGCACTGGAGAATCGGACCATCGTCGGACGCGTGTTGCCCGAGCTGCTCAATGAGCTGGGCGTACGACCCCTGGCCGCGTTTTTCAACATGCTGCGCGAGACGCTGATGCAGGGGGCAGATGAGGGCGGCAACTCGCTGGCCGTCGTGCTCACTCCGGGGCCATTCAACGAAACCTATTTCGAACACGCGTTCCTGGCGCGCCATCTGGGATTGCCGCTCGTGCAGGGACAGGATCTGACCGTGCGATCCGACACGGTCTATCTCAAGACGCTCGCCGGACTTCGGCGGGTGCACGCCATTCTGCGGCGCATGGACGACGACTACTGCGATTCCCTGGAGCTGCGGCCGGACTCGGCCCTGGGGGTGCCCGGCATGCTCGGCGCGGTGCGCGCGGGCCGAGTGCGGCTGGCCAATGGGCTCGGGAGCGGCCTGCTCGAATCGGCTGCTTGGCAGGGCTTCCTGCCGGGAGCGTCGCAGTGGCTGCTCGGCGAGCCGCTCAAGCTGCCCAGTGTAGCGACATGGTGGTGCGGCGAACGCCCCGCACTCGACTACGTCGTGACGCATCTGGACCAGCTCGTGGTCAAGGCCACCTATCCAAACCAGAAATTCGAGCCGTGTTTCGGCCGGACGCTCGAGGGCGCAGAGCGCACCGCCCTGATACGACGCCTGCGCGCGCGACCGTATGCCTACGTGGCACAGGAACGCGTCTCCCTCTCGCAGGCTCCCTCATGGCGCGCCGGGGGTAACCTGCGGCTCGCACCGCGAGCGCTGACCATGCGTGTGTTTGCGGTCGCGACGGCCCATGGCTACCAGGTGATGCCCGGTGGCCTGGCGCGGATCGCAGCGGAGGGCGCAGTGGATATCGTCTCCACTCAGCGCGGAGGCGGCAGCAAGGATGTGTGGCTGCTCGCAGATACTGCGCAGCCAGCGGCAGGCCCCGAGGCAGCCGCGCTCGGCGAGGCGGGTCTGCCCCGCAGGATCCGTCATGACGAGCTGCCTTCGCAGCTCGTCGAGAATCTGTACTGGCTCGGACGTTACTCCGAGCGCTGTGAGGACAAGGCGCGGCTCGTGCGCGCGACGCTCGCAATGCGCACCAACGAGACCGTCTGGCGGCGCGCGCGCCAGCAGTGCATCGACTATGGCGTGCTGCCCGAGGCCGGTGACCCGGCCATGACGGTGTTCGACGATGCGCACGAATTCGGTCTCTCGGCCGATCTCGGCCGCCTGAGCTGGTGCGCCACCCAGTCGCGAAGCCGCCTGTCAGCCGAGCACTGGCGTTCCATAAGCCTCATGCAGAGCCAGTTTCAGGAGGCCGGCGCCGCGCGCAGCGATCCGCTGGAGGCCCTCGATCGCCTGCTCGTGGCCCTGACATCGCTCAGCGGATTTGCGCTCGACGACATGACGCAGGATGACGGCTGGCGGCTGCTCATGCTAGGGCGGCGGCTCGAGCGCGTGCAGTTCCTCGCGACGCTGTTGTCGGACCGTTTGAGTCCCGGCCTGTCCATTCGTCAGGGTGAGCTCGAATGGCTGCTCGACGTCGGCGGAGTCAGCATTACCTATCGTACGCGTTACGTATCGAGCCCCAAGCTGGCGCCGGTGCTGCAGCTGCTGGTGTTCGATGACAGCAGCCCACGCGCGCTGTGCTTCCAGTGGACCGCCATCCTGAATGGACTGGAGGACCTGGCGCGCTCGACCGGGGCATCGCCGGAGGATCCGTTCGGGCAGGCGATCGCGCAGCTCGTCGAGGCGACGGCATCGATTGCCGGCGCCGAAGAGGACAGCGATGCCGACATCGAGCGGCGTCAACGGATGTCCCATGCGCTCGCGGAGCTCGCTTCCGCCGCCGCGCGTGCCTCCGACCGGCTGGTTTCCCGGCATTTCTCGCTGGTCGAACTGGACCTTCAGACGGTGGCCTCTTGAGCGCTCAGCGCTACCTGGTCAGCCATGAGACGCGCTACGAGTATGGTCGGGAGGTGGCGCATTCGCACCAGCTGCTGCATCTGACGCCGCGGCAGGACTGCCCGCGGCAGGAGTGCCTCGATCACCTGATTCGGATCGATCCTCAGCCGGCGGTTCTCAGCGAGCATGTCGATGCGTTTGGAAACCGCGTGACGCGCGTCGAGCTGGACCGGCCGCATGAGGAGCTTCTCGTGTGCGCGCAGATGACGGTGAGCATCGATGCGGCCGCGGAGCCGTCGAACGAGGAAGGTGAGCACTGGGAAAGCGTGCGCGACGCGCTGAGTTATCAGCCGCGCCCGCCCGCCTCCGAATGGCTCGAGGCCATGCGCTTCCGCGGGGAGTCGCCCTTCGTGCGGATCAAACGCCTGTTCAGCGATTTCGCGCGCGATTGCTTCGGCCCGCGGCGCAGCGTGCTGAAGGTCGCCGATTCCCTGATGCGCAAGGTGCACGAGGAGTTCACGTACGCTCCGGGCGAAACCGAGATCGCCACGCCGCTGCTCGAGGTATTCCACAAGCGGCGCGGTGTCTGCCAGGACTACGCTCATCTCATGATCGCCTGCCTGCGCAGTGCCGGACTGTCGGCGCGCTACGTGAGTGGGTACCTGCGCACTCATTCGGAAGCTCTGATCGGTGCGGACGCCTCGCACGCCTGGGTTGCCGTATTCGCGCCTCCGTTCGGCTGGGTGGAGTTCGATCCCACCAACAATGTGCGCGTGCATCAGGAGCACGTGGTGCTCGCCTGGGGGCGTGATTTCGGGGATGTCTCGCCGTTGAGGGGCGTCATACTCGGCGGCGGCTCGCACACCCTCACGGTGAACGTGACCGTGCAGCCGCTGCCGCAGCCCGGTTGAGCCATGGAGGGTGCGGAGGCCGCGCAGCGCCGTGCGCTTCGAGTGCTGGCCGAGCGTGCTCCGCGACTTGCCGAGGCACTGGCCGCTGCGTCAGCGCAGCTGCAGGCCGCCACCGCACGAGCGCTGGCGTGCAGCGACTTCCTGCTCGATGCGATCTGTCGCGACGAGGACTACTGGCAGGGGATCCTGACGGACTCTGGCCAGGGCATCGCGGCCGAGCCCGCGACCGCGCCCGAATCGGCAATCCGCAACGGTTACGGGGAGGCGCAGTTCATGGCGGACCTGCGCCGCTGGCGGCGGCGCGAGTTTGCGCGCATCGCCTGGCGTGACCTGGCGCACTGGGCGAATCTCGATCAGACGCTGGCCGATCTGTCCCGGGCCGCGGACACTGCGCTGTGCCTGTGCGAGTCCTTCGCCATGCGGGCACTCATGGCCCGATTCGGCGAGCCGCGCAGCGGCACGGGCGTGCCGCAGCGCCTGATCATCGTCGCCATGGGCAAGCTCGGCGGCGGGGAGCTGAACTTCAGTTCCGACATCGACCTGGTGGCGCTCTATCCGGAATCCGGCGAGACCGATGGCGCACGCTCCCTGAGCAATCAGGAATTCTTCGCACGCCTGCTGCAGCAGATCATCCGTCTGATCGAGCAGCAGACCGAGGATGGGAGGGTATTCCGCATCGACCTGCGACTGCGGCCCTTCGGCGACAGCGGTGCCGTGGTCAGCAACGCCGCGTCGCTCGAGGATTACCTGCAGGTGCATGGACGCGACTGGGAGCGCTATGCGTGGGTCAAGGCACGTCCGATCACCCATGCGGAGGCTTATGGTGAGCTCTATCAGAACCTGATCCGCCCGTTCGTCTACCGGCGCTATCTCGACTTCGGCGTATTCGACTCGCTGCGCGAGATGAAGGGTCTGATCGAGCGCGAGGTCCAGCGACGGGACCTCGCCGACAACATCAAGCTCGGGGACGGGGGGATCCGCGAAATCGAATTCATCGTGCAGTCCTTCCAGCTGATCCGCGGCGGCGCCGAGCGCCGCCTGCAGGGCAATTCGCTGCGGCAGGCCCTCGCGCTGCTTGCCGGAGCGAAGCTGCTGCCACCGGCAGCCGTGTCGGAGCTGGATGCCGCCTATGTCTTCCTGCGCCGGCTCGAGAACCGTCTGCAGATGCGCGCCGATCAGCAGACCCACACGTTGCCGGCCGATCCTCAGGAGCGCGAGCGGCTCGCCTGGAGCATGGACGAGCCGGACTGGAATTCGCTCTCGAGCGCGCTGGACGCCCATCGGGAGCGCGTCTCGGCGCACTTCCGTGCGGTGGTGTTCGGGGGTGACGAGGCTGCATGTGCACCCGTTTCCCTCTCCGGGAGCGATGAGCCCGCCCTCGTGGCTCGAATCGCCGCGCTCGGCTGGCCCGAACCGGCGCTCGCCGCGCGCCGCCTGCAGGAATTCCTCGAGCAGGCACCGCGGCGTCTCGATGCAGCCGGAGCGCGCCGTCTGGGCAGCCTGCTGCCGGTGCTGCTGCCGGAGATCTGCGCCGATGCAGGCGCCCAGGCCACCCTGCGTCGGCTGCTGCGCGTGTTCGAGAGCATCGGCGCCCGCTCGGCCTATTTTGCGCTTCTCCTTCACAACGCGAGAGCGCGAGGGCGGCTGATCCGCCTCGCCTCGCACGGGGATTTCCTCATCGATCTCATCGCGGTGCATCCGCTGCTGCTCGATGAGCTCATCGATGAGCGACTGCTCGAGCAGTCGCCCGACCGCGCCAGCCTGGCCGCCGATCTGGCACAGCGCATGGACGGGGTGGACGAGGGCGATGAGGAACAGATGATCGAGCGCCTGCGAGAGTTCCAGCGCGCCGCGATCTTCCGGATCGCGGTAGCGGACCTGCTGCAGCGACTGCCGGTCATGCAGGTCAGTGATCGCCTCACTGACGTGGCCGAGCTCATCGTCGAACAGGCGCTGCGGCTCGCCTGGCAGCAGCTGACGCCCGGCCTCGGCGTACCCCGCTGCGGGGAAGGAGCAGACCGACGCGATGTGCGCCTGTGCATCGTCGGCTACGGCAAGCTCGGCGGCATGGAGCTCGGTTACGCCTCCGACCTCGACGTCGTGTTCCTGCACGACTCCGCCGGCGCCCAGCAGGAGACCGACGGCGGCCGTGGAGTCGACAACCAGGTGTTTCTGCTGCGGTTCGCGCAGCGCATGGTGCACATGCTGACGGTGCATTCGAGCGCGGGACGGCTCTATGAGGTCGATATGCGCCTGCGGCCGAGCGGCAAGGCCGGGCTGCTGATCTCGGGTGTCGAGGCGTTCGAGGACTACCAGCGGACGGAAGCCTGGACCTGGGAGCATCAGTCGCTGCTGCACGCGCGCGCCATCGCCGGCAAGCCTGAGCTCAGGGAGCGTTTCGAGGCACTCAGGCTCGACATCCTGGCGCGCTCGGTGAGGCGCGATACGCTGCGCGCGGACGTGCGGCACATGCGTAACCGCCAGCGCAGGGAGCTCTCCCGCGCAGGGAAGGGCGAGTTCGATCTCAAGCAGGACCCCGGGGGCATCGGCGATATCGAGTTCCTGGCCCAGTACTGGGCACTGCTCTGGGCGCAGCGCTATCCCCCGGTGGCGTTCTACGCCGATACCATCCGGCAGCTTGAATCCGTGGCCTCGGCGGACCTCGTGCCGCAGCTGCGTGTCGATACGCTGACCGGGATCTATCGCGCGTATCGTACCCGCCTGCACCATCGGGCGCTCGAGGGCTCGAGCGCCGTGATACCGGAGGAGGAATTCGGATCCGAGCGCGCCGCCGTGGTCCGTATCTGGGACGACGTCATGGTCGACTGACCGGGGACGCTGCAGGCCGTTATAATCAGCGCATGAGTTCCCCGCCCGACCTGCGACAAGCCAGTACCCAGCAGCAGTACACCGTCACCGCAGCGGACCTGCCGCTGTCCTGCCCGATGCCGGACATGGTGCTGTGGAATTCTCACCCGCGCGTGTATCTGCCCATCGAGGCCACCGGTTTCGCCAAGTGCCCCTATTGCGGCGCCGAGTACTCACTGCAGCGCTGATCCGCGCCCTCAGCCCTGCCGGTAGGGCCGGTACGACTTTTCCTCCACGAGCGCCGAGTTCAATCTCAGGTTGATGCGCCGCTTGATCGCGGAGCGCTCGTCATTTCGAAGGTACACGGATCGGGCGAGCTCGATGAAGCCCGCATCGAAACGCTGCTGCGCCTCGTGCTCACGGATGCGCTCTTCGATGTCCCAGAGCTCGGCATTGACGCGTTCGAGCGCCTGCTCGTCCGCATTCACGTCGGTTCCCGGGGGCAGGCTGGCGCTGCGGCACTGCTCCAGGCGTGCCAGTTCCCGCTGCACGTTCGCGAGCTTGCCCGGATCATGCATGCGCGCACACTTGATGCGCAGGATCGTGATCTTGTCGAGCAGCTCGCCCGGCGAAATGGGCACCAGTACTTCGCTCATGGCGGCATCGTAGCAGGGGCGGGCGGATGCGCGCGCAGCAGCGCATCCAGTCGCTCGCACACGGCCTCCACCTCAATCAGATCCATGACACCCGGCTGCTCGATCTTGCGGTGCCACGGCAGTGCCGAGGGTGCGCAGCCGCGGAAGCGATGCGCGGCTTCAGCATACCGGTCGATGCTCCACTCCCGCGAGCGGTAGGGCCCCACGCGCTGCAGTCGCGTCGCGGCGTACAGCCCGATCACGGGAGTGCCCACGAGCGTGGCCATGTGCACCGGGCCGGAATCCGGCGAGAGCAGCACGGTCGCGCGTGCCAGCAGTGCCAGCATCTGCGGCAGAGTATCGGCGCCGATCTGATTGACCAACGGTACGCGCACCGCTCGTTCGATGGCGGCGCCCATATCGCGTTCGAGTGCGGATCGACCGCCACAGAGCAGCACGCGCATGCCATGCCGGCCGGCCGCGTGATCGATCACGGCCGCGTAGCGCTCGGCGCGCCAGTTGCGGGCGGCATGGCTCGAGCACGGGCTCACGACCAGGGTGGGCTGCGCGTCGGGGATGAGATTCGCGGCGTACTCCTTCGCGGTATCCGGCAACGGGAAGGTCCAGTCCAGCGGTTCGCGCGCCAGACCCAGGGGCAGCAGAAAGCCGAGGAAGCTGTCGAGCACGTGTTCGTTCCCGGCGGCCGGAATGCGCTCGTTCGTGAACAGCCACTGCAGCTCGCGCGCCCGCACGAGATCGAAGCCGATGCGACGGCGCGCCCTGACGATCACCGAGGCCAGGCTCGCACGCATCGACAGCTGCATGTGGAGCAGCACGTCGAAGGTACGGCCCCGCAACGCGCGCCGCAGCGCTGGCAGGGCAGCGAAGCCGGCAGACTTGTCCACGGTGATAAACTCGACACCGGGCAGCAGCGACATCAGGCGCGCCTCGGTGCGGCCGATGATCCAGGTAAGCCGGGTGTCCGGCCACTCGCGCTGCAGTGTGCGCACGACCGGCACGACCTCGCAGGTATCGCCGATCGCCGACAGCCGCAGGATGCACACGCTCGCTGGCGGTGTAATGGGATGGCTCATGGTAAAGAACGTGCGCTGGCCGATCGGGGCGGAGGTCCGGCACAAACCGATTGGCGGCGGCGGGATGCTATATGACGCCTCCAGGGCCGGCAACGCCGACGCCGCCTGGTTCGACTCCGTCTGGTGGGCAGGCCGGGGCGAGCTCAGGCCGGCCGCAGAGGGTCGCGGCGCGGCTCTGTTCATCGAAGCGGACGCCCGCAGGCTGGTATTGCGGCACTACCGGCGCGGCGGATGGATGGCGCGCTGGAGGGGTGACCGGTATCTCTGGCGCGGGGAAGCCCTGACGCGATCCTTCCAGGAGTGGCACCTGCTGTATGTCATGCATCGCGCGGGGCTGCCCGTGCCCCTGCCGATCGCGGCAGCCTACCGCCGGATCGGCCGGTCCTACACGGCCGATCTCATCACCGAGCAGATCGACGGGACCCGATCGCTCGCCGCCCGGCTCGCGGACGCGCCGCTGACGCTCTCGTCGTGGATCGCCATCGGGCGCTGCGTGCGCCGTTTCCACGACGATGGCATCTGCCATGCCGATCTCAACGCCCACAATGTACTGCTGGATGAGGCCGAGTCCGTCTGGCTCGTGGATTTCGATCGCGGCCGGCTCAGGCACCCGGGCTTCTGGTGCGATGCCAACCTGGTGCGGCTGCGCCGCTCGCTCGAGAAGATCTCGGCGAGGCTGCCGCCGGAGCACTTCACCGAAGCGGACTGGGCATCGCTGCTCGATGGTTACTTTACCGCGGTCCCGCGGACGGCCGTGGACGCACCCTGATGGCCTGGGACGAGGCGCCTTAGCGCAACTTCTCCGTGCGTCGAATCTACACCGCACTGCTGTATCTGCTGCTGCCGCTGGCCATCCTCGGGGTGATCTGGCGCGGTCTGCGATCACGCGATTACCTGCGCGGCGGGCTCGCCCGCTTCGGGCTCGGCACTGACCGGGCCGGTGGCGGTGTCTGGGTCCATGCCGTCTCGGTCGGGGAGGTGCAGGTGGCGGCCACCTTGATCGGCGCGCTGCGCGAGATCGAGCCCGCGCTCGAAATCACGCTGACCTGTGCGACGCCCACGGGCCGGGCGCGAGCCCGGGCGCTGCTGCCCGAGGCAGTCGATGTACGCTACGCACCCTACGATCTGCCGGGTTGCCTGCGCCGATGCCTGGAGCGCCTGCGGCCGCGGCTGCTGCTGATCGTCGAGGCGGAGCTGTGGCCCAACATGCTGCATGCCGCGGCTCGTGCGGGAATCCCCGTGCTGCTGGCGAGCGCGAGGGTCTCGGCCCGCAGCGCCGGCATCTACCGGCGGCTGCCGGGTCTGCTGGGCGCGGCCATGCGATCCGATGTCTGGGTCGGCGCCCAGACGCCGGCCGACCTCGAACGCTTCGCGAGCCTCGGCGTGCCGGCCGGGCGGCTTTCGCTGGTGGGCAATGTCAAGTTCGACCGTACGCTGCCCGACGACATCTACGAGCGCGGAGTGCTGCTGCGCGCATGCTACGCAGCGGGGCGACCCGTGTGGGTGGCCGGAAGTACCCATCCGGGCGAGGAGTCCATCATTCTCGAGGCGCATCGGCGGCTGCAGGCGGTGGATTCCCGGGCGTTGCTGATCCTCGCTCCGCGGCATCCGGCGCGCTTCGAGGCGGCGGCCGCGGCCGTCGCTGCGGCGGGGTTTCGCTTCGTGCGACGCTCGAGCGTGCGCGAGTCCGACGGGCTGCGCTCGGCTCTCGGCGTGGACGGCAGCCAGGAAGTGCTGCTGCTGGACACGCTCGGGGAACTCGTGGAGTTCTACGCCGCTGCCGATGTCGCTTTCGTCGGTGGCAGTCTCGTGCCGGTGGGAGGCCACAACCTGCTCGAACCCGCTGCGCTCGGTCTGCCGGTGCTCGCCGGCCCGCAGCAATTCAACAGTCCCGACATCGCCCGCGCCCTCTCGCAGCAGGGTGCGCTGACTACCGTGCACGATGCCTCAGAGCTCGCCGAGTCGCTCGTGAGCCTCTTCGGGGACGCGGATCGGCGTGCGCGTCAGGGTGATGCAGCCCGTCTTGCCATCGACGCGCATCGCGGCGCCCTCGGCAAGCTGCTGCGAATCACGGAAGGACTGCTGGAAAGGCCTAGTACGTAGCGAGGTTCGGGTCGATGTCCTCAGCCCAGGCATCGATGCCCCCGTTCAGATTGGCCACCTGGGTGAAACCGCGGCCGGAGAGGAACTGTGCGGCGCGCAGGCTGCGGGCTCCTGCCTTGCACATGACGATGAGCGGCGATCGGGGGTCGAGCTCGCCCAGCCGGTTGGGCAACTCGCCGAGCGGGATGTGCACGGCGCCGGGCAGGCGGGCGATGGCGAGCTCCCACGGCTCTCGAACGTCCAGGAACGTGAGCTTCTCGCCCGCATCGAGCCGGCGCTTGAGTTCCTGGGGCGTAATCTCTGCAATGGCTGACATGGGGCGGCCTCTCAGAAATCGAAAGTGGCAGGCACCGGCGCGCCTTCCAGCGGCTCCAGCCGGGTCTCGAACAGCGTGCGGGTGCCGTACTGGCCTGCTGACGCGCAGCTGACGAGATTGGCCTGCTGCACGATACCCGTTCCGGTGACCACGAACAGCCGACCTCCCGGGCGCAGGGCACGCTCGAACAGCGGCCGGTAAACGGGCAGGGACGCGGTGACGACGATGACGTCGTATCGTCCGCTCTCCTGCAGGTTCAATCCATCGGCCTCGATGACCTCCACCGCATAACCGACCTCGCAGGCGGCCAGGTGGGCGCGGGCCGCCGCGGCGATATCCGCGTGCAGTTCGAGCGACCGGACGCGGGCACCGAGTTGCGCGAGGCAGGCCGAGACGAATCCGGAGCCGGTACCGACCTCGAGCGCCTGCTCACCCGGCTGAACCGCCAGAGCCTGCAGCAGTCTGCCCACGATCATGGGGCGCAACATGTGCTTGCCCCTGGGCAGGGGCAGCTCGCAATCGGCGAACGCCAGATCGCGCCAGCGCTCGGACACGAAGCGCTCCCGCGGCACCATGCGCAGGGCGTCCAGCACTCGCCTGTCAGGCACGTCCCAGGTGCGTACCTGCTGATCCACCATCTGTTCGCGCGCCACTTCCAAAGGCATTGGACGTAATCCGGTTTTCGGGAGGGCGCGAAGGTAAGGGTTTTTCCAGAAGATGCCAAGGGCATCCAGGGCCAGGATATGGTGAAATCCCACAGGGTGGCACCCCGCTCTCGGCTATGCTGCAGTCGCAGGCGATGGCAGAGCTTGGCCCTCCTCCCAAGGAAAATCACATCGCCCAGTCAAC
>Ga0326728_10020043_pt1 | contig 12844 bp, 10 predicted proteins | sample MB3enrmetagenome_FD_207602 | JGI IMG/M metagenome (GOLD analysis project Ga0326728, IMG submission 207602) | Lab enriched peat soil microbial communities from McLean, Ithaca, NY, United States - MB31MN | ecosystem: Environmental > Terrestrial > Soil > Wetlands > Peat | place: USA: New York...
GTTCGCGAACCGCCCCTACCCCCAAATGATTCACCGCACAAATGGGTCAATCGCTACCTTGGTGCCTTGGTGGTTCATCGCAAAGCGTGAACAAAGTCATTCTTGTCGGGTTCGGCGTGGGGCGTTAGAACCCTTTGCGAATGCCAAGTCCCAGGAAATAGGGAAAAAATGTCATAGTACGCTAGTACTGTTGGCAACTAGCACGATTGGATGAAGACTAACCGCAGGCAACACCTGTGCGGAATGCTTGAAGACCACCCCGTGCGCAGGAGTGGGAGGCACGTAGGCAGTCAATGAGAGTTCTGGGAGCGGGTGTGCGGACGGCGATTGACAAACCTGCGAAGGTTCTTCTTAGGGACAGACGCTAGCATGCGAGCAGCGGCAAGAGTGTTGGGAGGCGGTGTCATCAGCTCATGAGGCTTCGATTGGGATGATGGTTTATGAGTAGGTTAATGATGCCAACGTTCATGGTAGATGATGGAGGGGCGCCTGTGCTGAGCGATGCCAGCCGGGAGGTCGGAGGCTGCGCCGGGCGAGGGCCGGTTCGAGGGAGCGAGGGTTACACTATACTCCAGATGGTCGTCACTCTTGCCGTGGTGAGTGTACTGGCATCCTTCGCGCTCCCCAGCAGCGTGATCGCCTTGCGCAATTATCGGCTGATGGCGGCTGTGTCTGCCGCCACGGGCGCAATTACGGCCACTCGCTACCAAGCCATCATGCACGCCTACCCGTACAATATAACCTTCAGCACGAATGGCGCCTATCAGGTGGCCAGCGAGGTGCCCCCGGCGACGACTTTTACGAACTTGGGCAGCTCGGTGCCACTTTCCGGGAACGGCGATGTTACGATCAACCAGACCACCACGCTTCAATTTAACGCCAACGGCACGGTTTCGGCCACTGCGGGCGGTTTGAGTTTTACAATGACTAACCTCAATAACAAGGTTTACACCATCACCGTGACAGGAGTCGGCGATGTCACCTCCAACTAGACCTGCTTCGGATCATGGGTTCACTCTACTCGAGACTCTCGTGGCGTTAATTGTTCTTACGCTGGGGGTGGTGGCCACCGCCACTGTGGCCGCGCGCAGCTTGGGCACCAGCCGCCAGTCGAAATTCATGGCCCTGGCAGCAGAATTGGCCTCAGAAAAGTTGGAGGACTTGAACCGGTGGGATTCCGACGACCCGCAGGTTTGTGTGCCTACGGGCAGTTCGAGCGTCGGGAGCCTTACCCAAGATTCACCCCTCCAGACCACAACCTGTCCTGGGGGAGCCTCCGCCACGGTAAATTATTATGATCAAGTGGCGATGAACACGGTGGTTAGCGGCGCCAACAGCCCTTGTCCGGACACGACTTACGGGTGCTTCACAGAAACCGTGAGTGCCATCAGCGGTGGCAGCACCACCTACCTCACCACCATCCACCCTCCCAGCGGACAGATACAGACCATGCAAACTTCGACGCCCCCCACGGTCTACACGTTTGACCGGCGCTGGGTAATCGAACAGGATCCGATAGTGAATGGTGTGACCATTACGGGATCGCGCCGCATCACCGTGCTCGTGACCTTGCTGGACACCTCTCTCCGTCAGTTCTCGTCGTCCGCCGTTATGCCGGTCACGTTTCAAATGAGCATCGTGCGTCCCTAAGGAGAAGGAAGGGAACTTTCACTATGAGGAGTCATCTACGGCGCATTCCCAAAGGCGTTCTTCGAAACCGGGGTTTTTCGCTCCTCGAGCTGGTGGTGGCGATGGCCATTTTCCTTCTGGTGGGCGCGAGCGCCCTGACACTTTTCTCCCACCAGCAGACGAATGCCAATTCGCAGCAAGGCTTGGCAGGTCTAAATATTGGAATCCGCAATGCCACCGCGCAATTGCAGCTTGACCTCGCCAATGCGGGCTCCGGAAACTACTCCGGATACAGCGTCCCCACCTGGCCGCTCGGCGTCACCATCGTGAACAACGTTCCGGCGGCAGGCACTTCCTGTTACAACACCACGACCAACGCCTACACCACCAACTGCTTCGATCAGCTTAATATCCTTGTCGCGGCGAATGCCGCCTCCTACCCTCCCATTAACGCCACGGATAGCACCGGAGCAGGTGGGACGACGAACTGCTCCTATACCAACGCGGGGGCGGCCTATGGCCAAGCCGCGGTCGTGAATGGAGTGACTCAAACCCTCGCCACTACGAAGGGCTATTTCAGCATGGGCGACCAACTGCTCTTCTTAAATAGCACGGGAACAAAGATAACTTCGGTAGTTCTGACAGCGAACCCGACGGTGGTCGGCTCGGCCGTCAAGTTCACGTTTAATGCTACGAACAGCGATGGCAGCAACTCGACCGGCACCAACTTCAACTACGGCAGCACCACCGTTGCCAACGACCCGCTGGACATGACCGCCTGCGGCGGCACAGCCTGCCCCACATCCGCTAGTCCGCTACTTGCCTCCTACCTTGGAGATCAATATTGTGGCAGCGACTGGATTATCAAGCTGGCCCCCATCACCTACTACGTCAACAGTTCGAATGCGGGCGACCCGCAGCTCGTCCGGGTACAAGGGGGCACGACCACGGTCGTTATGGACCAGGTGATCGGGTTCAAGATTGGGGCGACCCTTTGGAATAGCATCACGGACACGGTGAGTCCCCAGTACAACTACAATGCCTCCATTTACGACGTCAACAACAGCAGTCCACCCCCCTATGACGCGGCTTACCTGTTTTCTTTCGTGAGGTCTCTGCGCGTCTCCCTGATCGCGCGCACGGTACCCAGCAGCGATCCTTCCTTCACTTTCACCAATGACTTTGATGGAGGGCGCTACCAAGTGCAGGGCGCCTCCGTTGTTGTCAACCCTCGCAACTTGAGCATGAGAGATTGAGGTGCGGCCATGAACGACGGATGGAAATTAATGAAAAAGACGCATTCGCCGGCAGCTCCGAAGTGCGGCGAGGTTACCGAGCGAGGCTTTGCGCTCGTCTTCACCCTGTTGTTGTTGAGTATGATGAGCCTGATGGCCCTGGCCATGATCTTGTCCTCGAGCTCCGACATGTTGATCAACGGCTACTACCGCAACGCCCGCGGGTCCTACTATGCCGCAGACTCCGGGCTCAATGTCGCCCGCCAACAGCTCGTCAGTCAAATGCAAGGAGTGGTGCCCTCGACTTGGAGCGTGCCCAGCAGCGCCACCCTGAGCGGTTGGGCCAACACGGTTCAGACCAGCGTTTTGGCCTCCTGGGCGAGTAGTACCTCCCTCACCTCCGGCCAGGGGGCTAATTCTTGGGCCGAGTCCTTCAAGCTTATCAACACCGCGAGCTGCCCGACGACGCTTGGCCTGGGTTCAGGCACGCAGCCGACGATTACTTCTTACGACTCCAACAATAACCCCAATGGTTATCGAGCTGTTTACAACTACCAAATCTGCTCGACGGGAATGGCCCAGGGTCAAGAGCAGACCACGGTCTCCGAGTCGGGCACCATCGCTTTGAATGTGAGCGGCTCAGGCGCAAGCCAGAACCAGAGTTTCGCAGCCTATGCGGCATTCATTGACCAGTTCCCTTCCTGCCTCGCGCCGCTGGTTCCCGGCTACTTGACGGGCCCCATGTTCACCAACGGCTCTTGGCAGTGGGGGACCACCGGGACATATACCATGACGGACCTCGTGGGGCAACAAGGCGCCGATTTCGACTTCTGGTTTGGAAACAACTGCATTCAGTCCCCCACCGCCAGTTACAAGTCTGGAAGCCAAACGATTGCGCCCCAATTTCAAGGAAGCCCCTCTCCGGGATACGCCCTTGGCCAACAGGAAGTCCCCTTGCCGGCTAACGAGTTTAGCCAGGAGTGGGCGGTCATCGACGCCAGGGGTTGCGGAGAAGGCACTAACGTGTGCGGCAGCCCCACCAGCCCTTCGCCGCCTGCCGTGACTAGCGCGACCCTCAACGCCTCGCTCAAGAACGCCGCCGGAAGCGCGTATCCGGGCACAGGGGCAACCTCGGGAGTCTACATGAACTACACCACCAACAACGGAGTCAACACTATGGCTGGGGGCGGCTTCTATGTGGAAGGGAGCGCTAACGTGACGCTTTCGACCAGCGGAACGTCCGGGCAAGTTTTCGCCATTTCCCAGAGTACTGGCTCTAATACCACCACAACGACGACCATTACGGTTGACCCGCTCGCTACTCCTCCCAATACATGGAACTGTCCGGCGGGCACGACAGGCACCACGTCGATAACGACCCAGGTAACGACTGGGGGATGGCATGGGTCTACATCTACCACTTATAGCAACATTTGCTCAGTCCCCATGGACCTAAGCACATCGCCGGTGGAAGCGGCCACGATGGTGTATGTGGACGGAACCATTACGAGTCTGTCGGGCACGGGTCAGGGGGTACCTGGCATTCAAGATCACAATGCCATCACCATCACGGCCAACGGCGACATCGATATCACCGGCGACTTGATCTACAATACCGAACCGGTTACAACTTCAGCCAACCAAATTGTAGCGGGAACCAGTCCGGCTTGCTGCAATGGATCTCCCGCCGATACTCTGATTCCAGGTCATGATAACGGACAGGTTTTCGGTCTTTTCACGGGTGCGGGAAACATCGTCTTCAGCAGCAACTATTCAAACGATAACCTGGAAGTGGATGGAAGTATGGCGGCGATTGTGCAGGGTCAGAGTTACGGGTTCAACACCAGCGGCTCCATCCACACCTTGACTAATGTGGGCGGACGCATTGAGGATGCCGCTCACTCGGTCAATATGAATGCCTTCAACGTCTACTTCGACCGCCGCTTTACCTCGGACAAGAACTTCGCTCCGCCTTGGTTCCCTTCCACCACCGTCACCAGCAACGGCCCGACGCAGGCTACGGCCGCAGCACCGTCTGCACAGCGCGTCCAGTGGGTACTGAAGAATATGTGATTGAACCTGCGAGCGGTTTTGGCATATCACGCGGAGAGAAGGTGTCGGTCGTCAGTTGTTAGTCGTCACTGGCCGGTGGTTCGTTCTCAACCGTTGGTTTCCAGCTTTTCAAAAGTCGGGGCCAGAGGCTGGGGGCGAGGAAAAGCTGAATCTTGAATTCTGGACTACGCTCACTCTCCAACTGGTCCCTAGCCCCGAGCCCCTGACACCTATTTTTGTTTACTCCATCAATTTTTCCCCGCATCATACTCCGTTCGGTTCAAGCCGATGGGACTGGCAGTCCTTTAACTGTTGACTGTGGACTGTCGACTGTGAACTTGAGAAGTGCGGAGGCTCATTGTCTGAAACAGTGTCATCACGGCATCCCTCCCGAGCCAGCATTCTGCTCGCTTTCGCCGCCGTTTATCTTATCTGGGGGTCCACTTACCTCGCCATCCGTTACGCCGTGGAGACCATCCCTCCGTTTTTCATGGCGGGTTGCCGATTCGTCATTGCCGGTGCCGCGTTGTACCTATGGACGCGCGCGGGCGGTGCAACCCCACCCTCCCGCCGTGACTGGGCCGGCGCGGCGCTTCTAGGGGCCTTGCTGCTGGTGACGGGGAATGGAGGATTGTGCTGGGCGGAAAAGCGAGTTCCTTCTGGACTCGCGGCTTTGCTACTGGCCACTATCCCCATCTGGATGGTTCTGCTCGATAGCCTGCGGAGAGATGGCACGAAGTTGGGAGTGAGGGTAATAGGCGGAATGGCGATCGGGGTGGCAGGACTTGCCCTGCTGGTGGGTCCGGCTCACCTCTGGGGCAGTTCGCGCGTGAATCTTGCCGGCGCGGGAGTGCTTATGTTTTCGTCCTTTTCCTGGTCGCTCGGCTCCATTCTTTCCCACAAGGTGAACCTGCCGCATTCTTCCTTCCTGGCGGCCGCCATGGAGATGTTGACGGGCGGGGCATTGCTCCTGTTGCTGGGCGTCCTGAGTGGGGAGACCAGGCAACTCCATTTCTCTGCCATCGCCCTGCGCTCTTGGATGGGCCTTGCTTATCTGATTGCGGCCGGCTCGCTGCTCGGCTTCACTGCCTACCTCTGGCTGTTGCGCACCGTGCCCACAGCGCGGGTCTCCACCTATGCTTTTGTGAACCCTGCCGTGGCGGTTTTCCTCGGCTGGGCTCTGGGGAGCGAGGCATTAACTGGCCGTGAGTTGCTGGCCAGCGCCACCATCATCGCAGGCGTCGCGCTCATCATCACTCATCGGCCCAGTCCCGTCGCCGTCACGCTGGACACGGAAGGCCTCCCGCAGCAAGAATCGGGTTGCCCGGATGCTCTCTCCTAACCGATGATGGATCAGGATGGGAGGAAAAATGCAAACGAAGGCGGAAGATTATCAACGCATCGAGAAAGCCATACAGTTTCTGGCGGAGAACTATCACCAACAGCCGAGTTTGGACGAAGCAGCTCGCAGCGTCAACCTGAGCGAATATCATTTCCAGCGGCTCTTTCGCCGCTGGGCGGGCATCAGCCCCAAGCGCCTGGTGCAGTTTCTGACACTCGAACATGCCAAGCAGGCGCTGGAGGAATCCCGCAGCGTGCTGGACGCCGCTTATGACGCCGGCTTATCCGGCCCGAGCCGCCTGCACGACCTTTTTGTAAATGCCGAGGCAATGACCCCCGGAGAGTTCAAGGCAAAAGGGGCAGGCCTCGAGATCAGTTACGGATTTCACCCCAGCCCCTTCGGCGAGTGTCTTCTCGCGGTTACCGAGCGCGGGATTTGCGGATTGGGTTTCGTGGGGGAAGGCGGTCGCAGGCAGGCGCTCGAGGACTTCAAGCAAAGATGGTCGGCAGCAACGTTCCGGAAGAATTCCCAAGAGACTCGGAACTATCTCGCGCGAATCTTCAGTTCCAAAAAAAGAAATGGCGCCCATCCTGTGAAATTGCTCTTGATGGGCACAAACTTCCAGATCAAAGTCTGGGAAGCCCTGCTCAGGATCCCGCCGGGGGCCGTGATCAGCTACGAAGATCTGGCGCGGCGAGTTGGGAAGCCGTCGGCCGCGCGGGCGGTGGGCAGCGCGGTGGGCCGGAACCCGATATCCTTCCTCATTCCTTGCCACAGGGCCATCCGCAAGATGGGGATTACCGGCGACTATCATTGGGGAGCGGCTCGCAAGAAGGCCATTCTGGCATGGGAAGCTGCTCGCCGGAGCGAAGAGGCGGAGTAACACAGCGCGGCGGAGCCGCAAGCCAAAATTCAAGATTCCAGATTCAAGAGCATGTCACGAGGACGACTCCAAGCTGGAATCTTTGTGCGCCGCGAAGAAATTCGCGAATAGTAGTACATGGGGGCCTAGGCAACATTCCTGATTCCGTTCAGGTCCCCGGTTTTGGCCGCCACAAGAATCGGCGCCATGTACTCATCCACCATCGCAGGAGTAAGGGGCACCGGCATGTTTTCCAGCTTCATTTTGAGTTGTGGGTTCTTGGCGGCAGTCAGCGCACGTTGGATATGCACGTCGCTGAAATGTGGAACTTCCCCAAGGGTTGTCGGGACACCGACGCTTTTCTCGAAGGCAATCAGAGCCTCTGCGACGGCCACTCCCAATTCCCGGCCGCTCAGACTTTCAATCGCAGCATCCGCGTACCCTGCGTCTTTACAAAGTCTTCCTGCCAACCTGAGCGGCTGTTGAATAGCCGGTGCAAAGAAGACGGTGTAATAAGGATTCAAAAGGCCGCATGCCCGTCCATGGCTGAGTATGTCAATCAGCGAGAAGCTCGTCAGGTGAGCGCCGTTCGTGCCTCCGAGCATGATGGCATAACCGCCCAGGTCGGTTGCCAAACCCAGCGCCTCTCGCGCTTGAGAATCATGAGGGCTTCGTAAGACTTTGGGCAAGTACTCCAACACCAGACCGATGCCCTCGCGGGCCACTTCTTCCATTTGATCGTAATACGGCTTGCCCACCGCTCCGTACAGCACCTCCAGCATATGAGAGAGTCCGTCCAGTCCGCCATCGGCGGTCAGCGAGCTAGGCGCGCCCAACGTCACCGCGTAATCAAAAACAGCCCGTATAGGCACGATGGCATCATCGACGATCAGCTTCTTTTGCCCCGTCTTCAAGTCCGTGATGTTGGAGTACTTCGTCAGATGCGCGCTGGAACTCGCGGCACTCTGGATCGCCACGTGAGGAGCCAGCTTCTTCCCGCGCGCAAGCAGAGCCTTGCTCACCAATCCTGTGCCAAAATAATCATCAATAGCCCCACCCAAGGTGCGGAGGACTTGAGCTGCTTTGGTAGCATCGATCGTACTCCCACCGCCAAAACTGATAGTCAAATCGGGATTGAGTTCGGTCAGGCGTGTCGTGATGCGAGCGAGATCTTCCCGAGGTGCGTTGGGCGAAGCTCCGTCAACCGTGCCTAGCACGTCGATGGCGGCGAACATCAACGAAACCTGGACCGTCTCTACGAATACATCCATGCCTCGGAAGGGATCACGCACGATTACCGCTCGTTTCCCCAAGTTCGCACATAAGTGCCCGACTTGGGGGAGAACTCCGAAGCCGTTCAAATATGCATCGCCCTTAAACTGACGAATCAGTGTCCGTGCTTTCTCGAAACTCGCCATTTCTGCCCTCCTGCTGTTCGTTCTGGGAGTCCCAGCCACCGGCCTCCTTGACAGGACTCCGCACCGAAGTGCAAAGCTTGAAACAGAGTGTTCGCAGCGGCATACGAAGCCGTGAAAGAGACGCCCAACCAGTCAAGCAACGAACTGTGCCACAATTGCGATTTCCATTTCCATATCTCGAGTAAGCGTAATTGTACACTACACCATCCCCCCATGGGACGTTCTGGTGGGGGAATCCAGTCAAGACGCTGCTGAAAACACCGCTTGCTCCAGTGCGGCGAATCTGAGTATATTTTCAATTTGGCTCTACGTCAGTTTTCACTTCGCAGACTGAATACCCTGGAGGAAATAATGCCACTTGATCCAAAGCATTGCAGTCACATCATCACCGACGGGCGAGACCGGGCAGGGGCTCGGGCCATGCTCAAGGCCATTGGTTTCACCGATGCCGACTTGGCGAAGCCCATAGTTGGAATCGCGAACACTTGGATTGAGACCATGCCTTGCAATTACCATCTGCGCGAGCTGGCCGCCAAAGTGAAAGAAGGCGTGCGCGCGGCGGGTGGAACGCCTATGGAGTTCAACACCATCGCCATCTCTGACGGGGTGACCATGGGCACGGAAGGCATGAAGGCTTCGCTGGTGAGCCGCGAAGTGATCGCGGACTCGATCGAACTGCTGGGCCGCGGCCATATGTTCGACGCCATGGTGGCGTTGGTCGGATGCGATAAGACAATCCCCGGAGGCGCCATGGCCTTGATTCGCCTGAACGTGCCGGGCATTCTCCTCTACGGCGGGTCGATTGCTGCGGGACGCTTTCAGGGCCATGACGTTTCCGTCGGGGACGTGTACGAAGCTGTGGGCGCGCATGCGGCGGGGAAGATGACTGACGCCGAGCTCAAGGACCTCGAGGATCATGCCTGCCCAGGGGCCGGGGCCTGTGGCGGCCAATTCACGGCCAATACCATGTCCACAGTAATGGAATTCATCGGCCTTTCGCCGATGGGTGCGAACAGCGTGCCGGCGCTGGACCCGCGGAAAGACGATGTTGCCTACCGCACCGGCCAACTGGTGATGGATTTGCTCAGGCGAGGCGTGCGACCGCTCGACATCCTCACCAGGAAAGCGTTTGAGAACGCCATTGCAAGTGTGGCGGCGACGGGTGGTTCAACCAACGCCGTGCTCCACCTGCTGGCCATGGCTCGCGAGGCTGGAGTCCCGCTGACCATCGATGACTTCGACGTTGTCAGTTCGCGCACACCCATCATTGCCGATCTGAAGCCGGGTGGTCGGTACATGGCCGTGGACGTGCATCGGGCAGGCGGAATCCCCCTGATTGCCCAGAAGCTCCTGGAAGCGGGGCTCATCGATGGCTCTCAACAGACTCCCAGCGGGCGAACCATTGCCGAGGAAGCCCGGCTAGCCGTCGAGACGCCGGGCCAGCCGGTCATCAGGCCTGTCTCGAATCCGATCAAGAAAACCGGGGGGCTGGTTATCCTGAAAGGAAACCTGGCGCCGGAGGGCTGCGTGGTCAAAGTGGCGGGGTACGAAAGGACTTACCATCGTGGGCCCGCGCGGGTGTTTGATTGTGAAGAGGATGCCATGCGTGCGGTGATGAGCAAGAGCATCCAGAAGGACGACGTGCTGGTAATCCGTTACGAAGGCCCTCGGGGCGGCCCGGGTATGCGCGAGATGCTGGGTGTGACGGGAGCGCTGGTCGGGGAGGGATTGGGCGAGTCGGTGGGGTTGCTCACCGACGGACGATTCAGCGGCGCGACGCATGGCCTGATGGTGGGTCACGTGGCGCCGGAAGCTGCCCGCGGTGGTCCCATTGCCGCGGTCGCCGACGGCGACATGGTGGTGTTCGACATTGTAAAGCGACGCCTCGACGTTGAACTCAGCGATGCTGAGATTAAGAAGAGATTGGCCAACTGGCGTGCGCCCGAGCCGCGGTATAAGACCGGCGTGTTTGCCAAATATGCGGCGCTGGTCTCATCCGCATCGGAAGGGGCCATTACGCGGGTGCCATGATTGACGATTGTGGATTGTTGTAAAACCGGTCGTTAGGACGTTCTCGCGCCGCGATGCCTTCTCCTCCTGTCAGAAGTCCCTCTGTGTCCTCCATATCGAGGAGAGACCCAACACAGAGGACACTGAGATGCTCTGTGATCACCGTGTTAAAGTTTGAAAGGCACGGAGGACGCGGAGGTTCTCCTTTTAGTTGCGCCTAACGCTCACGCGTTCTACTACTTGACCTTCCGCAGTTCCGCGCGTAGCATGAGCTTCCAGCCGAGTTTTTCGCGGACACTTTCAAATCAGGAGAGGTGACGCATGGCAACGGTCAACACACGGCGTGTGGTCCTAGGCGCTCTAGCCGGAGGCTTGGTCTGGAGCATTTGGAGCACTATCGTTAACTTGGTGATCCTGGAGCCGCGGTATGCGGTGGCGCAGGCTTCGGGAACGATGCTCAAGCAAGCGCGCTACCCCTCGTTTCTAGTTTACTGGTTCATCACCATCTTCCTTCTCGCCTACGTGGTCGCCTGGCTCTATGCTTCAGTGCGCGCGACGCGCGGGGCCGGGCCGGGCACGGCGTTGACGGTCGGCCTGCTAGTAGGCTTCGCGGCAGGCTTCCCCATGAATTTGAGCGCGGCTACGTGGTCGCCCGTGAGCCGCCACTTGCCCCTCTGGTGGATGCTCGACCTCTGGCTGGGTGCCATTTTCGCGTCGCTGGTGGCCGGCTGGCTTTACAAGGACCAGCCCAGTTAAGACTGATCAACAATCACAAATCGGCCGTTGGCAATGATTGCCGATGGTCGATTGCCGATTCTTGAATGTTGATTGCCGGCCGGTCGCACTGCTGTCAATCGGCAATCACCAATCGCAAATCGCCAATCCGTGAAGGCTCAAGGTAAGGGTACGCCACGGTGTGCCTGGTCGGGGATTTTTTCGCAGCTTCTCAGGGAAGGGGCAGTGGCACGCCTTTCTGGGATGTCCAGTTCCTCAGGCAATCTGCAAACACATACTCGGTTTCGACGGTTTTGAGCGTTGCCGGCAGGATCTCGTTCAACATCCGGTACTCCTACCCAACCCTACTGTAGGGGGCGGCTTGCCGTCCCCTTGTGTCTCCTTGCGAAAACGAGAGCAGACTATTAGGGAGGAAACCCCCTGTCAAGGTAGAATGCTTGGTGATGTGCGAGTTGCTGCGCGGCCTTCGTGGCAGGGTCTAGGGAGCATGAGAAGAATTCGACTGCCTGAATTGGCTGGCGTGATCCTCTTTTGGGTCGCGGTTAGCTGTGGAACGGTAAAGTCCGCCTTTGGTGCGGGGAAGGCGGAGGAAGCGGGAAACCGGGAGATTGCCGTCCGCGGGATGGACAAACTCATGGACGGCGACCTCGACGCGGCCACGGAAATCTTTCGCCAAATCCAAAAGTCCGATCCTGAATCACCTCTCGGTTACTTGTTCGAGGCCGATGCGAACTGGTGGAAGATCTACCTGACCGAGGGCGATCTGATTGACCCGGACGTTTTCGAGGCCCTTTCCGAAGCCGCCACTCCTTACGACGCCGATTTCGGGCGATTGGTCGAATTGGCCATTGGCAAAGCCGAAACGCGCCTCAACGCGCATCAGGATGAAGCGCGCAGTTACTTTTACGCAGGCTTGGCCTACGGACTGCGAGCGCAATTGGAGGCTTTACGCGATCATGTCTTGGCCACGGCGCGCGCCGGCAAGAAGCTACGCAATCTCTCCCTTGACGCGCTGAAGCTCGATCCTACCCTCGAGGACGCTTGGTTTGGCGTCGGACTCTACAACTACTTCGAGGACACCTTGCCGACCTATGTGAAGATGCTGCGCTTTTTGATTCTGCTTCCGGGAGGCGACCGCCTTGTGGGTCTCCGCCAAATGCAGCAAGCCATGGAGAAAGGGCAACTGGTGACCTCGGAGGCGAGATTCCATCTCGCCAAAAACTACTCCCGTTCGATCGACCGGCAGTACGCAAGGTCCCTCGAGCTGTTTCGCCAGATGCAGCAGGAATATCCCCACAACCCGCTATGGAATTTGCTTGTTGGAAGCGTTGAGCTGCGCATGGGGAATGTCAAGGAAGGCGAGATGCTCTACCGGCAGGTGATCGCCGGAACCGCGCGCCCCTCATCGGAGATATGGAAACCCCTCCACCAGCAAGCCGAGCGAGCGCTGGCGCGGCGCTCGGGACAATAGCGTAGTGGACCATGCCTTTGCGGGCGGAGCCCGGCTTGGAGTGCGGTAGCAGCAGCTACCGCCTTCGGTTCATGCGGCAAGAATGCAAGG
>Ga0326728_10020044_pt1 | contig 12844 bp, 11 predicted proteins | sample MB3enrmetagenome_FD_207602 | JGI IMG/M metagenome (GOLD analysis project Ga0326728, IMG submission 207602) | Lab enriched peat soil microbial communities from McLean, Ithaca, NY, United States - MB31MN | ecosystem: Environmental > Terrestrial > Soil > Wetlands > Peat | place: USA: New York...
TGGGTCAGAGTTCCGGTTTTGTCCGAGCACAACACGTCGATCGATGCGGCTTCGTCCACGGCGGAAAGCCGTGTTGGCAACACGCCCTGCTTCGCAAGAGCACGAGCTCCAATCGAGGCCGCGAGTGTGAATGTCGCCGGCAATGCTACGGGGATGATGGCCAGGACCGAGGTCAGCAACAACGGAATCATCTCGCTCGATGGCATCGCATGGTGCCATGCGTAGATTCCCATCGCAACGATGATGAGGCAATTGAAGACCGCCAGGTTGCGGATAATCTTGAGGACGGCCTTTTGTTGTGTGCTCACTACGTGTGCGGTGCGAATCAGTTCCGCCGTGCGGCCGAATTTTGTCCGAGTACCTGTGGCCGTTACGATGGCCGTCGCCTCGCCTCGCCGAACCAGGGCACCTGCAAAAGTGTCTGTGCCGGCACCGGCATCGATGGGGAGGGATTCTCCTGTAAGCATCGACTGATCAAGCTCAACCGAGCCGCTCGTTAGGTGGACGTCTGCAGCCACGACGCCGCCGAGGGATAGCTTTACCAGGTCGCCACATACCAATTCCGCCGCCGGTACAGTCTTCCATTCGCCATCTCGCTTGACCGATGCATTGAGTGCCAGACGGGATTTGAGAGCAGCAAGGGTAGCCTGAGCGCGACTCTCCTGGAAGTAGGCGAGTGCTGCATTGAAAAAGAGCAGAGCTGCGATGACAGCAGCTTCGTAATACTTGTGCAGGACGATCTCAAGTACAACGGATGCTTCCAGCAGCCACGGTACAGGCGCCCAGAATTTAGCCAATGCATTGCGCAGTGGATGAGCAGACGTGTCCGGCATCGCATTGGGACCGTCCTTTTCGAGCCGAGTACGCGCTTCTTCGCTCCTAAGGCCCACTTGGGCGCAATCCGGAGCCGGCTTTAGGACCGGACTGGTTGATGCCGGGGCGACAAGGCTAGTCAAGCTCACCGTTGGGCACCTGAATCGCTAATCTCTCTACCACCATTCCATCGAGCGGCCGGAGGTCGTTGTCACTTCTGATTCCGGCTTGGCTGAATGAAGTAGTAGGAGAGGACACTGTGCGAGCTTGACGACCTTTTCGGCAATCGAGCCAAATACAAGCGGGTGCCAGCCCGAGATACCGTGGGTCGAGATCACGATCATGTCAATATGCTCGCGATCGACCACTTCCATGATGTTGCCGACTACGTCATTCCCAACTTCAACGCTGAAAGTTGACTTCACTCCTCTGGTTTGAAGTGCGGCCTTGCACTTGGCCAAATGGACCTCTGCGTATCTCCTTGCATTCTCAAGAAAGGCGGCCTCTGGAATGAAGTCTGGAATTGTCGTGGTCGGAAACTCCGGGATCACATTCACGAGATGGAGTTCTGCTTGAAAGTGCCGGGCAAGGTCGGCTGCCATCTCCAGCGCGGACTGGGATGATGAACTGAAGTCTACTGGCAGAAGAATCTTTGTCGGGATGGAAGGGAAACGATTGACTTCATGCATGATGGCTCCCGATGACTGATCAGATTGACTAGGCTCGAGTCTCCTTCGTTTTGAGAGCGAAGGCTGTGCACTTTTGGACATCTGAGCTGACTAGTCGGTGTTCGCGCACAAGATCACACGCTTCCGTCACCGCTGCCATGTTCTGTGCCGCGGTCTTCTGCCACCAGAGGTTGAATCCGCCTGCGGCAAGATGTGGATTTGGAACCAGGTGATGATCGTTAATCTTGTTCCGCACTGCAAACGGCTCAAGGCTCTGTGCGTTAATTTCTGGATACATGTTGATTTCGTCCTATCCGGATCCGGAATTGCCTCTAAAGGATCAGACACTGCCGTGCGCTCAACATGATTCTGTGGCATGGGATGGCTGACCATCTGATCAATTAGACACAGTCATTCTCGCCTTGCAGATTGACAATCGCATTGGGCGCTCATAGCGCTTGCATTTAGGGGCCTTTAAAGCAAACACCGCAAGATCGACTGGACCCGGAGAAAGTGTGAAGTGATCGCTGTGAAACGACCTGACGATAACGCAGCAATATATCTTGTTGGCGGGGGCATTGCTTCTCTTGCCGCTGCAGTCTTTCTCATTCGTGACGGAGATGTCCAAGGGCATACGATCACGATTCTCGAAGAGTCTTCCCGGATCGGCGGCAGCCTTGACGCGGCGGGAAACGCGACAGATGGTTATGTGATGCGCGGCGGCCGCATGATAGAGAGCAAATACCTGTGCACCTTCGACCTCTTCTCATCGATTCCGACTCTCGATGGGTCGAAGTCGGTGACGCAGGAGATATTTGACTGGAACGAGACGATGAAAACCGCCTCCAAGGCGCGCTTGTTTCGGGGCGGCCAAAGAGTCGATAGTCCCAGTTTTGGTTTGAGTGAAAAGGATATCCTCAACCTCGAGCGTCTGGCGATCGAGCCGGAGGAGTTGCTTGGACGGACCACGATCTCCGACCAGTTCGCTCCGGGATTCTTTGAGACGGACTTCTGGCACATGTGGTGTACCACCTTTGCCTTTCAGCCCTGGCATAGCGCCGTCGAGTTCAAACGCTATCTCGTGCGCTTCACCCACATGGTTTCCGGTTTCAATACGCTTACCGGCATCATGCGCACTGTATACAACCAGTTCGATTCGATGGTGCGCCCGCTTTACAAATGGCTCGAAGAACGCGGCGTGAAGTTCATGCTCAAGACAACGGTCACGGACCTTGTTCTTCTTCAAGACCGTGCCGGCTTTGCCGTCGATAAGATCGTGGTTCAAGAAAACGGCGTTGTCAGAAGCATTCGTGTTACCGAAGACGACAAAATCATCGTGACACTCGGGTCTATGACCGAAGGATCGAGTCTGGGTTCAATGGACTCGGCCGCCGCCCTGTTGGGGAAATCCGACGGCGGTTCCTGGGCCCTTTGGGAGAAAATCGCCGCCGGCCAGACGCAATTCGGACATCCTTCGAACTTTGCCAATCACGTTGAACAATCCAAGTGGATGTCCTTTACGACCACGCTTCACGATCCGAAGCTTTTCGACCTAATCCGGGACTTGACGGGGAACGTACCTGGAGAAGGCGGGCTTATTACCTTTCCGGAGTCGAGTTGGCTGGCTTCAATAGTGTTGCCTCATCAGCCGCATTTCATTGGGCAGCCAGAGGGAGTGCAGGTGTTCTGGGGGTATGGGCTGTTTGTTGATATACCGGGAGATTTCGTAAAGAGGCCGATGTCCGCATGCACAGGGCGCGAACTCATGACTGAGATCCTGGGCCATTTGCGCCTCCAAGCGCAGACTGCCGGGATTCTCGATGCGTGTACCTGCATCCCGTGCATGATGCCCTTCATCACCAGCCAGTTTCTCCCTCGTAGCAAGGGCGATCGAGCTATGATCAGGCCGGACGGTTCCAAGAATCTGGCTTTCGTTGGACAGTACTGCGAAATTCCTGACGACGTGGTGTTCACAGTTGAATATTCCATCCGCTCTGCGCAGATGGCTGTTTACTCGTTGCTTGGATTGGAGCGCGAGCCGCTTCCCGTATACAAGGGACAATTGAATCCCCGTGTATTGCTGGAAGCGTTTCGAGCCCTGCATGAAATCGGGGCCTAGTTACGACGCTCGATCCCTGCAAAGCTGGAAACGGTAGCCTTTCCATCATTCATTCTTCTAAGAACATCAACCCAACACAAAATACTTCTTGAAGGACTCAGCCTCATGACCTCTCTGTTAGATCCGATCCAGATTGGCGAGATCCACCTGCCGAACCGGGTTATCATGTCTCCCCTGACTCGTTTGCGTGGCACACGCGAGCACATTCCTACGCAACTCATGGCCGAATACTACGCGCAAAGAGCCGGAGCGGGCCTGATCATCTCAGAAGGCATCCCGGTTGTACCGCAAGGAGTTGGCTACGCGAATGTGCCAGGGATCTGGTCGACCGATCAAATCGAAGGCTGGAAACTAGTCACGAAGGCAGTGCACCAGGCAGGGGGCCGCATCTTCGCACAGCTATGGCATGTGGGGCGCATCTCGGACCCACGCTTTCTGGACGGTAGACTTCCGGTTGCTCCCAGCGCAATTCGGCCCGCAGGTCATGTAAGCCTGGTCCGTCCCGTAGCAGATTACGTGACTCCGCGCGCGCTTGAGACAACTGAGCTTCCCGGCATCGTTGAGGCCTTCCGCCAGGGAGCAGAGAACGCGAAGGTTGCTGGCTTTGATGGGGTGGAGATACACGGAGCCAATGGCTACCTGCTAGATCAGTTCCTGCAAGACGGATCCAATCATCGTACCGACGAATATGGTGGACCGATTGAAAACCGTGCCCGGCTCATGCTTGAGGTCGCTGATGCTGCTATCTCGGTCTGGGGCGCCAGGCGCGTCGGCATGCATCTGGCACCGCGGGGCGATTCGCAGGACATGCACGACTCAAATCCGCCGGCAACGTTCGGCTATGTGGCGTGGGAGCTAGGCAGGCGCGAACTCGGCTTCCTGTTTGCGCGCGAGTATTTCGGACCCGACCGACTGGGGCCGCAACTCAAGAAGCAATTCGGCGGTGTGTTCATCGCAAATGAAAAATACACGCTGGCGCAAGCGAACCAGGTCATCGCGGACGGAGAGGCGGATGCGGTAGCCTTCGGCCAGCTTTTTATCGCCAATCCTGATCTGCCGACGCGCTTTATGCGCAACGCGTCGCTAAACGTGCCGGACGGAAGCACCTTCTTTACGTCGGGGTCACATGGCTATACAGACTACCCTGCGCTGAGCGCGTAGCAACAAAACTCAATGCAGCGATTGGCAAGTTGGTTTGTTTGGCTCTTGGCATTAGTAGTCAGTCACAGCAATCGAGGAGCCTCGATGAATGAGACCATTCGCCTATTGCAGGCGCATCACAGCAGCCGCAGCTATAAGGCTGACGCAATCCCGGAGGAGATCCTCGATGCCGTTATCGAGTCCGCGCGCCGTGCTCCGACATCCACCAATAGTCACGAAATATCGCTGGTGGTCGTCCGAAACGCGGAAAGCCGCGCACGCATAGCCGAGATTGCCGGCGGACAGCCATGGATCGCGCAGGCACCCGCGTTCATTGCGGTCATCGCGGACTTCTACAAAACTGGTCTGGGTGTAAAGAAGGCCGGTGGCGTGCAGGTATTCCAACGCAGCCTTGAGGGAATACTGGCTGCGGTCAGCGATGCCGGAATCGCGATGGCGACGCTTATGACCGCGGCACGCGCATTCGGTCTCGGCGTCGTCCCCATTGGCGGAATCCGTCGCGACCCGCAGGCCATGATCGATTTGCTTCGGTTGCCTCCAGACACTTTTCCGGTGGACGGAGTCGTGCTTGGATACGTTGCCGAAGAATCTCCCAAAAAGCCGCGCATGGCCATCGAGAGCTTCCGTCACGAGGAAACATATCATCCAGAAGTGCTTGAGACGGCGATTGACGCCTATGACCGGATCCTCCAGGACTATTGGCGGAAGATTGGGCGCGCCGACGGGTTGTCTTGGTCGGCGAATACGGCACAGCACTACAGCACGTTTTCCCGGTTGATCAAAGCTGTGGCACAAAAGCAGGGCTTCACGATCGAGGTGTAACTTGATGAATCAACCCGGAGATCATCGACGCTCTGGCGTCTTTGGTGGGGAACAGTGACCCAGACAAACCACAGTGAACTGATACATGACCCTCGAAAGCGGGCCGCGGTTGTCGTCGCCCACCCGGACGACGAGACACTCTGGTGTGGTGGCTACATCTTGGCCCACCCCGAATTTGATTGGAGAGTCGTTACTCTCTGCAGAGCATCCGATCCAGACCGTGCACCAAAGTTCCGCCAGGTTCTAGAGCAATTGGGGGCGGTCGGCGATATGGCGGACTTGGATGATGGGCCCGATCAAGTTCCCATACCGATGGAACAAGTTCAGGATACGATATTGCGATTATTAGCTGGAAACAGTTACAGCCTGACTCTCACTCATGGTCCAAGGGGCGAATACACACAACATCGCCGCCATGAAGAATGCTGCCATGGAGTTGTAGAACTTTGGCAATCTGGCCGCATCTGCACAGACCGACTGTGGTCATTTGCTTACGAAGACGGCGGTCGAGCATATTTGCCGCAGGTTCGTAGCGACGCGGATTGGCGGGATGTGCTGACGGAAAACCTCTGGCTTGAAAAGCGCCGGCTAATTACAGACGTTTACGGGTATGGCATCGATAGTTGGGAAGCAAGGACCACTCCCCGTGAAGAAGGATTCTGGTGCTTTGACTCAGCGCCAGCAGCGGCAAAACGTACGTCAATCAGGGAGCAACAATCGTGAAGGTACTCGTATTGAGCGAATATCCGGCGCCGGCGGCTGGCTTGGCCTTGCAAGGTGAACTGTTATGCAGGGGGCTGTCCGAGATGGGCGTGGATGTTCATCCGGTCCACTTGAAATCGGATTTGGAAAAGGAGTGGTACTATCGCTGGTTTAAGCCCGATGTGGTGGTCGGCGTGGGGTTCTGGGGCCATATCCCAGACCTGGTCCTGCACCCGCAGCAGTTTGGAATGAAGGCCGTGCCGTGGCTCGTGGCAGATGGTTATATTGCGGAACATCGTGACGTTTTGAATGCTCTGCCACTGATTCTGGTCACCTCCAATTGGGTGAAAGAGGTTTACGTCCGAGATGGTATCCGTGGAGACAATATCGTGGTGTTGCCGGTGGGTTGCGGCACGGATCGATACAAGCCGCATAGTCAGGATGACGTCAAGGTCAAATCGATCCGCGAGGAGTTCGGAATATCGCAGGATCAGTTGATGATTCTGACCGCCGGGGGTGACGGAGCTTCAAAGGGGGCACAGGAGGTCATGCAAGCATTGGCGCTGATCGATGGCGAGGCGCCTGACTGGAAGTATGTCTGCAAGGTGTGGCCACAACTCCGCACTGAAGAACAGAACGTGATCGACCTCAAACTGGCGACGGACCTGGGGATTGGCGAAAAAATCATCTACTCGACCAATGTTGTCTCGCAAAATTTCATGCCCTATTTATTGTCAGCCTGCGATATCTACGCCGCACCTTCGCGGCTGGAGGGTTTTGGCATGATTCAGATGGAGGCGAACGCCTGCGAAAAGCCAGTGATCGCAATCGATGCCATGGCATTTCGCGACACGATGGTGCACGGCGAGACGGCATTTCTGGCGAAAGTGGCAGAGGAAAGAAAGATCACCGAGGCGCGGTACGGCGAAGGGCACGACTACGAGAAGGGTCTTCGAATCGTGTTTCCAAATCCGCGCACTGCTGAATACCGAGCCAGCGTGCCCGACATCGCCAAATACCTTCTCCTGCTGATGAAGGACAGCAGGCTCCGTCAGGGCATGGGAGAAGCAGGCCGCAAGCGCGTGGTAGAGCTTTTCGACTATCGCCGGGTCGCAAGGCAATTTGTGGAGATCGTTTCCGACCGATTGGGTATCCAGTAGAAAGCAACGAGGCGCCGGCGTTTGCCCTTTCAATCCAGCGCACCATCGAGGAATCTATGTCATTCGACGAAAAGTCGTTAGCTTCTGTCGAGCTCGCTAAACAGGCCGCTCTACAAATCTTGCTGCATAATGCACAGGGGCCATTTCAAGGACTACCTCGAACCGCAGGCTGGGGCTACCCGGAACCCTACACTCGTGACCTCATGATTTCGTCCCTTGGTTTTCTGGCCACCGGCAACGAGCATCTTGCGGATGCTTTGGACCGCACGCTGGTGGCGCTTGCCAATAACCAGACGCCGCGTGGACATATCCCATCGCTTGCGCACGATCCAGCCAACCGCGGCTCGAGTGACTCGACGCCTCTTTTCCTCTTCGGGCTGGCCGTCTACAGAATATCGAGGAACCAACCGGAGTTCCTCCTTGAAGCAGCAAAGAAGGCCCAGAAGTGGATGCAGTACCAGAGCCCGGATGATAGGGTGATGGTCGCACAGTTGCCCACCAGCGATTGGCGTGATGAACAGTATGTGATGGGTTATGGGCTGTACGTGAACATGATCGTTTATGCGTATCTTCGTCTATTTGGTGACTGCGAGTCTGCTGAGCAATTACGCGGATTGATGAGCCGTCTGGAAGTCAGTGGCGAATCGAAGAACAGTTATGAGCAGGAGGCACTTGTCGAGCCAACCGCGCCGTATTACGCACTCTATTCGTATAAAGTCATGAGCAGTGATCGTTTTGACTTGCTTGGGAACTGCCTGGCGATTTTGACAGGGATTGCTTCACCTCAATATGCAACGAACATGCTGACGTGGATTGAAGCTGAGTGCGAGGCCATGCGGGGCCGTGGAGAGCTTGTTGTGGATTTGCCGCCCTGCCTGTTCCCGTACATTCTGCCTCATCATGCGGATTGGCTGCCGCGATACGAGCGGTATAACCGGCCCGGAGATTATCACAACGGAGGAGTGTGGCCATTCATTTGTGGTTTCTATGTCTCGGCGTGCGTGGCCGCAGGGCAGATGGATCTGGCGGAGAGAAAGCTCTTAGCTCTGACAGAACTGGTCAAGCCGTGGCATGAGAACGCAGCGGAGTGGGGCTTCAACGAATGGATACATGCCCAAACAGGAAAACCAAGCGGCCGGGATTGGCAAACTTGGTCGGCCGCAATGTACTTGTACGCTGCTGAGAGTGTGCTGCAGGGACGCACACGGTTTTTCGACGATATACGCTTTGTCAATCTGGGTGCAGCAATGTAGGGCCGGAAAGCACCAAACACTGTGGCTGAGATCCGAACCCACGTTCTGAATGATATGGCTGATTTCAGGATCGCCGTTGGTTCACTGGCCATGCTTAACGTTCGGCATTTTCGCTTTGTCATGATCGGATTGAAACGAACCCTTGCGGCGGAGCAAGGTGAGGTGTTTGCTTAGAGGTGTTTCCGGAGGGAGTTGTGGCCGGCGGGCGGGACCGGCCACGATAAAGTAGTTTGTCTTTTGTAATCGATGCTCGCGATACCGGGTCGCTCCAAGCCGATACCGCCTCATTTCAGCTTAGGGCCACTGATCTGCCATCGGTTAGAAAGGGGGAACGAAGCAGATGCGAGTGGGTCACTCGTCTTCGCGTTCGCGAACATTGGGTGACCCCGGTTTGACAGTTTGTGTGAGGACCGATGCTTTGGATGAATTTACGCCAGTGCTTTAGTTGGAGTTTCAACCCAACGTCAACCCATCCACCAAACTCCTTGAACTTCTTATCAGTTCCTTGAAGCAATTGTCCGCAACCAACCATGCCTGCTAGCTCTGTTAAATTGCTACATTTAAGAACTCATAACCCAAAGATCGCGTACGGAAACACAACAAAGGATCGCATTTAGCCGAATCACCACCCCAATCTCGCCCAGAGGAGGCCGCGATCGTGCGAACAGCCATGGCTCAACGGGCCAAACGGCCTTCGGACTCACCCAAGAATTCACCCAAAATTGAGACGGCTTACACGTAAATACCGGTGCTTAGGCGGTATTCCGCGTTCGATTGTCAACGCCGGTTGAAAATTCCGCATTTCGCCGGTTGAAAATTCCCCCTCCCCTGAGGGTGACGGTTTACAGTTGCAGCCGGTTGGCGTGAAGATGAAACCGGCTGGTGAAGCGGAGGCGGGCTCTGGTGGAGACCAACCCGCCAAGGAATAGCCGGCTGCGACTCATCGAGACGGTGAGAGGGTGGGGGCGGAGCGGCAGCCTGCTTCGCCTCCGGCCCGCGGCCATCCTCCCACCGGACGATAGATCGCCTATGCCTGGGAAAACTCATGGGAGCTGGTCCCGTTTACTGCGGCTGCGGAGAGCCATGGCCGCGTGTTCAGACGGTTGTTGTTCAGGCAGAGGAATGAGGCCGGCCTTGCGGCGTTCCTTGAGCCTGTAGCTCTCCCCGCGGATGTTGATGGTGGTGGAGTGGTGCAGCAGCAGGTCGAGGATGGCGGTGGCGATGATCGGATCGCCGAAGATCGAACCCCATTCGCCGTAGCTCTTGTTGGAAGTGAGGATAATCGAGCCGCGTTCATAGCGTGCGCTGACCAGTTGGAAAAAGATGGTGGCGCCGAGGTCGTCCAGCGGCAGATAGCCCATCTCGTCGATGACCAGGACCTTGGGAGCGATGTAGACCCGCATGCGGCGATCGAGCCGTCCTTCGCGGTAAGCGCGGCCAAGGTCGGCGACCAGGTCGTGCGCGGTCATGAAGTAGGCGCCGTTGCCGGACTGGATGGTGGTCTCGGCCAGGGCCACGGCAAGATGGGTCTTGCCGACGCCGGGCGACCCCGAAACATGATGCACATCACTCTGAGATGGCAACGGTTCACTACCGTTGGCATCCGCTCCATGGACAGTCTTTGCGGGTGTTTCGGCGGATGAGAGACCGTCACGGCGAGCATATTTTTTGTGAACTTCCGGATAGCACGATTTGTTCCCTGCCGGCCTGGGTGTTTAGTCCAGACTGCGCCAGCTTTTCGGTTGGCCCTCCTCTGATCTGCGCCACAGCGTTACTCGAGCTGCGTAATGTGCTAAATGCTTGGCATTCGTCGACAGATTACGTTAAGCCTTCGATGGAGGAGACTCCTCGGGAGGTAGTGCGTGACTCGACATGCGAAGCCGCTGAACTCACAGCTGAACCTACAACTCGTCGATGCCCCGAAGACGGTCATACCGGATTCCAAACAGCGGGAGCTGTCGCTCGCGCTCGTGGAACTTCTGATAGGGGCGGCCCAGGCAAGCAACCGGCAGGAAGACGGAGGCGGAGATGAACTCGAAGCTGACCGCTGAACGTCTCTGCCGGCAAGCCATTGTTTATGTTCGTCAGTCCAGTCCTGGCCAGGTACTCCATAACCGAGAGAGTCAGAGACGTCAGTATGGGCTAGTCGATCATGCTCGCGAACTCGGCTTCGTCCAGGTCAGCGTAATTGATGATGATCTCGGACGCTCTGGGTCCGGTCTAATGGATCGGCCTGGATTTCAAAAACTGGTGGCCGCGGTCTGCACTGGCGAAGTGGGTGCGATCTTCTGCATAGAAGCCTCGCGTCTTGCGCGCAACGGGCGCGACTGGCATCACTTGATTGAGCTTTGCGGCATGACTGGCGCGGTGGTCATTGATCCTGATGGCATCTATGACCCCAGTTTCATTAATGATCGGCTTCTGCTCGGCCTGAAGGGCACCATGTCGGAGTTTGAGCTAAACCTACTGCGGCAACGCTCCCTGAAAGCGATCCGACAGAAGGCTGGCCGCGGGGAGTTAAAGTTCCATCTTCCAATCGGCTTCGTATGGAGCGAAACCGGCAAGGTTGAGATGGATCCGGACCATCGGGTCCAGCAAGCAATCTATCTGGTCTTTTCCAAGATGACGGAGCTAGGCAGTGCCCGACAGGTCTTGCTTTGGTTCCGCCGAGAAAAGGTATTTCTGCCTGCGAAGGCTGAAGGATCCGGTCATCAAGTCATCTGGAAGCTTCCCGTTTACAACACGATTTATCATATGCTGCAAAATGCCATGTATGCCGGGGCGTATGTGTTCGGCAAGACCGAGTCGCGCACCAAGATCGTGGATGGCCGCACGCGCAAGTCGATTGGCCATCATAAACCGCAGGATTCTTGGACTGTATTGATTCGCGATCATCATCCGGGCTACATTTCTTGGGAAGACTACGAACGAAACAGGGCGATGATCAAAGCTAACTCCAACCTAAAATGGGGAACCTCGCGTAAGGCCGGCCGTGGTGGCCAGGCCATGCTGACAGGGTTGCTTCGCTGCCGACGCTGTGGGCGAATGCTGCAGGTCTCTTATAGTGGCACTCATTCCAACGTGCCTCGTTACCACTGCAAGGGCGCCCAGATCAACCATGGAGAAGACTGGTGCATATCTTTTGGCGGTCTTCGAATCGATGAAGCCGTCACGCAACTGGTATTGGATGCGATCAGTGGTAATGCGGTCGAAGCTGCTCTGGAGGCGGCCGAACAACTGCGACAGCGGACGCAAGAGCAGCGGAAGACGCTAGAACTGGAGGTCGAGCAGGCACGATACGAGGCGCGGCTTGCGGCGCGGCGTTACGAAAATATAGATCCAGAAAACCGCCTGGTTGCTTCCGAATTGGAATCGCGCTGGAACGCGGCTCTGGTAAGGGTTCAAGAGCTCGACAACAAGCTTATACAGTTTGATTCCGCCGACGGAGTAACGCCTTTGCCTGATAAGGAAGTGTTGCTCAGCCTTGCTCAGGATTTGCCTGCAGTTTGGAATGCTCCTTCCTGCGACATGCGTTTGAAGCAAAGGATCGTGCGTATCTTGGTACATGAGATTGTTGCAGACATAGATGAGAACGACCGTGAAGTCGTATTACTAGTTCATTGGGCGGGAGGTCGCCATTCAGAACTGAAGGTCAAGAAGAATAAAACCGGCCAACACGGGCGGTGCACAAGCATGGAAGCGATCGAGGTAGTGAGACAGATGGCGGGTGGCCATACCGATGAGCAAATCGCGACTACACTCAATCGGCTCGGCTTCAAGACTGGAGCTGATCATACGTGGACCGAGAAGAGAGTGTACGCGGCGCGACATACACACGATCTGCCTCCTTACGATCCTCAGCAGACACAGGGCTACCGGACTTTGGAACAGGCCGCACAATATCTCGGCGTAAGTGCAAACAGTGTACGTCGCATGATCAAGTCCGAGAAGTTGCGTGCAGAACAAGTCGTTCCTTGTGCACCCTGGAGAATTTCGGCCGCGATTCTGGATTCAGAAGAGATTCGACAGGCGGTTCGGAATATCAAGGCTGGCTCGCGTCCCCCGCGAACTCAATCGACGCAGGATCATGAATCAATGTTTTCAATAAGTTAGCGAGGTAGTGCAGTATGAACCAGGATCGGGCGG
>Ga0326728_10020047_pt1 | contig 12842 bp, 9 predicted proteins | sample MB3enrmetagenome_FD_207602 | JGI IMG/M metagenome (GOLD analysis project Ga0326728, IMG submission 207602) | Lab enriched peat soil microbial communities from McLean, Ithaca, NY, United States - MB31MN | ecosystem: Environmental > Terrestrial > Soil > Wetlands > Peat | place: USA: New York...
GGGCCTGATGATCCTTTGCTAATTCCTCGGGCAGGAACTTGAGGGCCACAAACCTACGGAGTTTGGTGTCTTCGGCCTTATACACCACACCCATCCCTCCGACACCGAGCTTCTCAACGATGCGATAGTGGGAAACGCTGTTGCCAATCATGCGAGGAACCAGCCACTGCGTACCATCCTAGGCCGCGTTTGCAGCTAAGTCAACGCAACAGGACCATCCCTAATTCGCCGATAAGCGACGGGGCCTGGGGGGGGAAGTTAGTGTCGGAGGCGCTGAATGCGTTGGCACAGAGGGAGGGTGGTCGGACTAAAGCGGCGGCGTCCTGGGCCAATTCTGACGCACTGGCGGGCATCCTGCCGTGGCTCCCGGCGAGCGAAGAGCATCTGGCGTGCTGTCGAATGGAGGGAACGTGACCGCACTGGGTGTAGCGAGAGATTAAGACGCGGCGTCCAGGCACCATGATATCACCAGCACTGTTATGGCCTAAGACTCCGGGTCAGGTTTTGCTAGAGCAAATAAAAAGTGCAAATTTTCTGTTGACAAACTGGCCGCGCGCTACTACGTATTGTGGTGTCGGCTTGGATAGCCCCAATTCCTGGCTGTCCACGCCAAACCTAATTGCCGTCGAAACAGGAGGAAAAAATGCTCGAACAGCTGGTGTCCGTTGGTCGGGGAGGCGAGGCGATGAAAACCTTCGGATTTTCGGATGTGCGCGCTGGCCCACGAATCCGCGTCGCCTTGCCCGTGCGGTTGCGATTTGGATGGAACAACTCTCAGGAAGTGAACGCTTCGAGCCTCGACATGTCTGAGCGTGGCTTGTGCGTGCGCCAGCGTGCTCCGCTTCGCGAGGGGATAGAGGTCAAGGCCATTTTCGAAAGTACCCCGGACGATGTCAAGGTCTACCGCGTGGTGTGGGTGCACGAGGCGAAATCCTTCGAGCGTGCTTTTGATATTGGTCTCGAACTGAAACTTTAAGCAACCGATACGAGAGTTAGAGCCGGGCAATCCCACCTATGGTGTCTTGTTCAACCCTGCTAAGAGGAATTTCTGTTTTCATTTTCCGGCCGATCAGTAATACACCCGACCGCCGCTGAACGCAATTGTCAGTCGGGTTGCAGTGCAAGGTGGTTCTACGGGCCGTTGCTTCTTCTCAGGTTGGTCACGATGAATCCCACTCGCGGGAACAGCTCCCCCGGATGATGCTCCCCTTCGAGTACCCGTCGCGATCAACTCAATTTTCGCTAGCGGGTCACTTTCCTGATGGGCGTTTTTCGTTCCGAATCGGGCTTAAGCGGTGGGTCAGGCTGTTATCTAGAGATATTGGTAAACCCTTGGCAGCTACTCATTACTGAAGCCAAGAGCGATCAGAGTCTGTCCCGCTTTCAAGGGAAGTCGTCCCATTTCCCGAGTAGAGTGTTCGTTAGCAATTGGGCTCGATTGCAATTTTCATACACACTAAGTGACCTCTGCAAATCGAAAGCCCTGGCCGGATGGCAATTGCGGGCAGGGGGAGATTAATCACGCGTCTGTCCACTGTACCCACAACATGTACAACCACTTGAAGGAATGATGCTTAAACGCTCCTCGAAGTTCGAATTCGGAGGACCCCTACGCCTCGGAAGGCAAGTGGCCGATCCGATGTTGGCTCGGCCGGTAACGGCACATGGTCAACCCTTACCTCTCCCAGTGCAGGCGCAACACACAGTTCGGGACGGGGCCGCGATCGCGGTTGTATGCTGTCGCTTTACGCCGAGCGCCTAACCCATAGCCGTCTCACATGTCTAAATAATAACCTCCGACCGTGCCCCATTTCGATGACAAGGCAAAGAGGATGAGCTCAAGGCAATACTTAGATATACCAGCCCCCAAGTCGGGACGCGATCGGCGACAGTTAGCTATCCTACCTCTCAAAAGACACATTGTTGGTTCCCGGATGTCCACCAGAAGAAGAACTTGAGCGCGACTTGCGATATGCGCGGCGGCGCGGATTTCACCACCTCTCCAAACGTCGCGTCGTTGATGTTTCCATCAACTGACCCATACCCATCGAACTGGGTATGGTTGAAGGTGTTGAACGTCTCCAAGCGCAATTCGAGCGACTTGCTTTCAGTTAGCTTTGTGACTTTGTGGAGCGCCAGGTCCCAGTTATTAATGCCCGGCCCGGAGAACGGTCTGCGTGGCACGGCGCAGGTAGACTCGACCTCGCACTCAGATGCGGTCCGGGCCAGGAACACAGGGCGCAGACGCAGATGTGGCGCCTGCTCGGCCAGACTTGATCAGAAATAGAATTCGACCGCTACCTGAAGGAGGCGGGGAGCGGCTGCGCTCACGACCCTCCCGAAAGAAGGGCTGCTAATGTTCCCGTTGACGGCTGCAGCTCCATAAAACTGTGCATGGTTGGCCGCATTAAAGGCCTCCACGCGGAATTGAAGCGATTTCGACTCGGTGAGGTGGAGATTTTTCAAAAGCGCAAGGTCGGAATTGGCGATGCCCGGACCGTAGAAAGAGCGACGCCCCGCCGTTCCCATCTGGCCGAGCGGCGGAAGGCTGAACATGGTTGTGTTAAAAGCAGGCCTGCTGTTTCGAGGGTCAGTGTTGATTTCCATGTTGCCGGGGGTGACGTTTGGCGTGTCCACGCCATTGTTGTTGATGCCGTTGGGGATCGTCCCCAGCAGCGAAGTGTCATTGTTGTTGTAGAGAGTCACGGGAAAGCCGGTGCTGAATCGTGTGATTCCCGTGAGGCTCCAACCCTCCGTCAAGCGGTTCCGGCGATGAAGGACATGGCCGATCGGTAGCTCGTATTTATAACTCGCCACCAGGTTGTGGCGCATATCGAATGCCGATACGGCCTTGCTGAGGCTGGGATCGATGGGGTTCACCGGCTCGGCCAAGCTGGATGACTGATCGAGAGATTTGCTATACGTGTAGCCCACAAGTAATTCCAAGGGCCCACGGTTGTGACGCAGATTGATCTCGAGTGCGTTGTAATTGGAGTTTCCAAGAGTCTTCTGATAGGTGATAGCGTCGAACTGGGAACTGTAAGGGCCTCTCGTTCCCTGGATAACCTGGCCTGACGACGTGACGTATGTTCCCCCTTCGCCGAACGGTCCGCAGGTGGCGGTGCCGGGCATAACCTGGTTGGTCTGGCTCACGCTTAGACATTGGGCGGGGTCACCTGGGTTGGCGGAAATGAGCACCAAGAGATGATGAGCCTGCGAGCCGACATAAGTCAGGCTGAGAAGCGTGTTTCGCTCGATCTGCCGTTCCAAGGACAGCGTGTAGCTTTCGCTGTAAGGAGGCACATTCTGGTGGAAAAACGAGGGAACCCCGGTGATCGGCAAATACTGTGACCAGTTCACGCTAGAGTTGGGATTCGCCGCTGAGGCCCCAAACGCAGGAATGGGCTCGGGAAAGCGCTGCCCTACGTTCTGCCCATTCGCCGCAGTGACGAAGGGATTAGAAAATAGAGGGGGGGCCAGACTGGTATAGTCGTAGCCATAGGGTGGGTTAGCACTCATGATGCCGGCGGACAGCCCCTCGAAGGCGGTATAGTACAGACCGTATCCAGCGCGCACGCTGGTCGTGCCGCGACCGCCAAAGATCCTGCCCAACCAGCCCCTCTGGTAATCCGGGGAGTACGCCAGACCGATTCGAGGAGCGAAGTCAGCATATTTCGTCAGGCCCAACGTCGCGGGAATCCCTGGGTCACCAGGAAACACCAGGCCATTTGGCGCTCCCGGATAAACTCGAGACTGCTCGCCCAGCACTAGGGTCTGGAGTTGATTGTATTTCTCCCGCCAAGGCGGCAGCAGGTCCCAACGCAAGCCATAGTTGAGCGTCAGATGCGCCCTTACCCGCCAACTGTCCTGCGCATACATCCCCACGTATTTGTCGCGAAGATAGAATGCCAGGGAGTCCCCTTGCGCATAGCTGCTAGGTATACCGAGTAGAAAGTCCGCGAAGTCCGATCCTGTTTCTGCTCCCGTGAATGAGAACGAGCCGTTGAAAGTGGCGTCGGGGTTGATATTGACCTGGTCGAAGTGGAAACCCGCCCCAAACTTGAGCATGTGTGCCGCTATCACTTTAGAGAAGTTCTCCGACACCTGGAACGTATTGTTGGCCTCCTTGAGCCCGGTGGTATCCACGCCGAGGGTAAAGTCGTTGAACGAGACGTTTTGGGTGCCTTCGATTTGCGGAGCCAGAGCATAGATGGATGGGTCGCCTGAGCTGTCAACGAATCCTTGTGACGCGAGGCTCGGGCCGACGCCGCCCTGCGGCTGGCCCACATTGTTGGAATCTCTGAGATAGCCCAGGTGAAACTCGTTGACCATGGTCGCGCTAAGGGCGTTAGTCAGGCCAAGGCTCGCCATTTGCGCGCGGCCGAGCGTGATAGCATTGAAGCCCGGAACGCTCGCCCCGCCTTGCGCCTTCGGGTAGGGATTATCCAACCCGTAGTCGTCGAAGAAGTAGTACGCGTCTAGAGCTCCCAGGCCGGTGTTGGTGTCGATTCGCACCGCGCCCTTGTCATCGCGCAGGGTTTCATTGTAGGCGGACGTCGAGAAGGTATTTAGCCCCTGACTGGGCAGGGGAATAGAACGCAGCAAGGTCTTGGCCGGGGCTGACCAAGCGCTGAGCGGAATCTGCGCATTGGGCAAGACGCATTGCGCTGAGCTGACGCACCCTGGAGTGAAGTACGCCTCTCCGGGAAAAACCGAGTAGCCTAGGTTTTGCGAAAGCAAGTTGGCCCAGTACTGGCCATTCACGGCGCCGGTGAGCGAGCTTGCGACATCCGAAAGGTCGCCCGCCCGCTCGTTATTCGTGGGCACAGAAATCAACCCTGTCTCCACGCCCTCGGTGATCCGCGTCCCCTGATAATCGGTGAAGAAGAAGGACTTCTCTTTCTTGATGGGGCCGCCGAAAGTGCCGCCAAACTGGCTTTGGTCGTACCGGGCGCGATCCGAGGAAAAATAGTTTCGCGCGTCCAAGTTCGTATTTCGTAAGAAATCAAAGCCGCTGCCGTGAAACTCGTTCGTTCCCGATTTGGTCGTAACGACAATCTGCCCACCGCCGTAATTGCCGTACTCGGCATCAAAGTTACTCGTAAGCACGCGGAATTCTTGAATGGAGTCAAGATTCGGGATCAGTGCTGTGCCCATGCTGAAGTCTTCTTCAACGCTGCTTCCGTTAACGACGAAACCATTGTTTGTTTCCCGCTGTCCGCTGACCGAAAGGTTGCCGGCATTGAGGTCCCCCGAAGGAGCAGTCTTCGTGCATCCGGACATGACCACGGCGTTGGGTTGCTGCGAGCTGGCCGGAACGACGCCCGGCTGGAGAGCTAGTAAATCTGTATAGCTGCGGCCATTCAAGGGAACGGATGCAATCTTCGTCCTCGAAACGGTTTCGCCCATCGTGGTGTCGGCCGTTTCCACGTGGAGCCCTGATTCAGTGACCGTCACCGCCGTGCTCTGTTCCCCCAGTTCCAGCTTCAGGTCGATTTCCAGCGTTTTGCCGGTCTCAAGGATCAGGCCGGACTGAACAACCGGGCTAAATCCGGACTGATGAACCTCGATCTGATACTGGCCGGGAGGTAGCGAAGGCAAAGAATAGAATCCCTCAGAATTCGTGGTCGTCGTCTGCCGCACTCCCGTTTCCACGTTGCAGATGACAACGGAAACACCCGGGATTACCGCCTCACTCGGATCCACAACCTTCCCTGAGATTCTCCCCTCGGGACTGGCCCAGCCGGTGAGGCAAGCCAATACTAGGACCGGGATCAACAGGCCCGGGGCGCTGGCGAGGCGGAATTTCGGTGGTCCGGATCGACTGCTCATTTACTCTACGTTGCCTCCCTTAGAGTATTGCAACTGACTTGCAACTCGGGTGCCGTGTCACAATCTTATCTGTATCCGTCTCTAGCCACTCAATTTCGACTTTGAGGGTCCCGCTGCAGATGCGTAACCCTATCGGAGCAATTGGCTTAAACACCCAGTCGGGTGGGGAAGAAGCCCCTAATCAGACACCGGACACCCAAGCCCGGCCATGCCGAGCGAGAGTCAACGAGACCGAGTGTCGCAAAACGGCACTAGCTGCAACTTACTTGCACCTAATGTGGCATTATTTTTTGTGCATGCCATGATGTCAACGCCTCGAAGGCCACTGGCACCTCTCAGCGGCCGAATGGTGTGTATATCAGGCTAACTGGCTCGACGAAGTAGGCTGTTGATGCCCCCTCCTTATCGCCCTGAGATCAATTGGAGGATTAAGGCTCGATATTCCTAGCTGGCTACCTGGACCGAAGGCTGTTCGGCAGCACGTTGGGGATGATCGCGGCGCTGCCGCAGCGAACGGGCAGCGAATTAGGAGAGACAGAGAATCAAGCGCTCATCTCACTGCAAGTGTCTACCACTCGGTTGGTTAAGGCTGTGCTTGGGATCCGGCCTGGGAAGTCGGCTTCTCGCCCAATTGACCAGCGCTTCGGTCGAATGCGATTACTCTACACTTGCCGACTAGACTAGGTGGGAGTTATCGGGGATGCCGCACCGGAATCCTCAGGCAGGCTCACGCCCGCGGCGGTCCGGGCGACGGCTGTCGCAACCTTGGCGGCACTTGGGGATGCGTCAGACCGTCCCGTGCGCCCCCGTCGGGGTCTTGCGCTGACCGACAGTGAATAGCTCCCCCCTGACGGTGAACCGTTTACTGATAGCGTTCTCCCAATTCCCGATGATAAATTCCCATCTCACCAGTGACCTTTTGGGCAATTGACAGCGCTGCGAGCGGATTGGGGCTGATAAGTCAGCTTCCATCGACTGGGTCACCCCTTGGGCTGGATTCAGGTGTGGAAGGGGGTTTGCACAAAAAACACCATTCAAATCCCATAGCGTCGTGACGCGGCTTCGTTCAAACGGCTGTATCGAAAGCGCGCCGTCCCGGCCCTCTCGCTGTCCCACGGCTTTCTCGCCGGCGCGCTTCCGATACAGCACTAACGTTTTTCATTCCCAATCCGGCTTAGGTGGTGGCTTGGGCTGTTATCAACAGTTATCGCATCACTCTGGAACTAGGCCCCGCCTTACGGCGGACCTTTTCGGACGACAGGCAGAATCGTGCGCCCCCCCTGTAACATACTTGTAACCCACCAAGGCTACGCACTGTGCTAATGTTTCCGTTGTTCGATCAGTTTCTCTGGACCAGGGCACATTCCATGATCCGACCGGTTGGGTTACTCGCCGGTGTTCTCGTATTTTCATCTCCCTTAATTGCCCAGCAGGACTCCCCACGGCAGCTATCACAACCTCCATCCACCGCCGGGACCACGCCAGAAGCTTCCGAAAATCGCGCGGGGCCTCCGGCCCGAGAATTATTAAAGCTCACTGCCCGCTCCGATCTGGTTCTCGTTCCGGTCATCGTCACAGACAAGTCCGGAAAACATGTGTCCGGGGTATCCATGGAGCGCCTAGCGGAGTGCCAGTGGTGTAGGGGAGTTCTCGGGGCGAGAGCGACGCCGTTGCCGGGGAGAAGCAGGCAGCTTCGGTTCGATTTTGACCAACCGATTACGATAGTCAATGGTGAGAACATACGGGCTCAATGCCGGAAACCCCAGGACGCCAACAACTTCAACGCCGTAGTGGCGGCTCAGATTTGACAGATCTAAGGCGACGACGCGGTCGGGAATGAGTTCCTGCCCTGCAATCTCAAAATGCACAGCGGTAAAGACCAGTTGGCCGGTTGCAGCCCCGGTCCCCGCCTCAATAGGCAAATCCGCAGGAATACGCGAGCCGCTCAAGGTGCCTGCTACTTCGCGAGAGGTCGCGCTACAGAATGCGCCCGTATCCAAGACGACATACCCGTTGTGCTTTCGATTCAACACTGTTCTGACCAGCAGCAGGTCGCCCTTGGCAGCCGCCCGGTGGGAAAAGGCAGCCGGGCCTTGCTCATCCAGATAGGGGATGAGTCCGAGAGTCCTTTCGGGCAGATTGAGCCGCAGGAGGAAGTCGGAGAACATCGACAACGGAATCACCCCGTCGGCTCCCTCTATTACTTTGCCATCCACAAGAGCGACGCGGCAATTCCGGAAGGAAACAGGACCTACATCAACGCTCTGCGCCATGCCCACTTTTGCCGGTCTCGTTCCCAAGCCCACCAGATCCATTTCTGGTCCGCTGGAAAGGCCCAGGGGGCGCGCGATTTTGGCACCAATCACGATGAACTCAGCGCCGCTGTCGAGAACCAAGCGCAGAGGCCGTCCGCCGTTAATGCGCACGTGCAGGAGGACGCCAGCCGGCCGGCTTGGGACCGGGCAGAACGAACTCAATTCCAATTCGTACGGTTGGTAGGGGCTGACAAGATCAGGATGTGCGTCCGTGGCAGAGGGCGAACCGGCCACCGCCACTCGGACGCACGCGAGTAGCAAACCGATTACAAGACCCGCAGCTACCCTGTGAGAGCGCATGCGGCTAGCTCGTGATTACAGCAGTGTTACAACTATATTACATTTCGGTTAAAACGAAAAGGGGCGTGAAGTCAAATTTTCTCAAGGCAGTTGTCCACTCTGATCGTTATGAGCTTCTGTGTTGGCGAGCCGCTGCCTGGGGTGAATTAATCAGGGTGTAATACAAGCGTGATGCTGATTTCATCTTCCCAATGCTTAATAGTTTTGCGAGGGTCGGACCACACCAACACTGCACGCGTCGCCGACGGCGGTTTCTAGGGCAGAGGTGGCCGACGTTTTCGGTGATGCGCCCGCCGCGTGGGCCTGGGTTAAAACTCCAGGTCTCTTGAGAAGTGAAGTCCAAGGCGCCTCTGCTCGACCGCAACTTGGCGGAGATGGCCGGCGTCGTGGGAGGCGCCGCCATTGCCGACCTTGCTATAAATGGCCGCAACTGGGCCAACCTGCGGTTTCTAGCCCCAGGCGCCGTCGACGACGGCGGTGGCAACCAGCGAATCACTTACTACTGGCAGTTAATTGGGTGCAGGGTCGGAATCGAATGCTGCAAAAGGAGGGAAGTTCTATGCGTCAACAGTTTGTTCGCATGACATGGGTTGTTCTTCTCGCTTTATTTGGTACCACCTTGTTTGTGGGTGTTGCTTTTGGCCAAATCGACCGAGCCAACCTTAACGGAACCGTGACGGACCCGAGCGGGGCGAGCATTCCCAACGCGAAAGTCGAGGTCGTCGCACCCGACACGGGTTTCAAAAGGGAGACGACTACCGGGAGTAGTGGAGTTTACAGCATCGGCAGCCTGCCAAACGGAACGTACGATCTTACGGTCTCTGCCAGAGATTTCAGAACTTCCGCGACGACAGGGATCCAGCTTTCCGTTGGCCAGACCCGCACCGTCAACGTGCAGCTCGTGGTGGGCGCGCCCACGACGAAGGTCGAGGTTCGGGCTTCAGCTCAGGCATTCGATTCGAACAACGCCGAGATCTCGACCGTCATCCGGACGGGACAAGTGGAGGACATCCCGCTGAACGGGCGCGACTGGTCCATCCTGATGACGCTCTCCCCGGGCGCGGTCAACCTCGGCGCCGGCGGCCAGAGGGACCTGCGATTCGTGGGGCGAGGCATAGACGACAGCAACTACACCTATGATGGAGTCGATGCCACCGGCGTCCAGGAGCAGAGCCAGAAGGTGGGTGTGCGCCTAGCCATTTCGCTGGAGTCGATCGCGGAGTTCCGCGTGAGTTCCTCAGTCTATACCGCGGATCAGGGCGGGTCGGCCGGGGCCATCGTCAGCATCGTATCGAAGACGGGGACGAACACGCTTCACGGCGGGGTTTTCGAGTTCCTGCGCAACAACGTATTGGATGCACGCTCGCCTTTCGATTTTCCGAGTATCCCGCCCTTCCGCTTGAACCAGTTCGGCGGCAGCATAGGCGGGCCCATCCAGAAGGACCGCACTTTCTTTTTCGCCGATTACGAAGGGCTCCGGCAGCGCCTGGACACAACCGTGATCGGGTTTGTACCGAACGCCGCGTATCGGGCAAGCGTGACCAATCCCGTTCTCCAACCATTCCTCGCCCAGTGGCCGAACCAGGGAATGTTGATCCCCGTCGGTGACGGCATGACCAACGAATGGGTTCAACCGCAGAGTGACAACGTCCGCGAAGATAGCGGGATGTTCCGTCTGGATCACACTTTCACTGATAGAACCTCCATCTTCGCCCGAATCAACATCGACGACGCTACCACAACCGCCCCATTGGACACCCTGGGCGGCCTCGATAACCCTCTCATCCGTCCCTCCAATTATGTTGTCCAGTTAACGCACACATTTACGCCGACCATCATTAACGAGCTGCGCGGAGGAATCAACCGTTCCGCCATGCACCACTACCAGAATGGAACGTGTCCGCAATCGACCGCCAACGGTCTGCCCGGCACCATCTGCGCGGACGTGAGCGGTCCCTTCGATACTCCTAGTGATAGCCAACTGGACACAGAAGTCGGCACCACGATTGATGCCTACGACGACCTGACTATCGTTAGAGGCCGGCACACCATTAAGATGGGGATCGGCGTAGAGCGCCACCGGCTGAACAATTCGGACGAGAGTATCGCCAACGGGGACCTCTCCTACGACAGCACGGACGATTTCCTTAACAACGTTGTTGACAGCTATTCCTACGTCGGGCCGTTGACCCTCGGAGGCGAACGGCGCACCTATATCATGCCCTATGCGCAGGATACCTTTAAGATACGCCCCAACCTCACCCTCAATTATGGATTGCGATGGGAGCACTACACGGTCCTGAAAGAAGCGTTTGGCCGTCAGGCTGTGGTGAAGGTTTCATGCGGAGGCTTTTGCCCGCCGGGCACGCCGATGTACTCACCGTACTATTTGGACTTCGGGCCGCGGTTGGGCGTGGCATGGGCCCCCGGGGGAGCCTCAAGCAAAACGGTCATCCGCGCCGGGTTCGGGATGTACTTTTCGCCAAACCAGATGGACGACTTTACCGACGGGCACGAGAGTACGGACCAACGATTTGCTGTTTCGTCAGCGGATGTGTCAAATCTCGCGTGGCCAATTCTCCCATCCCTGCTTCCTGCCCCATTATATTCGCCCAAAGCGTGGGATCCGAACCGCAAGGACGGATACTTCGAAAACTGGGATTTCACGGTCGAGCGGATGCTCCCGGGTAACTTTATTGGCCAGATTGCTTACGACGGCAGCGCGGGACATAGGCTGTTCGGCAAATTACAGGCCAATGTCATCGATCCTTTAACGGGCGAGCGCCCCATACCCACCTTTGGCCAGTACGGCTATAAAAATAACCTCGGCAACAGCAACTTCCACTCGCTTCAGGTATCCTTGCAGCGTCATCTCACCAGTGGATGGATGTGGGGGACGCAATACATGTGGTCGCACGGTTTGGCTGACGAAGGGTTCGGAGCGGGCGACACCACGAGTATTGAAAACGTGTCGTGTATCAAATGTGACTATAGCAGCTCGGACATCGACATTCGCCAATCCCTCTCCGTCAACTCGGTTTACGAGCTTCCGTTTGGACGCGGCAAGCATTTCTTGAACAATGGCGGCGTCGCCGGAAAGGTGCTGGGCGGCTGGCAACTGAGCGGGATCGCCTCTGCAATGAGCGGCCGCCCGATTGACATCGAGATAGACCGGAAAGCGTCGGCCATGCCCGACGGCAACAAGAAAGCTCAGCGGCCGGACCTGGTCCCCGGCATGTCCCTTTACCCGACCGGCAAAAACATCAACAACTGGTTCAATCCAGCGGCCTTCGCGACACCGGCCAAAGACACGTGGGGAAACCTGGGACGCAACATTGGACGTGGACCCGGGTATTATGAAATCGATACGGCGCTGCAGAGGGACATTCCCCTTACCGAACAATTGAAATTGGAGTTCCGCGCCGAGGCGTTTAATCTCCTCAACCATCCTATATACGGCGATCCGGACTCCGATGTCTCGGATGGGCCCGGCGAGTTCGGGGTCATCACCACCCAACTGAACACCGGCGCCACTGGGATCGGCTCATCGCGGCGCCTTCAGTTCATGCTCCGCCTGGAGTTCTGATATGGCGGAGGTCGGCCCCGGCGAACCATCGGGAGGCAGCCTAATAGGGCGCTCGTTTCAAGGGAACGCCGAACTCAAACAGTAACGTACTACTCTGAGCTAATTCGTGGGAGCTCTCCGTCCAGCAGGGGCTGTCTGATGGCCCGAGTGTTGCCGCCGGCATTCGCTGGACCCCATCCGAGGGAAATGAGCGGGTGCTGAGTGTTTGGACCGGATCGTGAGATCGTGTTGAGGCGTCCCCGAACAGTGGTTTGGTTCGTGGCGGCGTGGGCGGTGGGCGCCGGTCTGGTAGTCGCCGGCGCCGCCACGCCTCCACAACTGCGTTGCGTGGTCATCATCAGCCGGCACGGAGTACGCTCACCAACCTGGAGCTCCGAGCGCCTCAATCAGTACGCGGCGCAGCCCTGGCCGGAATGGGGCGTTCCTCCAGGCAACCTTACTCCACATGGTAGAACTCTCATGAAGCTCATGGGGGCCTATTATCGGGAGTGGCTGTCGGGCGAGCATCTGCTGAATCAAAATGGATGTGGAGACGTGGGACGGATCTACATTCATGCGGACACGGACCAGCGTACGATCGAGACTGGGCGCGCTCTGGCGGAGACTTTGTTGCCTGGATGCCCAGTCGCCGTCCATTCGGAGCCGGAGGGCAGCGGGGACGCGCTTTTTGACCCCATCGAGGCCGGCGTCGCCAAGCCGGATTGGGAAATCGCCGCAAAGGCTGTGCGGGAGCGTCTGGGGGATAATCCAAGACACTTCCTGGATTTGCATCGAGCCGCTTTCGAGGCACTTCAGTTTGTGTTGGCGGG